>NPID01004099.1_pt1 | contig 30565 bp, 25 predicted proteins | sample 8637491 | NCBI WGS metagenome assembly NPID01 (sample SAMN07420843, study PRJNA396082) | bioreactor metagenome | isolation source: sample BA6 brine-fed electro-methanogenic bioreactor BA | place: Japan: Kochi | collected 2016-06-14 | reverse complement strand
GTGGTGTGGGACGAGGCGGAGAACCGCAAGCACACCATCAAGGCCCTGATGGTGGCCACCGTCTGCTAGTTCCCTTTGATCTGGTAATGATGAAGGCGTCCGGTCCGTCCGGGCGCCTTCAGTTCTCTTCCCGGAGCAGCTTCAGGTATGACAGGTAGCGCTCTTCGTCGATATCGCCGTTCTCAACGGCTTGCCTTATGGCGCATCCGGGCTCAGTTTCGTGGAGACAGTCCCTGAACCGGCATGGCGGCATTTCCAGGAACTCCCTGAAGCAGAACCTGAGCTGGTCAGTGGGGATGTGGTCCACGGAAAAGGCCCTGAGTCCCGGAGTGTCCATGAGGAATGTACCCTCCTCGAGCCTTATGAGCCTTGAGGACACCGTGGTGTGCCTGCCCTTGGTGGTCTTTTCGTTCACCGCCCCCACCTTCAGGTCAAGCTCAAGGTCCGGGTTCACTGCTTTGATAAGGGATGTCTTTCCCGCGGCGGACACTCCATAAAGTACTACTGTTTTCCCGTGTATGGCTTCCCTGAACTCCCGGATGCCCCTTCCGGTCTTCGTGCTGGTCTCCATAACCCGGTAGCCGGCCATGGTTCCGTACACCTTCTGCAGTTCTTCCACATCCGCCGAGTCTTCCCGCCCGGCAAGGTCCGTCTTGTTCAGGACAAGGGCCGCCTTCAGCCTGCTGTACTCGGCGGAGGCAAGGGCCCTGTCGATAAAACCCCTGCGCAGAGGAGGGCTGGCTATGGAGGCTACCACCAGCACCAGATCGATGTTCGCCGCAAGGAGCTGCTTTTTTCCCAGGGGTGACGTGCGCTCCAGGGTGCCGGTTCTCTCCAGTATCTCGTCTACGTACCAGGCTTCACCGGTCTTCCTGAGCCTGACCCTGTCGCCGCAGACCGGGTTGCCGGTTGTCCTGAATACATTGCTGGACACCTTTGCGTCGGCTGTCTTCCCGTCGGGGAAGAGCAGAGTGGCGCCCCTTCTGCCCGCCGAGGATATCCTGGCGATGGTTTCCTTATTCTCCGTAGTAAACGACCTCCATGTTCTCCAGGGTTCCCAGCCACCGTTCGGTGTGTTCCGGGAAATATATCCCCCTTCCGTACACCAGTATCCTTGAGACGCCAAAGGAGGTAATCTCCTCTTCGGAAGCGTTCTCCCAGACTGCCCTGTCCGTTGAAACGAAGTGTCCCCTGGGGTCGTGGATGCCCTCTGCCAGAGCAAGACCCGGGATCAGCAGTTCGTTGGCGGCGGTGACACCGTTAATGTTCAGCTCCGTCTGCCGGTAGAAATCCCTGGTCTCAGCGTGCTCCCTTATCTCAGGCAGCGCGGATATCCACTGGAACCAGGGGAATGCTATGACCATTGCGGTGGCGATGATCCTTTTCCGTCCTGTGTATAGCCTTGCCAGTTCAGTGAAGATGAAAGGGGTGGCCAGGAGGAAGAGCTGATCGATGTACCTGGGAAGCACAAGCGATCCGAAGCCAAGTGAAAGGGTGAGGAGCGCTAAGTTCGCCCCGAAGGGAACCGCCAGTTTCCACCGGCGGATGTTGCCGTAGAGTATGGCCGCTCCGGGAGCTCCGAGTATCAGTATCGACCTGATCCCCGCCCAGGGCAGGAAGGTGACGGGATTCGGGGTGGGATAGGCCATGGCCGCCACGGAATACCTCACCTCCCTTGATGCCCATAGGACGGAGCCGCAGCAGCTTTTGTGGAAGAATATCCATACCGCCGCGGCAAGGCCCAGGAGCAGGCCGAGTTTCCAGTTCCTGGATCTCAGGCAGTGCCAGCCTCCGTATATGAAACCCTCGGGTCTGGACAATGCGGCCAGAAAGGTCCCGGCCCCGGCGCCCTTTGATGTCTGGAGAAGGAACCCGGCTGTGATGAAGGGGATAGCCGGATTTCCCCGGAGGGCAAGCAGGATGAAAACCGGATTGAAGCCCAGGAAGTAAGCCGCTGCGATGCCTTCATGACCGCCTCCTGCTGCTTTGCAGACTGAAAGAATGGCTGCGGATGCCAGAAGAAGGACCACCAGGCCCCCTGGAAGGAACCCCGCGGGGGATCTGAAGATGCCTATGAGAAGCTCCAGTGGTTTAGGTACCGTATTGGGGTAGTAGACCCTCCAGTCGTCGGTGATGCCGTTCTCGGAGATTGTAAGGGTTTCCGTCTCAGAAAGCTGCAGGGCCCACATGTCATGGGCCAGCCTGTCAGGGTCGGGAATGTCTCCGGTGAGGAGGATAAGTGCCGCCAGGGTGGGCAGCAGCGCCGGGATCAGTGCCAGGGACTTCAGTTCTCAGGCTCCGTGAATCTTATGATGAACTCGCCCTCCCTGCCCCAGCCCAGGATCTCCCGGACCCGTTTCTCCATGTAGAGGGAGTCGTTCTCGAGGAGGTAGATGACATTGTTCAGGGAGTCTATTTCCCTTGCCAGGGAGTCGTTGACGGATTGAACGGTCTCAATCCTCCGCTCCATCTCGGTTATTGCCATGAAACCGTTCCTGTTGAAGAGCAGTATGGCCCCTGCCACGAGGAAGGCGGCGGTTATGAGAAGGGTTGTGAAGAGCCTCTCCCTTTTCGATTCCAGCCGCCGCCTCTCCCCGTACATCAGGTCATCTCCTTATGACGCTCATTCCGGCGTACTCCGCGGTTCCCTCCAGCGCTTCCTCGATGCGGAGCAGCTGGTTGTACTTGGCGGTGCGGTCGGTGCGGCAAGCTGAGCCGGTCTTGATAAGGCCGGTGTTCCTGGCCACGGCCAGGTCGGAGATGAATGTGTCCTCGGTTTCGCCGCTGTGGTGGCTGATCACCGCGGCCATACCGTTCCTGTGGGCGGTCTCTATGGCCATCAGGGTCTCGGAAACGGTGCCTATCTGGTTGAGCTTTATGAGAATGGCATTTGCCGCTGAGGTCTCGATGCCTTTCCTGAGCCTGTTGACATTGGTTACGAACAGGTCGTCGCCGACGATGTGTATCCTTCTTCCCAGCCTTTCGGTCATCAGCTTCCAGCCGTCCCAGTCGTCCTCCGCCAGACCGTCCTCTATGCTGATTATGGGGAACTGGTTCACAAGCTTCTCCCAGTAGCTGACCATCTGGGCCGAATCGAGACCCGCGGGGTCCTCCCCGTGCATGAAGTAGCGCCCGTCCCTGGCGAACTCGCTGGCGGCGGGGTCCAGGGCTATGAACACATCCTCTCCGGGCTTGTAGCCTGCGGCGATGATGGTCTCCACTATGAACTCCAGTGCTGCGGTGTTGTCTGGGAGGTCCGGGGCAAGACCTCCCTCGTCTCCCACACTGGTGGACATCCCCGCGGCTGCGGCCCTCTTCTTCAGGGTCTGGAAGATCTCCACCCCTGCCTGAAGAGCTCTTCTGAATGTGTCGAAGCCCGCCGGAACCACCATGAACTCCTGGAGGTCGATGGGGTTCGAGGCGTGCTTGCCGCCGTTTATGATGTTCATCATGGGCACGGGGAGCACCCTGGCGGAAGGTCCGCCCAGGTAACTGTAAAGCGGTACCATCAGACTGTCGGCGGCGGCCCTTGCGCTTGCCATGGATACGGCAAGTATCGCGTTGGCTCCCAGCCTTCCCTTGTTGGGGGTGCCGTCGAGGTCTTTCATCACCTGGTCCAGCTCGAACTGACAGGATGCGTCCCTGCCCAGCAGTTCCGGAGCGATTACCGAGTGAACGTTCTGAACCGCCTTCAGCACCGCCTTGCCCTGGAAATCATCTCCACCGTCGCGGAGTTCCACCGCTTCGTGTTCACCGGTGGACGCGCCGCTGGGAACCGCGGCCCTTCCGAAGCTGCCGTCCTCCAGCATCACATCGGCCTCTATGGTGGGGTTTCCCCTGGAATCGATTATCTGTCTTGCCCTTATGTCGATTATTTCGGGCATTTTCAGCCTCCTTTATGGTTATGAATCAGATGGAATATACTGCGTGGTGGTCAGCTGCTGAGCAGGGGGTGGTCGTCGGCCAGCGTGGAGCCGTAGGCCCGGAGGATGTCTTTGTGGGGCCTGGCCCTGATTATCTCTATGAAGGCCCTGGCAAGGTTGGGGTCGAACTGGGTTCCCGAGTTCTCCTCCAGCTGTTTCAGCGCGAAATCCTCCCCCGGCGACTCCCTGTAGACCCTGTTGCTGGTCATGGCGTCGAAGGCGTCGGCTACTGTGAGTATCCTGGCGGCCATGGGTATGCTTCTGCCGGTTATGCCATCGGGGTAGCCCCTGCCGTCGTACCGCTCGTGGTGGTGCCTGATGGGAGGAAGAAGGTTCTTGAAGGCTTTCATGGGCTTCAGTATGTCGCAGCCCTTCACCGGATGGGTCTTGATTATGTCGTACTCCTCGTTGGTGAGCTTCCCCGGTTTGTTGAGAATCCCCTCAGGTATGCCTATCTTGCCTATGTCGTGGAGAAGGGCGGCGTTCCAGAGGTCGTTCCTCTCGTCTCCGCTCATCCCCAGCCTGTCCGCCAGGGCAAGGGTGTAGGCGGTAACATTCCTGGAATGGAAATGGGTGTACTTGTCTTTGGCGTCCACCGTCTGGGCCAGTGCGGTGATGGTCTCCAGGTAGTTACTCTGGTTTTCACGGTGCTGAAGGGAGTTGCAGATCGCCGATGTGGCGTGCCTGAGAAGTATGGGTATGAACCTGCTGGAGGGAAGCAGATGGCGCCTTCCCTGCCACGAGCCCATCACCATCCAGCCCTGTATCTTCCCGTAGTCGTCGAGCTTAGTGAGGGTGAACTCCGGCGGGTTCTCGAATGACTTGATCTTCTCTCCCACGAATGTTTCCGAGCGCACCGCCAGCATGAGTTCCGAGGCCAGCTTCTTGCCCAGGTTCCTGCCCAGCTGCCGTTCCATTGCTGCGAAGACCCGGTCGCCGGGTATGGCTTCGTTGCTGAGGATGTACCTGTAGGGATTGCCGTTCTCCAGGGAAACGAACAGGCCGATCACATCGAAGGGTATGAAATCCCTGAGGCCTCTGGCTATTGTGGACACCGAAGAGGAAACCTCGAGGGAGGAGGAGAAGCCGCTGGTCACCAGGTTGATCTTCTCCAGCTCACGGTTGTTCTGCAGCAGCTCGTCGGTCATCCTGAGGTTCTGAAGCTGGTTGCCCAGCTGGGCCGCATAAAGGGCGAGAAGCTTCAGGTCCCGGGTCTTGAACCTGTCGCGCTTGCCGCTCCTGCCTGCAAGTATAACGCCGAGGTTCTCTTCGTCGGTGGGGATCACGGTGCCCATGAAAGATGCACTGGTGCCTGACATGTCGGTGTTCCTGGCGTCGCTGGGGTCGAGGAGGACCTCGCCTCCGGACTGCATGGTCCTGCTTGCCAGGAAGTACCAGGTGACCTCGTCGGCGAAGTCTCCCTTCCCGCTCTCCACCGCCTTTTCCAGCATGGTCCCGCTGATGTCGTCCTTCAGGTATATCCTCAGGGCGTCGGCGGTGAAGCTCTCGCGGGTACGCTGACCGAAGGTCAGCAGGGTTTCCTTCATGGAGTCCCTGGTCATCCGGTTCTCAACGGTGAGCTGATGAAGGATCTTCAGTTCCGTATAGGTAATGTCGGAGAAGTTGGCCCGCTGCTCGTTCTCCGCCCTTTTCACCGCCTCCATTATCTCGGAGCTTGTGAAGGGCTTGGTTATGAAGTCGTAGGCCCCCTGGCGAATCGCCTCCTTGGCCAGGTCGACGGATGCATGGCCGGTGAAGAGTATCACGAAGGTGTCGGGATTGATGTCCTTGATGGTTCCCATCAGTTCCAGGCCGTTGGTGTCGGGAAGGAGTATGTCGCAGAGTACTATGGGGTAGCTTTTTCTGGAGAAGAGTTCGGAGACGGCCTTCCCTGTGTTGGCAGAGTCGGCAACATATCCGTTCTTCTTCAGGGTTTCGGTAACGATCTCGCAGATGACGGGGTCGTCGTCGATGACCAGGATCCTTGGATGACTGGATTCCACCGTGTTCCTTCCTGCGTCAGTCCAGGCCGAGCCTCTTCATCCGGGCAAGAAGGGTTGTCCGCTTAAGGCCCAGCATCTGCGCCGCTCCTGATTTGACCCCGCTGCAGGATTCAAGCGCTTTTTGAATATAGTGACGCTCCACCGCTTCCACAATCTTGTCCAACTCTATGATACCCTTCTCCCCTCCTGAGCCTCCGCCCTCGGAAGCCCATCCCCCGATCCATTCCGGAAGGTGCCTGCAGGTTATGGTTTCGCTGCCGGCGAGCACCACCGCCCTTTCCATAACGTTCTCGAGTTCCCGCACGTTCCCGGGCCAGGAGTATGACAGCAGGGCGGTAACCGCGTCGTTGGAGAGTTCGTTGCCGCCGAAGGGGCCCTTGAGCCGTCTCAGGAAGTGCTCGGCAAGGGGTATGATGTCCGACGCCCTTTCCCTGAGGGACGGTATCCTTATCTCGAAAACGTTCAGCCTGTAGTAGAGGTCCTGGCGGAACTCTCCGGAATCCAGCTGCTTCCTTATGTCGCTGTTGGTGGCGGAGATGAGCCGCACGTCAACCGGCACCGGTGATGTGGACCCAACCGGGGTTACCTCCCTTTCCTGCAGCGCTCTGAGAAGTTTTATCTGCATCGGGACGCCCATGTTGCCTATCTCGTCGAGGAAGAGGGTACCCCCCTCGGCGGCCTGGAAGTGGCCGATGGTGGTCGAATGGGCTCCTGTGTAGGAGCCCTTGGCGTGGCCGAAGAGTTCGCTCTCGAGAAGTCCCTCCGGTATTCCGCCGGAGTTCACCGAGACGAAGGGTCCCGCTGACCTTCCACTCATTCGGTGAAGGGCCCTGGCGACCATTTCCTTTCCAGTACCGCTCTCTCCGGTGAGAAGCACCGTACTGTCCGTGGCTCCCACCTTCTCCACCATTTCCATCACCCTGCTCATCCTGGGGCTTTCCACCACCAGCGACTTGCCTGAACTGTGCCTCTGGAGCCTCTGTTTCTCGATAACGGACCTTACCGCTGCCAGAAGCCGCTCCGCGGTGAAAGGCTTAGGTATGTAGTCCATGGCACCGAGGTCGATGGCTTCCCTGATGCCGTCGATGGAAGCGAAACCGGTAATGACGATTGCGCTCATGTAGGGATGCTTCTCCCTGGCTATGCGGACTATCTCGATGCCGTCGCCGTCGGGGAGCTTCACGTCGGTGAGAAGCAGGTGGTACTCGCTGGTGCGCATCCTTGCCAGGGCCTGCCTGCTGTTAGCGGCGGAATGGCATACGAATCCGTTCGCGGTGAGAACTTCCGTTACGAAGTTCAGCATTTCGGGTTCATCGTCGACCACGAGAACCCTGTATCCCCTCCTTGAAGCGTCCATGCGTATAGTATCATTGTTGTATTTACCTGTGTCAATATCATGACGGGGAGGCAAATGAAACGCAGACAATGTCTTGTGATGGCGTTTCTTCTGCTTGGCTGCGGAGAGCCCCCCGCTCCTGAGGACAGTTATGTCATATCCATCGATGACTACAACAGGGTATCGGTGGATACGGTGGAAAGCATCGCACTGCAGCCTGATACCTCTGCCGTGATCCTTCTGGACACCCTTGCCCTTCCCGATTCCATTGCGGTTCCCGATTCCATGGCAGTGGACTCCCTTTCTTTGCCCATTGAGGAGGATTCTCTGGCTGTTGAAGCCGATACGCTTGAATCATTCCCTGAAGTTGAGACCTGGCAGCTGGCAAGGTTTGAGATAAGGGGTTCCCTCTACCAGACGCTGGGATGCCTTTCCGATGTTGACCCCGATATTCTGGGGGCCCACTGCGTCCGTCACCTGGTTTGGGAGATGAATCCCTGGAACGGTTTCATCGCCGGTGATTCGCTGGAGATCCTCTATGACACCTCCCCGGCAGACCGGGAGAACATGGTGATGGCGTTCCGCTACATCCCGGTGGGAGGATCCTCCAACCAGCCCTTCTCGGGGTACACCTACACAAGGACCGGCGACAACTGGCCCTCTATCTGGAAACCGGACGGTGTAGAGCTTGTCAAATTGCTGGATGTCCTTCCCCTGAGGACCTTCGAAGAGATAACAAGCGTCTACGGGGAGCCCAGGGGGAACCATTCCCATGCGGGTATCGACTTCAAGGCGCCGGAGGGAACCCCGGTGTTCTCCGTAACAGGGGGAACAGTAGTTCGCACCGACTGGAACACCTCATACAACGGAAGGTGCGTGGAGATAGATTTCGGCGGATATTCAGAGCTGTTCCTCCATCTCCAGTCCGTGGACCCTTCCATGACCCCGGGAGCATCGCTGGATCCCGGTCAGCAGGTGGGTACGGTGGGGAACACCGGGATATCCTCGGCTCCGCATCTGCACTACCAGATCAACGATCCCCAGGGCTATTCCATAGATCCGTACCTTTACTTCAGGAGCCACAGAAGGAGTCTGCCGGAAAGCGACATGGATGACTTCCGGGCCTTCGTGGAGGCATGCAGGGAAAGGATGGACGCGTAAGGTGAGTGATTTCACCGTACTAACCCTGAACTGGAACGGTAAGACGGTACTTCCCCCCATGATAGCATCCCTTGCCGGGCCTGTGGAGAAGCTTGGCGGCAGCCTGCTGGTGTTCGACAACGCCTCCACCGACGGCTCTCCTGAAGAGGCGGAGGAAACATGGGGGGAGTTCCCATGGTTCTCTCTTGTGCGGTCACGGGAGAATCTGGGATTCGCAGGGGGAGCCAACGCGGCAATACATGACCTGGTAACGGAATACGTAGTGCTTGCCAATTCCGACACCGTTTTCCTGCCCGGCAGCCTTGAGATCATTATGCAGACGGTAAGGTCCCATCCTGAATACGGCGTTACAGGGCCGAAACTCCTCTGGCCCGACGGGAGCCTCCAGCGCTCCCTGAGGGACTTCCCCTTCCCCGGCGCTCTCCTGAGGGAGCACCTGCCGTTCCTGCGATCCCGGTCAGCGGTCAGGGACCCCCATGAGAATCCCAGGACCGTAGACTGGATGGTGGGGGCGGTAATGGCTTTCCGCAGGGAGGTGTTTCTGGGAGTTGGGGGATTCGACGAGGATTTCTTCTTCTATCACGAGGAGACCGACCTTCAGTACAGGCTTCAAAAGGCGGGTTATCCCTCGTTCTTCATTCCCTCCGCCGAGGTGATCCATGTGGAGGGTGGCTCCGCGGTACAGAAGTTTGGTAGGGAAACTTACACAAAGTATATTCGCGCGAAGCTGATGTTTCTGGCAAAACACGGCTACCGCGGCTCCAGAACGCTTTTCAGGGCTTTAATGTGGGCGCTGCAGAGCTGCAGGCTTGCCGCCGGTTTGCTTTTTCCTCCACTCAGACGGCGCGACGTCAGATACACATTCTCCTACTGCAGAACTGCCTTCCGCGAGCTTTGCAGTGGCAACGGACGGGAAAACAGATGACAGCGATACTAGGGCTTAACTGCTACAAGCACGATGCCGCCCCGGCGCTCATTGTGGACGGAAAGCTTCGTGGTGCCTGCGAAGAGGAAAGATTCACAAGGAAGAAGCACGATCCGGCTTACCCTGAAAAGGCCATTGCCCATCTTCTTCGTGAGAACGGCCTTAAACCCGGCGATATCGACCATGTTGCCTTCTACATGATACCTGGCAATGTGCGCAGGGAGACTGTCAAGGCATTTCCCTCATATATGTTCAAGCCAGGTGCATTCAGGTTTTTTTTGGGCCAGCTCGGTGGAGCCATGAGGATGGCCTCCATACCGTCCCGCATGCGTGAGCAGTTCGGGGAGTCCTTCTCCCCGAGATTCCATTTCATGGATCACCATGTATGTCACGCCTGGTCCGCCTGGCTCGGGGGAGGCTGCCGTCCTGCGGCCATACTGTCCATGGACGGTGCCGGAGAGGGACACTCCAGCCTGACCGGCTCAATATCCTCCGAAGGTCTTGTGGAATACTCCAGGACCCGGCTGCCGGACTCGCCGGGGCTGTTTTACTCAGCGGTTACTTCCTATCTGGGTTTTACGCCGGACAACGACGAGTACAAGGTCATGGGTCTCTCCAGCTACGGCAAGCCGGAATTCATTGACCTCTTCCGCAGGATCATCAGGTCGGAGAAGGGCGTGTTCGTGCTGAACAGGAAGCTCCTCGATGTTACGAGGGGAGTTCATCATGCCTCATTCAGTCCCGAGGTTTCCAGGATCATCGGTCCTCCCAGGGATCCTTCCATGGATCCGGAACCCGTTCACGAGAACATCGCCGCCAGCGCCCAGAGAGCCCTTGAGGAGGCAGGCATGGAAATGGTGAGGTTCCTCAGGGGGAAGGCAGAGGAAGATACCCTTCTGGTGTCAGGCGGTACAGCACTGAACTGCGTAATGAACGGTCTTTTCGAGAGGGAAAGCGGCTTCTCCAGCGTTCTTCCCTTCCCGGCTCCCAACGATTCCGGGACCTCGGTCGGAGCTGCTGTGGCAGTACATCTGAGAACATGCCCTGAAATACCCCTTGAACCTCTGGACACGATGTACCTGGGGCCCGGGTTCACCCAGGCGGAGATAGCCCGGGACATGGAGATGGCGAAACTCTCGCCGGAAACCCCTGCAGACCTGGCGAGAATCGTTGCGGAGATGATCGCAGAGGGGAAGGTCATCGGGCTCTTCCAGGGAAGGATGGAGTTCGGGCCCAGGGCGCTGGGCAACAGGTCCATCCTGGCCGATCCCAGAAGACCTGAGATGAAGGACGTGGTGAACAGCGTGGTGAAGCACCGTGAGGGCTTCAGGCCTTTCGCCCCTGTATGTATGGAGGAGGAGGCCGGAAGGTATTTTTTCGGGTGCACCAGTTCCCCCTACATGATAAAGACCTACCCGGTTGTGGACGGCATGGCGGATGTGATACCGGCGGTGACCCACGTTGACAACACCGCCAGGGTGCAGACGGTGACCCGGGAGCAGAATCCCTTCTACTACGATGTGATAGAGGAGTTCAGGAAGATCACTGGAGTAGGGGTTATACTGAATACCAGTTTCAACATCAGGGGCGAACCCATAGTCAATACCCCCGTTGACGCGGTAAGATGTTTCTACGGAACAGGTATTGACGCACTGGCCATGCCGCCGTATCTCCTGGTAAAGGGCACAGCAGGGGAAACGAGGGGCTGATTTGAGCACCATCCTCGGGCGGGGAACCGTCCTCATCGTGGATTCCAATACCGAAAGGGCAGCCGGAATAAGGGCCGAGGCATCAGCCTTCGGCTACAACTGCTCGGTGGAGCTGACCGCCAGGGCCGCCCTGAGAAGGGTGAAGACCAGGGCGGTCAATGTCATCGTGGCAAGCGCCGAACTCACTGATCTGCATATGGATACTTTCCTGGAGTCCCTTTCCAGGGCGAACGTCGATTCCAGCGTGGTCATTTACGGCAAGAACATCAGTGCCGCCAAGGCCATCGACTGGATGAGGGCCGGAGCGGTGGACATCCTTCTTGACCCGTCCGACGGAGAAGCCCTGAGGAACGCTCTCCAGTCTTCCTTCACCAGGTCTTCCATGAAGCTCGTTACACGCTCCAGTTCGTCCGGTGCATCCGCCAGGTCAGAAGCCCAGGGCGGCGGAATGCTGTACAGGAGCAGGGCAATGACGGAGCTGATGAAAACGGCGGCAAGGGTAGCCCCTGTGAAGGCAACAGTGCTGATCTCAGGTGAGAGCGGCACCGGGAAGGACGTTCTCGCCAGGGAGATACATGCCCTGAGCAGAAGGCCTGGAAGCTACATCGCCATCAACTGCGCCGCTATTCCGGAAACCCTTCTGGAGAGCGAGCTTTTCGGTCATGAACGGGGCGCTTTCACCGGAGCGGAAACACAGCGTCAGGGGAAGTTCGAGGCCGCCAACGGAGGAACGCTGCTCCTCGACGAGATAGGCGACATGCCTCCGGCAATCCAGGCAAAGCTCCTTCGTGTGCTTGAGGATGAGACCGTTACGAGGCTCGGAGGCAACAGGCCGATCCCGGTCGATGTCAGGGTCATAGCAGCAACGAACAGGGATCTCCGTGAAATGGTCGACAATGGTGCTTTCCGGGAAGACCTTTACTACAGGCTGAAGGTAATTGAGCTGGACATTCCGCCCCTCCGTTCCCGTAAGAGCGACATCCCCCTTCTTACCATGGCCCTGCTGAGGCAGTCCGCCGAGAAGCACAACCTCTCCATGCCCGAGGTTGATCCGGAGGTGCTGCAGAGGCTGAAGAACTACCGCTGGCCGGGGAACGTGAGACAGCTTCGCAACATGATGGAGAGCCTTCTGATAACCTGCCATGAGAAGATCACCGTGGACGACCTTCCCCCTGATTTCGAGAGGGTGAAGGAAGACTCCTGCAGCACCATGGAGCTTTGTCTTCCCATGGAGCTTTCCGATATCGAGGAGGAGGTCATAAGAAGGACCCTGGACCTCACCGGAGGGAACAGGACCAGGACGGCATCACTCCTGGGGATAGGCAGAAGGACCCTTCAGAGGAAGCTCGAATCCTACGAGTCCGATAAGAACTGATAATCGAGGGGAGACCGTATGAGAGTAGTTACCCCGAAAACAGTCGGCGCAAGACAGATACTGTTCGCCATAGCCGCCGTTGTGGTGGTGATCTGGTTCCTCACCGGGGGCCCGTTCTACATAGTGGGTCCCGAAGAACAGGGGGTGGTACTCACCTTCGGCAGGCTCACTTCGGTGAACGGTCCCGGCTTCCATCTGAAGCTGCCCTGGCCCATACAGACAGTGACAAAAGCCCCTGTCAACGTGGTTCAGAGGATAGAGATAGGCTTCAGGTCCATAGAGCGCGGGGGTTCCACCGAATACATCGGTTTCTCGGATCCCGACATGCTCCGCGAGGGGCAGATGCTCACAGGCGACGAGAACATCATCAACTGCTCGGTGATAGTGCAGTACAGGATAAGCAGCGCTCCGGACTATCTTTTCAATGTCAGGGAACCTGCGGAGACCCTCAGGGACATCTCCGAGGCTTCCATCAGGCAGGTAATCGGAGACAATGCCGTTGACGCGGTCCTTACCACCGGCAAGCTGGATATACAGACCAGGATAATGGACCAGGTCCAGGAGATGGCCGACGACTATGGCATGGGCCTTCACATCGTTGCCATACAGCTGAAGGATGTTCAGCCCCCGGCACAGGTCTCCGACGCCTTCAAGGACGTTGCCACGGCAAGGGAGGACATGCAGGCCTACATCAACGAGGCCGAGGGATACAGGAACCAGGTAATCCCCGAGGCCAGGGCGGATTCCGTGACACTGGTGAATGAAGCACTTGGATACGCCGCCGTGCGTATCAACACGGCCAGGGGGACCGCCGAGAGATTCACCGCCGTTGCAACCGAATACTCTAAGAATCCCGCAGTCACTGCATCCAGGCTTCACCTGGAAATGATCGAGAGTGTGATGGGCGACATCAGGCTTACCATAGTGGCCCAGGATGCGGGAGCCCTTACCCACTACAGCCTGGATGGAGGAACGCAATGAGAGTCCCTTCAAAGATCAAGGGCTGTCTGACCCTCATTGTGGTCATTTTCGGCCTCATGGTGTTCTTCGGCGCCTTCTTCACAATAGACGAAACAGAGCAGGCGGTGATCCTTCAGCTTGGAAAGCCCGTAAGGGTGATCCTGGGTGACAGGACCCCCGAAGAGATGGCAGAGATAGAAGCCTGGATGGAGGAGAACGCGCCGGGTGTATCCCTAAGTTCAGGCGCCGGTCTTTACTTCAAGATCCCTTTCCTGCAGCAGGTCAGGATATTCGATGACAGACTGCTGGAATACGATGACGCGCCGTCCGATGTTGTAACCAGGGACAAGAAGCATCTTCAGGTGGACTGCTACGCAAGGTGGAGGATTCAGAATCCGCTTCTGTTCCTGCAGAGCGTTCAGACGGTGAACGCGGCGAAATCCAGGCTGGACGACATCATCTACTCCGTCCTCCGGCAGGAGATCGGCAGGAGCGACCTCATCCACATAGTAAGGAATACCAACAATCCCATCGGCCTGGGTGAGTATGTCCACCTGGTGGATAACGTTACCTACAGCGATACCACCCAGGAGAACATCACCATGACCGGCACCGGGGAGATAGTCGAGATCATCAGGCTGATCAGGCTTCCAGCGGGGCAGGGCAGGGAAGCCCTTCTGGCAAGGGTAACGGAAACCACCAGGGTGATGACCGAGGAATACGGTATCCATGTGGTGGACGTAAGGATAAAAAGGGCTGACCTTCCAGCGGAGAACCTGCAGGCGGTCTTCAACAGGATGCAGGCTGAGAGGAACCGGATATCCACCCGCTACCGGGCGGAGGGTCACAGGATGGCCCAGACCATTCTCGCCGAAACGGATCTGCGGGTAGACAGCATACGGTCCCTGGCGGAGCTTAACTCTCTGAGGATAAGGGGAACCGCCGACAGCACCGCCGCCGCCATCTACGCCCAGGCCTATGAGTCCTATCCGGACTTCTACAGGTTCATGCAGTCCCTGGAGACCCTGGACAGGGTCATGGGAACCGATGACGAGCTGGTACTGAGCACTGAAGGCATCTTCGAGTACTTCGTGTCGCCCCCTGGCGTGATGAGGTGAGACGGTTCTTCCTCACAGGCGCCACCGGGCGTCTTGGAACCGTTATCAGATCACTGGCTTCAGGGAACTGGGAGATACCGGCGGAACGGACCGACCTCAGGTCATCCCCGCCGGAAAGCGTCTTCCCCGGTGAAACGGATCACTGCATCAACTGTGCGGCCCTCTCTTCAAGGGGGGGCTGCGCAGCTGATCCCTTCTCTGCATTCGCGCTGAATGCCCGCTGGCCCGCCAGACTTTCCTCCTATTGCAGAGAGTACGGAAAAAGACTTATCCACATATCCACCGACCTGGTTTACTCAGGGGGAATACCGCCGTACACCGAGACTTCCCCGGCTGTGCCCAAATCGTTGTATGGCTGGACGAAACTGCTTGGCGACAGAGCAGTGCTACGGCTGAATCCGGAAGCTCTTGTAGCGAGAACCTCCGTTCTGGTGGGCACAGCGGGGGCGAAGAATCCCACTTTCTCCGAGGACATCATCGAAGGGCGGGCAACCTGCTTCCATGTGGACTGCTTCCGCAATCACACGGACATTCACCTCCTTGCCGGTTTCCTCCTTGAGGAACTTACCTCCTCCCGCTCCGGCCTGATCCTTGCCGCAGCCCCCTACTCCATGAGCCGCGCCGCCTATGCCAGCTCTTTCCTTGGCTGTGACATAAATATGGGTCCCGCCCCCGCCCACCTCCCCCATGACCTTACCCTTCGGCCGTCCGCAAGTTTGACAAATAACTGATCCTGGCGGTAACTCCAGACAGAGAGTCAACTGCAGGGGAGGAAAAATGCCATACGGAAGAAGGTACGACTGGCCCGGCGCCCTTCACCACGTCATGTCACGCGGGGTGAACGGAATGCCCATCTTCATGAACACATATCACAAATGGAACTTCATCCAGGTGCTCGACGAATATCTGCCCGGCTCCGGCCTTCGGGTACATGCCTGGGCGGTCATGGACAACCATTTTCATCTGCTTACGGAAACAGGCCAGGTACCTCTGTCGCTTGTGATGCACAGGGTTCTAACGAAGTGGGCCACCAGGTACAACGAGATAGAAAAACGGCGTGGCAGAGTATTCCAGGGGAGGTACAGATCCCTGCTGATAGACGATGAGAAGTATTTCTTCACCGTTGCGGCATACATAAATTCCAATCCGCTCAGGGCCGGGTGCGTATCCGGGGATGATGAACTCGAAGATTACCCTTTCTGCGGGCATTCATTCCGTTCCCGCGGCCGATCCTGGGAGCGGTCACCTGCGGAAGCGGAACTGGTCAGATACATGAACGCGCTGGAGAAGGTATCAAAAGACGGCTTCGATCCCTTTGAGAAAATCACCTCGGCAGGGCTGAAAGGCGTTTCATCGTCCCCGAAAAAAAGCATCACCGAGAGAAAGGCTTTCTTCCACGGAGATACGACCTATGCCGCAGATGTTCTCAGGAACGGCGGTGCGAGAAGGCTGAGCCCAGTGAGGGCGCGGTTCAATCAGCACCGCAAGTCCGTTGCCGCCCTCAGGGAAGTCTGCAGGAAACACAGCTTGACCGAAGAGATACTCAGGGGCTCTTCAAGGGTCAAGAGGGTATGTCAGGCAAGGGAAGAGCTTGTATGCCAACTAATTCTGACATGCGGGTTCAGCTTCTCGGATGCGGGAAGATTCCTGGGAAGGTCGAGGCAGGCCATCTCCAACACCTTTCATTCAGCCGCGAACCGTATCATGCTTAATAGCCCACAAGAATAGAAGTTACAGGTTTTGATTGACAAACTTGCGGGCGGCCAGAAGGTATCTGCCGGTGTGTGAGGTGTCCAGGGTGGAAACATGCTCCGGGGTGCCGCAAGCGATCACTTCGCCGCCGGCGTCGCCGCCGTCAGGCCCCAGATCTATAACCCAGTCAGCGTTGGCGATAACATCCATGTTGTGTTCGATGACCACCACGGTGTTACCGGCTCGGACAAGCTTGTCCAGGACCTTGAGCAGCTTGCTGACATCGTGGGGATGGAGTCCTGTGGTGGGCTCGTCGAGTATGTAGAGGGTGTGTGTGGTGGAAGGGCGGGAAAGCTCCTTCGCCAGCTTAACCCTCTGGGCCTCTCCGCCGGAGAGGGTGGGAGCGGGCTGTCCCAGCTGTATGTAGCCAAGTCCCACTTCATCTATGACCTTCAGTGTGGAATACACCGAGGGTATCCGCTCGAAGAGATCCATTGCGTTCTCTATGGTAAGGTCAAGTATCTCCGAAATGCTGTGTTCACGGAACTTGATCTTCAGGGTCTCCCTGTTGAAGCGGTGGCCGCCGCAGGTCTCGCATTCTATGAAAACGTCGGGAAGGAAGTGCATTTCGATTCGCTTCACGCCTGCGCCCCTGCAGTCTTCGCACCGGCCGCCTTTCACGTTGAAGCTGAACCTTCCCGGCTTGTATCCCCTGATCCGTGATTCCGGGAGTTCTGCGAAGAGGTTCCTTATGCTGTCGAACACCTTGGTGTATGTGGCAGGGTTCGACCTGGGGGTCCTCCCTATGGGATCCTGTGAGATGTTGATGACCTTGTCTATGTGCTGGAGGCCCTGGATAGCTTCATAGGGCCCGGGTTTTCTCCTGGACGTTCCCCCTGTGAGCCTGGATACAGCGGGATAGAGGGTCTGGCTTATCAGAGAGCTTTTCCCGGAGCCGGAGACACCCGTTACGGCAACGAACCTTCCCAGGGGGATGTCGATGTCCACCGACTTGAGGTTGTGCAGGCTGGCGCCCTTCAGCGTCAGATGCTTCGCCTTGCCCGTTCTCGGTTCGCCGAGCCTTACTATGGTGCGCTTTCCGGAGAGATATGATCCTGTGATGGAGTCCGGGTGGGCCATTATCTCTTCCGGGGTTCCCTGGGCCACCAGCCTGCCGCCGTGGGAACCGGCTCCCGGGCCGAAGTCGACGATATGGTCAGCGGCTAGAAGGGTATCGGTGTCGTGCTCAACCACTATCACCGTGTTGCCTATGTCCCGGAGGTGCTTCAGGGTCTCCAGCAGTCTGGCGTTGTCCCTGGGATGAAGGCCCACAGTGGGTTCGTCAAGCACGTAAAGAACGCCGGTGAGCCCGCTGCCGATCTGGCTGGCAAGCCTAATGCGCTGCGCCTCTCCACCGGAGAGGGATGGAGCGGCCCGGTTCAGGGTAAGGTAATGCAGTCCCACGTTCCGCAGGAACTCCAGCCGGGATGATATCTCCCTGAGAAGCCTTTCGGCGATGTTCTTCTGGTAATCGGTGAGCTTGACCTTCTCGAAGAATTCCAGCGCGTCCCCGACTGTCATGTCGGAGACCTCCTGTATCCCAAGACCTCCGATGAGAACGGCCCTTGCCTCCTCCCGGACCCGGGTTCCGTGGCACTTGTCGCAGGTGTACTTCCTGAAGAACTTCTCGTAGTACTTCCGCATATCGTCGCTGCCGGTCTGGTGATAGAGCCTCTCTATCCGGTTGACAACGCCTTCGAAGGGGCCGTTCCAGGCGCCGGAGGAGTTGGAGGTCTTCCAGTTGATGCTGAACTCCCTGGTGCCGGAGCCGTACAGGATGATGTTCCTGGCCTCTTCGGGAAGCCTCATCCAGGGGGTGTTCAGGTTGAAATCCATTTCCCTGGAGAGGGTTCTCAGAGAAGCGGCCACCCATCCCTGGGGTATTCCCCAGGGTACCACCGCACCGGCCTTGATCGACATTGCAGGCCTGGGAACCACCAGGTCCGGGTCGACCTTAAGCGTGTACCCCAGACCGGAGCACTCGGGGCACATCCCCACTGGGTTGTTGAAACTGAAAAGCTGGGGAGACATCTCCGGGAGGCTTATTCCGCAATGGATACAGGCGTTGTGCTCGCTCATGGTGAGCTCTTCCCCTGAATCGGCGTCCATAACGGATATAATCCCCTTACCAAGCCTCGCCGCGGTCTCGATGGAGTCGTTCAGCCTGCTGTCCAGCCCCGGGCCGGTCACCAGCCTGTCAACCACAACCGACAGGGTGTTCCTCTTCTTTGGATCAAGGGTCTTCAGGTTCTCTATCTCCACGACCTCGCCGTTGAGCAGAGCCCTTACGAAGCCCTTTTCCCTCAGTTCGGCCAGCAGGTCCTGATGGGCTCCCTTCCTGTTGGTCAGGACAGGGGCGGTGATGTAGATCCTTTTTCCAGCGGGCATATCCAGGACTGCGTCGGTCATCTGCTGGGTCGTCTGGGTGGTCACGGCCCTTCCGCAGGACGGGCAGTGGGGTTCTCCGGCCCTGGCCCAGAGAACCCTGAGGTAATCGGATATCTCGGTAACCGTTCCCACGGTGGACCTGGGGTTATGGCTGACCGTCTTCTGCTCGATGGAAATGGCGGGGGAAAGACCCTCTATGGAGTCGAAATCAGGCTTCTCCATCTGCCCCAGGAACATCCTGGCATAGGATGAGAGGGATTCTATGTAGCGCCTCTGCCCCTCGGCGTAGAGTGTGTCGAAGGCGAAGGAGCTTTTCCCTGAACCGGAAACCCCTGAACACACCACCAGCGCGTACTTGGGCATCTCCAGAGAGACCCCCTGCAGGTTGTGTTCCCTGGCTCCCCTTACCGTGATCTTTTCTCTGGACATGGAACTCCCCGGTTGAAACGAGCCACTAATATACACAAAGAGTTTTTTCCCATGCACATGTGTGCCACAATAGCACCTCTGATGGAGAGGGGCACTTCAAGATATGGTAATGCAAATCGTAAAGCATTGCGCTGTAATGCAATGCAAAATTGTAGCCCTATGGCAAGGCATTTGCTTGATTGCTATACGCATGATGAGTGAACGGCATACAAGCAAATTATACTCATAAAAATAGATGCGAATAGCATAATAAGGAGGTTACAAAATGAGTAAGGTGATAGGAATAGACCTGGGAACGACCAACTCCTGCGTTGCCGTCATGGAGGGCGGCGAACCGGTGGTCATCCCGAACGCCGAGGGAACCAGGACCACCCCTTCCGTGGTGGCATTCAACGACAACGGCGAAAGACACATAGGCGTGGTTGCCCGGAGGCAGGCAGTAGCCAACCCCGGGAAGACCATTTTCTCCATAAAGCGTTTCATGGGAATGCATTACTCCGAAGCCGAGAAGGAAGCCAAGAGGGTACCCTTCAAGGTTGTGGAAGGGAAGAACGGCGACGCATGGGTGGAGGTTTCAGGCAAGAAGTACTCCCCGCCTGAGATAAGCGCCATGATCCTTCAGAAAATGAAGAAGACGGCAGAGGACTATCTGGGTGAGAAGGTTACCCAGGCGGTGATTACGGTTCCTGCATATTTCAATGACAGTCAGCGCCAGGCCACCAAGGATGCCGGAAGGATAGCCGGTCTCGAGGTGCTGAGGATAGTCAACGAGCCCACGGCTGCATCGCTTGCCTACGGGATGGACAAGGAGAAGGGTAACGCGACGATCGCGGTATACGACCTGGGAGGAGGCACCTTCGACATATCCGTCCTTGAGATAGGTGACGGAGTTTTCGAGGTTAAGTCCACCAACGGCGACACTCATCTTGGCGGAGACGACTTCGACCAGGTGATAATGGACTGGATGGTCTCCGAGTTCAAGAAACAGCAGGGGATCGACCTTTCCCAGGACCAGATGGCCATTCAGAGGCTCAAAGAGGCTGCCGAGAAGGCTAAGTGCGAGCTTTCGACCACAATGAGCACCGATATAAGCCTTCCCTTCGTAACCGCCGACGCCACAGGCCCCAAGCATCTCAACATGACCCTTTCCAGGGCCAAGTTCGAGCAGCTTGCCGGCGACCTGGTCCAGAAGACCGTTCAGCCCTGCCTGAACGCTCTGAAGGACGCAAGGGTAAAGCCCGAGGACATCAGCGAAGTCATACTGGTGGGAGGAATGACCAGGATGCCCCTCGTTCAGCAGAAGGTTACCGAGATCTTCAAGAAGGAGCCCCACAGGGGAGTGAACCCCGACGAGGTGGTCGCCATCGGTGCCGCCATCCAGGCCGGAGTGCTCAGCGGAGACATCAAGGATGTCCTTCTTCTGGATGTTACCCCCCTGACCCTGGGCATAGAGACCCTCGGCGCGGTGTTCACCCCGATCATCGAGAGGAACACAACCGTTCCCACGAAGAAGAGCCAGATCTTCAGCACCGCGGCGGACAACCAGACAAGCGTGGAGATACATGTGCTCCAGGGCGAGAGGAAGATGGCCGCGGATAACCGCACACTGGGCAGGTTTACACTGGAAGGCATTCCACCTGCTCCCAGGGGCCTTCCCCAGATCGAGGTGGAATTCGACATAGACGCCAACGGAATAGTCCACGTTTCCGCAAAGGACAAGGCAACGGGCAAAGAGCAGAAGATCAGGATCGAATCCTCCAGCGGTCTTTCCGAAGCCGACATCGAGAAGATGGTCAAGGACGCGGAGGTGCATTCCGCAGAGGACGACAAGCGGAGAGCCGCTGTGGAGACAAGGAACAAGGGCGAGAATCTGGCTTACCAGGTGGAGAAGCAGATCGCCGAAATGGGAGACAAGCTCGATCCCGCCGACAAGGCGAAGCTGGAGGAAGCGGTTTCCGACACGAGGAAGGCCCTTGAGGGAGAGGACGACTCTGTTGTATCCTCCAGTGTGGATGCCCTGGAGAAGACCTGGCAGGAAGTCGGCGCCAGGTTCTACCAGCAGCACGGGCAGCAGCCCGGAGAACAGCAGCCCGGACCGGACCATGAGGATGACGGCGGAAAAGGCGACGACACAGTGGACGCCGACTTTGAAGTGGTGGATGACTGATGAGCGATCCCAGAAGACCAGGAAACGGCGGATCCAGGAGAAGCGGCAAATCCCGCAGACCAGCCACCGAGCAGGAACCGGCTCCACCTGAGGTGAAGGAAGAACCTGCCCTGGAGGAGATCCCTTCTGAAGAGCCTGCCGCCCTGAAGGACTACGATGAGCTGATGGAAAAATTCCAGCGCCTTGCCGCCGAGTTCGACAACTACAGGAAAAGGCAGGCAAGGGACTTCAACCGGCTCATAGAGCAGGGGAGGAAGAAGCTGGTCGAAGAGCTTCTCACCGTGCTGGACAACTTCGACAGGGCCAGGGCTACCGCCCAGGGAGAGCACTCCGACAAGGAGATAGTGGACGGCATCATGCAGACTTCCGACCAGCTCAGGAACATCCTCAGGAAAGAGGGGCTGGAGGAGGTCTCCACGGAACCCGGCGATCACTTCGATCCCAATGTTCATGAAGCCATGTTCGCCGAGGACATGGAGGAGGGCGATTTTGACGTGGTCCTGGAGGTTTACCAGAAGGCCTACAGGTTCGGACAGGACCTTCTCAGACCCGCAAGGGTAAAGGTAGGAAGGGCGCCGGGAAGGAATGGGGGTTGATGTTAGTTGAACAAAGACCTTTACGAGATCCTGGGCGTGGGGGAGAAAGCAACCGCTGAGGAACTGAGGAAAGCCTACCGGGATCTGGCAAAGAAATACCATCCGGACGCCAATCGTGGTGACAAGGATGCGGAAGAGCGTTTCAAGGCCATATCCGACGCCTACGACATACTGGGGAACCCGGAGAAACGGGAGAAGTACGACCAGATGCGCCGGGGGGGGCATGATCCCTTCGCCGGAGCCGCCGGCACCGAGGGATTCTCCGACCTGAGCGATATCCTCAGGTCCATGTTCGGCGGATCGATGGATCCCTTCGGGGGCAGGTCTTCAGCCCCGGCGGCAACCGCCGTGGAGGTGGAGATACCCTTCGTGACCGCCGCGCGGGGCGGTACCATCGAGAAGATGATAACCCTTCCTTCCAGGTGTTCCCAGTGCGGAGGCGCCGGAGGGAGCGGAAGGGAGACATGCGCGAGCTGCGGAGGATCCGGCAGGGTCTCCTCCGGAGGCGGCTTCTTCTCCACTGTTCATCCCTGCGCGAATTGCGGCGGCAGGGGTTACACACTGAAGAACATCTGCTCCGCTTGCGGTGGAAAAGGAACCATACAGCAAAGGGAGAAGGTTTCCCTGGGGATACCGCCGGGTTCATCTGACGGGACCGTTCTTCGGGCAAGCATCAACGGCTCGGAGGTGCACGTTCACCTCCGCGTGAAGCCGGATCGCTTCTTCAGAAGGCAGGGCAGGGACATACTGTGCAGCGTAACGGTGACGGCCCCCCAGGCCGTGCTCGGGGCATCGCTCATGGTCAGGACGCTGGACGGGAAGGTCAAGCTCAAGGTTCCCCCGGGCACCCAGCCGGGTTCGGTCCTCAGGCTCAGGGGAAAGGGAATTACGCATAACGGCATAACGGGAGATCAGCTTGTTACGGTGGAGGTGAAGCTTCCCGCCAGGCTGACCGAATCCCAGAGGAAGCTATGGGAAAAAGTCAGGGAGGACAGCTCCTGACGGACAGGGAGAGAGCACAATGAACTATTCGTACCTGATCCTCGTGGTGGCCGGCCTGGTCATGGCCATTACCGGCTTCGTGAGAAACGGCAGGACCGAAGGAACCGCCCTGGGACCGGCGCTCCTCTTCCTGCTGGGGATCGTATCCCTTACCCTGGGGATACTCCTCACAAGCGTACCCGGCTTTTTTAAGGGCTAGGGAGGGTCACTCCGCGAAGCCAAGCCTCTTGAGCTTTATGTGGAATGAGTCGAGGAGGGGGTCGTTAGGATAGTTCTTAACGGCCTCGGTGACCATTTTCCCCGCTTCCTCGAACTTTTCTTCCTTCACGGCCGCTCTTATCCTGTCGGCCCAGAGCATGGCACCGCTCTCGGGAACCCTGGTTTCCTCCGGGGCCTGTGGAGTTTGAGGTTCTTCCGTTACTTCCAGTCTCGAAAGAAGATCGTCAAGACCCGGGGCTTCGGGCATGAGTTCGAAAGCCTTGCGGGAAGCTGCAACCGCCTTCCTGTGATCGCCTTCTTCAAGCTTCTTGAGCCCGATCTTGACCAGGTTCCCGGCCCTGATGCGGTTCTTCAGGCTTTCCAGTTTCTCCTCTACGGAGGGTTCATCAGGGAAGAGCTGCTGAGCTTTCTTCAGATAAGCCAGTGCCTTTGCGTCATTGCCCTGCTCCAGGGCCTGGTCGGAAAGCATGAAAGCTTTTTCGAGTTTTGGATCCATATCCTCGGTGCTGTTCCTTTCAGCTTTGGGTTGAGCGGGCCTGCGGCCGGGCTGTTCGGTGACGTTCTTCGACCTTTCCAGATTGAGGATCACCTCGGTTATCACCATTTCTCCGGGGTCGGCTTCCAGAGCTTTTCTCACGCAGTTCAAAGCGTCTTCCCTGCGGTCCTGATCCAGGTAATCCCTGGCCTGCAGCAGCAGATCCTCGACCCTGTTCTTTGTCATTCAGGAACTTCTCCCCGGCGAAAACGTTTGTCCAGAGTGCAATATGGTAACACCCGATGCCTTCGATTCAATATAATTCCCAGCACGAAACGGAGTAACCCCCAACCGATGAAAACCCGGAAAGAGTAGGCATGTCGCTCAAAGATCTTTTCCGCAACTTGAAGCCGTCTCCAAAGATGGAGCTGGTTTCCAGGGGGCCTGTGGAGCTTGTGGACCTTTCCCTGCGCGACGGCCAGCAGTCCCTGCTGGCCACAAGGATGTCCACCGAACAGGTCATGAATCTTCTGCCCATGATACTGGATACGGGAGTGAAGCTTCTGGAGGTGTGGGGCGGGGCTACCTTGGACAGCGCCATGCGATACCTGAACGAGAGCCCCTTCGACAGACTGATGAAGATGAGCGAGGCGGCAGCTCCGTACAAAGCCGGACTCAGGGCCCTTTCCAGGGGCCAGAACCTTTTCGGGTACGATCCCTACCCCGATGACATAGTCAGGGATTTCAACAGGGAAGCTGTGAAGGCCGGCGTCAATGTGATGAGGATTTTCGACGCCCTGAACTATACGCCGAACTTCAAAGCGGCCCTTGACGGGGTGAACGAAGCAGGGGGCACCTTCGACGCCGCGGTATGCTACACCACCGGTGATCCGTACGATGTGGATCACTTCGTGAAGAAGGCCCTGGAACTGGAGAAGATGGGCGCTCATATGGTGTCCGACAAGGACATGGCGGGGCTGAAGACCCCGGAGGACGCCTGGAAGTATTACACAGCCCTTAAGAGGAACCTCAGCGTGCCGGTGGTCTCCCATACCCACTGCACTCCTGGATTCGGCCACATCTCAGCGGTGATAGCCCTTCTCAGCGGTGTCGACAAGATAGATACGGCTTTCCTCCCCCTGGCCGGCGGTTCTTCCCATCCCTCCATCGAGCTGGTCTCGATCTTCGCCGAAGTGCTTGGCATCGAGACGGGGCTGGACCTTTCCGACAGGGTTCTGGAGCCCGTCCACGCCGCAATGCGCCAGGTAGTGGAAGATGTGGAGAAGGAGTTCAACCTGAAGGTCCACAGGTCTATCTGGCCGGGGAGGGACAGGCTCCTGCCCATGGCGGAAGACATTGTCAAGGACCTTGCCAGGGGCAGGATCGACAAGGCTCTGGAAACAACTCATGCCCTGGAGGCCGCCTGCGGATTCCCTCCTCCCAACATCGAGGTGCTCAATGCCCAGATCCCCGGAGGCATGTACTCCAACTTCGTCAATCAGCTGGCCAGGGACAACAAGTCGGAATACCTGGACAAGGCCCTCGAGGCGGTGCAGTCGGTGAGACAGAAAGCCGGCTGGTGTCCGCTGGTTACGCCCACCTCCCAGATAGTTGGCGTCAAGGCTTATTTCACCGCCCTGGGCAAGTCGGTCAACCCGGTTCAGTACTTCAACCTCATAGCCGGTTACTACGGGAAGACCCCGTTCCCCATCGATCCGGAATACAGGCAGGAGGTCTGCGGTTTCTCCGACGAGAGGGAATACGACTCCTCAGGTTTCAACCGTGAGATCCCCAACGCCTCTGGAACCGAGCTTCCCCTGGCCGAAACTACGCATGAGAAGCTGCTCTACTACCTGTTCCCCGACAGTTCCGGAAAGAGCTACCTTGAGGGTCTCAGGCAGAAGGAGTGGGAGAAGGTCCAGCAGAAGCGCAGGGCCGAAGAGGAGGAAAAGCAGAAGGCAAGAAGGGCCGAGCTGGAGAAGAATGCCCTGATAAACCGCTATTCCCACGACATGGATTCCCTCTCGGAAGGGTTGTCGAAGGCTGTGGGGAACGGCGGGGCCTTTGCCCGTGAAACAGGTGAGAACTAGGCGGGGTATTTGCCAAAGCCCCTCTGCCTGATATATTACGGTGCTGTGGATTGATTTGAGGTGTATTGCAACCACATTAAAAAAAGTGCTAAAAAGCCGTCAGCCAAAAGCCTCGGGCCGTCGGACGACGGCCTTTTTTCGTACTTGCTTCAAGAGGTAAGGAGTAACCATGCGACAGCTGTTTACAAGTGAATCGGTGTCCGAAGGGCACCCCGACAAGGTCTGCGATCAGATCTCCGATGCTATCCTGGACGCCCATCTGGAACAGGACCCCCAGGCACATGTTGCCTGCGAGACGCTGGTCACCACGAACTTCTGCGTTCTTGCCGGCGAGGTAAAGTCCCACGGCAAGGTTGATTACGAAGAGGTAGCCAGGGAGACCATCAAGGAGATAGGCTACACCATCCCCGAAATAGGGTTTCACTACGAGAACAACGAATACCTGAACAGGATACACTCCCAGTCCCCGGACATAGATCACGGCGTGGAGGCGAAGAAGGGGGCCGGTGACCAGGGCCTCATGTTCGGCTACGCCTGCAACGAGACGAAGGCACTGATGCCCTACCCTGTGCACCTCTCCCACAGGCTTCTGGAAAGGCTCAGCAAGGCCAGGCGCAGCGGAGAGCTTCCCTGGGCAAGGCCCGACGCGAAAAGCCAGGTCACGGTGGAATATGAGAACGGCACTCCTGTTGGTATCTACGAGATCCTCATGTCGGTCCATCACGCGGATCACATGGAGAACGAGGACATGAAGCGCCAGATCAGGGAGAAGGTGATCGATCCTGTCCTGGAGACCTTCGTCCCATACCTCGAGTGGACCGGAAAGTGTCTCTACAACCCTTCCGGCAGGTTCGTGGTAGGCGGCCCCGACGGGGATACCGGCCTCACCGGCAGGAAGATAATAGTGGACACCTACGGAGGAATGGGCAGGCACGGCGGAGGGGCCTTCAGCGGCAAGGACTCTACCAAAGTGGACAGAAGCGCGGCCTACATGGCCAGGCACATTGCCAAGAACATCGTAGCTTCCGGAGTTTCCGACAGGTGTGAGATCCAGCTGGCCTACGCCATAGGCGAACCTGAGCCAGTAAGCGTTAGGGTCGATACCTTCGGAACGGAACGGGTGGGAGATGTGGCAGACATAGTGACCGCGGTAAGGGACATGTTCCCCCTTCAGCCCTACATGATCATTGATTATCTGGGTCTCCGCAGGGGCATCTTCAGGAAGACCGCTTCCTTCGGCCACTTCGGCAGGATCCCGCAGGAGGACGGCAGCTTCAGCTGGGAGAAGACCGACAGGGCCGACGAGCTGGCTTCCAGGCTCCTTAAGTAGGCGCGAATGGGCCTGCTGGCCTTCCTGGTCATCTTCCCGGCCCTCACCGGAAGCACGGGTCTGGACAGCCTTGACTCAAGGCTCGATCAGACCCGGCTCCACCTCGAGGAACTGGAGAACAGGGAAGCTTCCAGCGAGGACATATTGGTGGCCATTCACGATCATCTCCAGGCCGCCAGGGATTACTACAACCAGCTGGCGGCAAGGGAAGCGGTGCTTGCTCTGGAGATCCAGAGCATCGACCAGCGGTGGTTCCTCACCGATTCCGCAAGGACACGGCTCAGGGAAGGCGTCGAGGAGTACATTCTGTTCCTGTATTCCAGAAGGGACCTTCTGGGGCCTGTGGTGCTTTTCACGCCGGGCGGGGTTGGTACATATCTTCGCCGGATGGCTGTAGTGGACCACATGGCGGGAGTGGCGGCCCAGCGGATGGAGCGACTTGAGCAGTCAGGTGACTCCCTTGCCTGGCAGAGGGATTCACTGGAAGCGCTGGCAGCGGATGTACGGGATTTGAGGATACACATGGAGGAAGTTCAGGAGAGGATCTACCTGGAGGAGGAAAGGCAGACCCTTCTCAGACAGTCGCTCCAGAACCAGATCGCTGCCGCCAGGGATTCAGCCGCGGCGATGGAGCAGAGGAGAAGGCAGCTTTCATCCTTCGTTTCATCACTGAGCACGGGGGTTGCCTCTTCCGGGGCGGCTCCTGTTCACGATCTCTCTTCCACGGCCTTCCTCGCCGTTAACGGCGGGCGCATTCCCTGGCCGGTGAGGGGTTCGGTGGTCAGATCCTTCGGTACTTTCGTGGATCCCACCTATGGTACCGAGACGATAAGCGACGGCATATCCATAGCCGTAACCGGAACCTCGGCGGATGTATCCGCAATTGCTCCCGGCGAGGTCCTCTACGCCAGGGAGTTCCTGAACATGGGCCGGATGGTTGTTGTGGATCACCTCGACGGTTACTATACGGTGTACGCCCATCTCGGCTCCCTGGACGTTGGCAGAGGAGAAGCCGTACAGCAGGGAACAAGGCTGGGTACCACAGGACCCCTCCCCGGAGGCAGGTCCGGCTGTTACCTGGAGGTCAGGCGCGCCGGCGAACCGGTAAACCCCATGAGCTACCTGGAGAATACCCAGTGATGAAACCATTTTCGAGGATACGCGGTCAGGAACAGGCAAAGGCGGTGCTTTCCGCGGCGGTTGACAGCGGCAGACTGGCCCATGCCTATATACTGGCGGGTCCTGATGGAAGCGGCAGGCTCACCGCTGCCCTGGACCTGGCCAGGGTGCTTATCTGCAGCGAAGATCGCACCGGTTTCTGCGGAGAGTGCAGGCACTGCAGGCAGATAGACGATCTCTCCCATCCCGATGTGCGGTTCACCATACCCATGCTTAAGACCACAGGCCCCGGTGAGGTGGCTGAACTCCTTACAGCCAGGGCTTCTGATGGGGTAACCCCCCTCAGGTTCCCCGGAAACACTTATGTATCCATCGAACAGATTAGGGAGATAGAGGGCAGGCTTTCGAAGAAGTCCTTCGAGGGCAGGGGCTATGTAGAGATAATGACCGATGCACATCTCATGCGGAGGGAGGCTGCCAACGCAATGCTGAAGACCCTTGAGGAGCCCCCTCCCCATACACTCATCATCCTTATCACATCTTCCCTTTCGGGCCTTCTGCCCACTGTAAGGTCCCGCGCCCATACGGTGCGGTTCGGAAGGCTTCCCAAGCACACGGTGGAGAAGGTCCTTCTGGAAAGAGGGATCCCTGAACCCCGTGCACATCGCCTTTCCCTGCTTTCCGACGGATGTCCGGGCCGGGCCCTTCTTCAGGCGGACGCAGACCTGGAGGAAACTCCCATGGCCAGTGAGCTGCTCGAAGCGGCGATTTCCGGTATCCCTCCTATGGAGGCAGCGGTTCTGGCCGGGGAGATAGCGGGGAAGCTGGGAAGGGAAGGGGTCATGGAGCTTTGCTCCGAGATGGTGTCCCTTGCCCACGACACGCGAAGGGCGGCTGCGGGAGCGGAGCCTCTGGAAAGGGAGAGCCTTACATCCCTGGAAGCCGCCGATGATAGTATCTTACAGGCCGTTGTGGATGGCATGCGCCTCTGCCAGACCCGGATAAGGGCGAACGTATCGCCTCCAATGGCCCTTGCGGCGGCGCTTGGAGCGGCCGCCGAGATTGCGAGTACACGATGACCCATGGTAATACAGGCGACAGACAGCCCTTCGAGGTGCTGCAGCTCGCTTTCAAATCCAGGAGGCTGGCCTTCTTCTCCAACGAAACCAGCGTGCCGGTGGACATCGGCCGTTTCGCCGTGGTCTCCGTTGACAGGGGCGAGGACATGGGCCGGGTCGTAGCCAAGCTGGATCCATCCGAAGTTAAGCCCGAGGACATTGAAGGAAGGTACCTGAGGTATCCCTGCAAGGAAGACACCGCAGCTTATCAGGCCAATCTGGAGTTCGAGAAGGAGGTCCTTGATCATTGCGAAAAAAGGGTAAGGGCCAGGAACCTGGAGATGAGGCTCACCGACTGCGAGGTCCAGCTGGACAGGAACAGGATAAGGATTTTCTTCACAGCCGACCAGCGAACCGATTTCAGAGGGCTGGTCAGGGACATGGCCTCAGCCTTCAGGGCCAGGATAGAGATGAGGCAGATAGGGGTCAGGGATGACGCCAAGCACAAGGATGGGGTGGGTATCTGCGGCAGAAGGCTCTGCTGCGCCGGATTCCTGAACGATTTCAAATCGGTAACCCTGAAGTCCGTGAGGGACCAGGGTCTTTCGCCGAATCCCAGCAAGGTCTCCGGGTCCTGCAGCCGTCTCATGTGCTGTCTCGAATACGAAACAGATTTCTACCGCAAGGCCAGGAAGACCTTCCCCAGGGAAGGCACCAGGCTCAAGCTGGCCGGGCTTCCCGCGGAGGTGAAGAGCTGCGACATATTCAGGGAAAATGTCTTTGTGACCTATGAGGACGGCCGGGAAGAGCAGCTGGAGATAGAGGAGTTCCACAGACGGAGAACAATGCAGGCCCCTCCCCCGGAGCCTGTGCCCCAGGTGGAGGAGAAGCCTCCGGCTCCGGAGCCATCCCTTGAGCGGGAGACTGGAGCCGAGAAGGAAACCCCGGCGAAGAAGACCGGCAGGGGCAGACGCCGTCACCGAAGGAGCAAGAGCAGAAAGGAAGAGAGGAAGAGCTGATGGCACGATACATGGTAACCAGCGCGCTTCCCTACGCCAACGGCCCGCTTCATCTCGGGCATCTGGCCGGGGCATACCTGCCCGCCGACATTTTCGTAAGGTACGCCCGGATGAGGGGCCACGATGTGCTTTTCTGCTCGGGAACCGACGAGCACGGCGTTCCCATAACCATAACCGCGGAAAAGATGGGCCTTACCCCCATGGAAGTGGTGGACAGGTTCCACAAGGTGATAGAGGACGATTTCAGAAGGTTCGGAGTAAGGTTCGACAACTTTTCCAGGACCTCCAGGCCTGAGCACGTGGAGTTCGCCCAGGGGGTGTTCCTCAAGCTCCTGGAACTCGGCCACATAGTACCCCGTGACCTGAACCCGCTCTACTTCCCCACCTGCGAAACCTACCTTCCCGACAGGT
>NPID01002594.1_pt1 | contig 30652 bp, 15 predicted proteins | sample 8637491 | NCBI WGS metagenome assembly NPID01 (sample SAMN07420843, study PRJNA396082) | bioreactor metagenome | isolation source: sample BA6 brine-fed electro-methanogenic bioreactor BA | place: Japan: Kochi | collected 2016-06-14 | reverse complement strand
ATTTATGGATAGGCTCTAAGACTTCTGGAGATGGTGGTGATAGTAAGACATTTGCCCTGAGACTCGAAAACGATGATCTCGGTTCTACAGCAACGGGGCTTGCCTTTTCTGTCGAAGGTGGGGTATTGGATTATTCGAAGGCAGGGATAGTATTCGAGAGAACCGATACTTACGCCCGCGGAAAACTACACTTTTTACAGAGCAATGCCATAAACACAAACGATGTTCTCTTTACCGAATCGGCGGTAACCATCGATAAAACGGGATATGTAGGTATCGGAACAACAAGCCCTACCCAAAAACTCGAAGTGAACGGCAGCACGCTGATACCTTCAGGGCAATCATATTGGATAGGCAATGCTGCCGATGCAGGCAACAGGTTGCGGTTGCACCAAACCGGCACCAACGCCTACATTGACTGGGGTGAGGAAAACCTATTCTTCAGATCCGGTGTGGCTGCTGCTACCACAAAAGTCGTTTTTAATGCCGATGGGAAAGTCGGTATCGGCACAACAGCACCAAAAGCACTTCTGGACCTCGGTAATGGGATTTCAAACAGAAAGATCACACTTTATACTGCTGCGGACAACGACCATCAATTTACCGGTTTAGGCCTAAATGGAGATGCTTTACGATTTCAGTTGGCGAATACAGCAGGAAACTTTAAGTTTTACGGTGCCACATCTTCAACTGCTTCTAACGAACTTTTCCGAATTCAAGGCAACGGCCAGATCGCCATACCAGCACTTTCTACAGCCGGAGTTCTTGTGAACAACACATCGGGCTTGATTTCCAGCACAATCGGCACCGCCGGGCAGGTGCTTACCACAAACGGCAGTGGAGGAATTACATGGACAACACCAACAACCGGAACTGTAACTTCAGTTTCAGGAACCACTCCGATAGTCGTAGCAACCGGCACTACAACACCTGTCATTTCAATTAACGCAGCCACCACCTCTGCAGCCGGAAGTATGAGTGCGGCAGATAAAACCAAATTGAATGGGCTTGTGAGCAGCCAGTGGACAACCAGCGGCTCAAACATCTATTACAATTCTGGAAATGTCGGTATCGGAACAACCTCCCCAAACAGCAGGCTAACATTAGGAAATAACGTTGGAGATGGTTTTGATGAATGGACAGACTATCAGATGCTGCTTTTCACAGGCTCAACTCCCCAGACTTCCTATGGCCTTGGCATAAAGGGCAATACCTTTGCCTTTAACTCGGACAATGACTATGATTTCGATCAGGACGGCACAACTGTGATGACTCTCCAGTCCGGCAAGCTCGGCATAGGAACGACTGCGCCCAAGGCCCTTCTTGATCTTGGAAACAGCGTTGCAAATCGCAAGATAGTTCTCTATACGGCAGTTGACAGCGACCATCAATTTACAGGGTTCGGTCTCAACACAGATGCACTTCGCTATCAGATTTCCAATACATCGGCAAGCCACAAATTCTTTGCAGCCACATCTGGTACTGCCTCCAATGAGCTTTTCAGGATACAGGGCAATGGTCAGATAGCCATACCTGCACTTTCAACGGCAGGCGTTCTTGTGAACAATACATCGGGTTTGATTTCCAGCACAATCGGAACATCAGGGCAGGTGCTGACCACAAATGGCAGCGGCGGTGTGAGCTGGGCAACAGCAGCAGTCGGCGATGGCCATTCCCTTGACGCAGCAGACGGCTCACCTGTGGATGCCCTTTATGTGAACAATGACGGCAATGTTCTTATAAACTCCGGCAAATCTTATTACATAGGCAGTATCAGTGATACCGGAGACAGGCTAAGAATGCATCACAACGGAACGAACGCATATATCGACTGGGGTCAGAGTGATCTTCATTTCAGATACGGGGATTCGACTACAACCGTAGGCGATAAAGTAGTCTTCAAAGCAGATGGAAATGTCGGTATCGGAACAAGTAACCCGACATCTACTCTTCAAGTTAATGGCGACCTCGCAACTCAGAACGGTGAGGTGAGAAGGGATTTTATCACCTGGCATAACACTGGGACAGACATTGACGAAAGAATTCCAGTTCATATAAAGACCAATATTGCCCGTGGCTCAGGTATTGCATATCGATTCGAGGTTAAGGGTTATAACTACAGAGAGGGTAAGTCCATCAACTCCGATGCCTGCGGAATTTCCTCCTTCGATTCATCAGGTCCCTACTCAAGTTCGACAAATAACTATGCCGATGGAGCCGATATCATGTTGTACTACAGCTCAGACGACTATCTGGTGATAAGGCTGAGCTTCGAGTGGAGTTATCGAGTCGGATTCAGTGTTTCCGCCTGGTTTGTGAACTACATGGGGCGTGGACACAATATCTCGGCCGAGGTATTCCAGCAGATATGGTTTTTGTAGAAACAGCAGAAAACGTATTTCTTCAAAAAAGGGCGGGCATTGTGTCCGCCTTTTCTTGTCAATAAAGATGGATAATCGGTCATGTTGCCTAAGGGTATCAACGCTAAAAAAACAATCATTCATTTTCGATTTTTGAAGTCAAACAATAAGCTCTATAAATACCGTCATGAAGACAAATAGAAGTCCTTTATAGCCCCTTCCGACTCCACCCTTGAGGGCAGCGAAAGCATCCATATATTCTTCGACTCGCCATTGAGCAGTCCAGACATTATCTATGTACCGAGATTTTCAACGACGAAGAAGTTATACAACAAATTAGATTGTTTGCCTTCGGTGGAGTCAATTTTTCGGAGAGACACACTCGAAAGAGGTGAATGTCGGTTCCCTTTACACCGGAGAGCAGACACCGCCTAAGATATCCCCGTCAACCAGACCGAGCATCAGGGCCAGCTTTGCATTTTCCTGTTCGTCTTTTGTGCTGTAGTAAAACAAATCATACAACACAGACATGCTTTTTATTCTTATTTTCGAGGACTTGAGGTTGTTGTATGACTTATGTAAGATCAAATATGCGCATAACTTCTATTGTTGATTGAGGTGATTTAGCAAGAAAAAAGATTAGCGAAATTGTCTCAATGCAGAATATTGGTTGTGTATTAAACCATTTTTCAGTGGACACAATGGTTTTGAGTTTGTATAATTAAAAAGAGCTTCATAAACCAGGAGGGTAGATGTGAAACAATTTGTAATGATTTTCTTAGCTTTTTCATTTGTTTTTTCGCTTGGGCTGGATGGAATCAGCGGCAAACACGATATTGTATATAGACTTTACAGAGTTGGCAAGGACGGCCCTGTCTGGATGGAGAGCCACAAGGATGTAGATCTGACCAAGGGCGAGCCGAAGATGGGCAGCCTTGTTCCCATGCCTTCATTTTCTTCAGAATACGAATTTGAACTCGAGATTCTCATCGACGGCGAGTTATGGGGCGAGAGAACTCCATATTCAGTCGTAGAGAGCGAGGCTCTGAGAAGGGAAGTTCCGGAAGAAACGGGTGAGATATCCGAGACAGAGGCTGTGGGGCTGGTCATCCAGGGGCCTTCTGAGACGAATAACACCTTGTTGAGGAATAGTCTCGGTATTGGCTTTGGTTCCGGGGAGCCAACTGCACAGCTCGATGTCAGAAGCGGCCATGTCCGCATCTGGGACGGGGGTGCTACACCCGGCTTCGCCAATCTTGGAGGCGATCTTTTTGTCGCCAATGAGCTTGAAGTGGACGGGACAATCTATTCGGCAAACTGGCGGGATGCTGCTGGAAACCCCATGCTTGCAGGCGGCTCGGATATTACTGTATCAGAGGACGCCAATGGTCAGTGGACAATCAACAACACCAATCCCGATCAGACCGTGGCTATCACAGCCGGAACTGGTATCAATGTGACAGGCACATACCCCAATTTTACAGTGACTAATTCCGACCCCTCATCCGGGGGTACTCTGACAAGCATAGCTACATCCTCTCCCATTACTGGTGGAACAATAACTACAACAGGTACAATAGGTCTTGAGCAGGCAGGTGATGTTATCGGAAGTACAGGAATATCCATTTCCGGTGGTACTGATATTATTCCGGGATCCGATGCTGCCGATATCACAATAACTAATACAGCACCCGATCAGACTGTTACGATCGGTTCAGGGTCGGGTATCAATGTGACAGGCACTTATCCCAGCTTCACAGTTGCGAACACTGCTCCTGATCAGACAGTATCTGTAACAGGCGGTAGCGGAATATCCGTGACAGGCACATATCCCAATTTCACAGTGACTAACTCAAGCCCTTCCTCAGGCGGTACTGTTACGAGCATAGCAACATCAGCCCCGATAACGGGTGGGACGATAACCGGCACAGGTACAATCGGTCTTCAGCAGCAGGGCGACATAATCGGAGGGACTGACATAACGGTGACCGGTGGAACGGACATCCTTCCCGGCTCGGATGCAGCAGATGTCACAATCAGCTTCACAGGCTCAACTGACGATGGAGACTGGACAACATCCGGTTCGAATATCTATCGCAGTTCAGGCAATGTCGGTATCGGAACAACATCCCCCGCATCCAATCTCGATGTGAACGGTACTATAAGAGCCGACAGCTATCGCTCAAATGACGGCACAGATCTTATCAATGCAGGGGCGAATATAGCAGTCACAGAAGAGGCAGACGGCAGCTGGACAGTTGAACTTGACGGCGGTGGAACGGGCGAGACATATAACTTTACAAACTGTGGCGCAACTGGACGTACAGGGCCTACTCAGATTCAGGCGAACAGCACATATTCCGGTACAACACTCGATGGCGATGTTACTATATCCGGCAGCGGAATCCAGCAATGGACTGTTCCGGCAACAGGTACATATACCATTACGGCAGCCGGAGCAGCAGGCGGAACACAGACATATTCAGGCGGCTATTCCGGTGGTCGGGGTGCAATTATTACTGGTACATTCGATCTTACGGTAGGTGAGGTACTTTATATAATCTGCGGACAGAAGGGCGAGGACACAAGATCTTCTGTTGATAATGCAGCCCCCGGCGGTGGTGGAGGCAGCTTTGTATACACCAATCCCACGGACACATATCCGCTTATTGCAGCAGGCGGCGGCGGCAGCGGCGCAAGGTGTAACTCTGCTCCGGGTAATCAGGATGCGAGCTATTCCACAAGCGGAAATCGTTCAGGCAGCCTTGTAAATGGGGGTTCAAGCGGAAATGGCGGGACATCGAATTCAGGTGGTTCAAGCTATTGGGCAGGTGGCGGTTCAGGCTGGTTGACAGATGGAACAGGCGGAAACAATTCCACAAATTACTCCTATACACCCGGTTCAAGCGGTGGATATGGCGGTCGGTCCCCAAGGAACGGAGCCCTTGGTGGTACCCGCTACAATGATGGCACAGATGAAGGCGGCGACGGCGGTTTCGGCGGAGGCGGAGGCGGAGGCTCAGACAACATGGGCGGCGGTGGCGGTGGTGGCTATTCCGGCGGCGGCGGCGCAAGATGGGATCCCTGCGGCAATGAACCCGGTGGTGGCGGTGGCAGCTATAATGGCGGTACTTCCACAACAACAGACGGCTATAATGCAGGACATGGTTATGTAACGATAGTCTCCTCCGGCGGCAGTATAGGCGGCGACAATCTCGGCGACCACACTGCAACAACAAATATTCGCACAAATGGCAACTGGGTTTCCAATGACGGCGGCAGCGAAGGCATATATGTCGATACCGACGGTGATGTTGGCATAGCCACTTCTTCCCCTGCTTATGACCTGCATGTAAACGGAACTGCACGAGTGACGGGAACGCTATATGATTCAGGTGGCGACGCAGGTATATCAGGTCAGGTTTTGACAAGCACAGGCACAGGCACAAACTGGGCAACAGCCGGGGGCAGCTCCTATTGGACGGATCACGGTACATATCTATCCCCCGCAGGCGGTGAAGATGTCTATACAGATGGAGAGTTCTATACCCCATCGGGCTATGGTGTTGTTCATCATGGAGCAACGGGAATGTTTGGCTCTGCTGCTGGCTGGACACCTCCCAATTCTGATGGGCAAGGGATATGGCTTGAGAGTGGCTATTCTGAAGGTGGCGGATTCTATGCCGATGGTAATGTCGCCTGTATATGGTCTCCTGACTATGGTCTAAGGCTCTACGATGAAGATGGAATGAACCTGATCTTTGAGGTAACCGGATCAGGAAATTTAATTCCCGGTGATGACGACAATATTCGGGATATCGGCAGCATCGCATACAGCTGGGACGACCTTTATCTCGGCTCTGCGTCGGAGATCAATATCAACGGTGACAACGGAGATGCCGGGCAGGTGCTGATGAGCGATGGAACCAATGTATACTGGGGTGATGCAGGGGGCTCAGGTGGAGCATGCGAGAGTCTTACCCAGAATTTTACAAGCACGTCATGGCCATCTGGCTGGTACAGGACAAGCACTTCATATGTAGAGATCATAGCCTGTGGCTATTCGGACAGCTACAGCCTTATGGTCGAGGGCTCTTCCGGATCTTATGCCGAAACACCTGAGTTGGACGCCTCCGGCTGTTCTTCAGTCACTATTTCATATAGATATGTCGATGGAGACTATGTCACCTGTGACAATGCAGGGGGAGAAAACCCCGATTCAGGTGAAGGTGTATATGTCCAGTGGTGGAATGGCAGCTCATGGACCACTATACATACAACAAACGGAGCCACTGCCTATTCTTCATGGCAATACTTCACAACGACAATATACCCTTCCAATTCCGATTTCAAGATCAGGTTCTATTGCTATGCCGGCAGCGGAGCTGCAATGGACACCTGGCATTTCGACAATCTTAACATAACCGGCACATCTCTTCTCAGAACCCGTCATGACACCGGCGTTGAAACTGAGACTGCTCCTGAAATCGAACTTCCCAGCTATGAAACGGTTTTCGAGACAGAGGTCGGTGATGTTCTCGCAATGGCTCAGGACGGAAGTGGTCTTGTAGTACCTGCAGACAGTGTTAACAGCTTTATCATCGGGATCGCAAATGATGATTCGTGGGGGGTAGCAAACAACAGCCTCCTTGCCGATTCAAGGGAATTCAGAGAGCTCGAATCGCGCATAAATGCCCTTGAAGAAAGCGGGGTAGAGGTTTCCATGCACGAAGAGCTAAACGCAAGACTTTCAAGCCTCGAGAGTGAGTCATACAGCTATTATACAACTGTCATGACATCCGATAAGGCCGAGGTAAACTGCGATGCATCCTATGGAAACATCAGAAAGGGCGATCTCCTGACAATAAGTCATACTCCCGGCCATGCAAGGGCTCTACGCGATGGTGAAAGCGGATATCTTGTAGGCGTTGCCTTGGATAATCTTGCAATGGGAACAGGTCGAATAACTGTTCTTTTGCAGAGTGGCTATTATCAGGCAAACATCGATAACCTGTCGAACAAAATTGAGATACTCGAAAGGGAGATAGAGCTTCTCCGTTCACAGATTAATGAGAGATGACAGGGTCTTCACAGAGGAGAAATCTTAATTAAAAATTAACAGAGCCAATAGATGATTTTAATCTTTACAGCTGTGCGGAAATAAATTATACAGAGCATATACTTAATATTTCCCCCAAGGCTCTGTCGTTGCCTTTCTTATAACTTTCCTAACGTTCAACATGTATAAAATATTAATCACATATCGCGAAACAATCTCTCTTCTGGCTAATATCCTATGCGTTTTCCATGGAGCCTTGTAAATAAAAGGTGGTGACAAAATGGCAGGTGTTAATTATTCTTTAACTGAAAATATTTAAGGAACGAGGTCTTTATGAAAAGAGTAATACTTGTTTTATTGATTCTGTCCACGATTTATGCCCTGCCCGATATAAAGGGCAAACACGATATTGTATATAGACTTTACAGAGTTGGCAAGGACGGCCCTGTCTGGATGGAGAGCCACAAGGATGTAGATCTGACCAAGGGCGAGCCGAAGATGGGCAGCCTTGTTCCCATGCCTTCATTTTCTTCAGAATACGAATTTGAACTCGAGATTCTCATCGACGGCGAGTTATGGGGCGAGAGAACTCCATATTCAGTCGTAGAGAGCGAGGCTCTGAGAAGGGAAGTCCCGGAAGAAACGGGTGATATATCCGAGACAGAGGCTGTGGGGCTGGTCATTCAGGGGCCTTCTGAGACGAATAACACCCTCTTGAGAAACAGTCTGGGAATCGGCTTCGGATCAGGCGACCCTACCAGCCAGCTCGATGTCAGAAGCGGCCATGTTCGCATCTGGGACGGCGGCGCAACCCCCGGCTTCGCCAATCTTGGAGGAGATCTTTTTGTGGCAAATGAGCTTGAAGTGGATGGCACTATATATTCCAACAACTGGAGAGATGGTGCTGGAAATCCCATGCTGGCAGGTGGTACGGATATTTCAGTCAGTGAGGATGCAGCGGGTCAGTGGACAATAAACTATTCTGGCTCAACCGACGACGGTGACTGGGTATTATCGGGTTCAGACCTTTATTCGGGAGTCACTGGTAATATTGGTATTGGAACCTCATCACCTGCCTCAAAACTCGATATATCAGCGACAGGACCAGTTGCAGCACTTAATATCGATCAGGATGCTGGAACCGGTGCTGCCGTGGCTGTAAATACAGGGTCAGGTTCCTCAGCCACTTCATATGGTCTGAATCTTGATGTTAACAGTGACAATGGGTATCGGGCTTATGGAATCTATATGGATGTCAATAAAACTCTCGATGGTCCAACATATCAATCATATGGTATCTATGCCAGGGTTGAGGGTGGTGACGATGTCTATGGTGCAAAATATCTTGTCTATAATGGGCAGGGCATGACATATGGACTCAATGCTGAAGTATCCAGTACGAACAATTCTAACACATATGGAATGTATTTGGATGTCGAAAAGACCGGTACTGGCGATGTTCTTGGAGCATATGTCAGAGCAGATGGCGGAACCGATTCTTATGGTGGTCAGTTTTTTGCAAGTGGCGCAGCAGGAGTCTCCACCGGCATAGCAGTATCGGCAAATAGCACTAATGATGCTACCGGTGTTAAAGTCAATTCAGTGGGATTAACTGGTATTGTACAGGGTGTATATGCATCTGCGACCTATGGCGCAATCAATTATGGCATACGGACCTATGCAAGTCGTGGTCCTATAGAGAATTATGGGGGATATTTCTCTGCAGGTGGAACTACACCATCAGGCGATTCCTATGGTATTCATGCAGAGGCCTCAGGTGGAGATGCAGCAACGGTTAGTGTCGGTGTTCAGGCTGAGGCAAGAAATGCACCGACCAACTACGGAGTCCGTGTATCCTCGGTACAATATGGTGAAACAAATTATGGACTATATGCCAATGTAGGCGGAACTACAGACAATGTAACTAACTATGGTGCCTTTTTGAGATCGTCCGGAAGCTCAACAACAAACAACTATGGTCTATATATTAACGCAATCGGCGGTGCTACCACCACAAATTATGGAATTTTCTCCACAGTCTCCGGCGGCACGAGCAACTATGCAGGATACTTTGATGGTGATGTCCGTATCACAGACAGACTTCTGGATTCCTCCGGCGATGCGGGAACCTCAGGGCAGATTCTCACCTCCACAGGCACGGGAACAAACTGGGCAGCAGCACCCTCCACCGACGACGGCGACTGGACAATATCCGGCTCGAATGTGTATCGGAGTTCAGGAAATGTTGGGATTGGGACGACTTCCCCCGGAACAAAACTGGAGGTAAACGGAGATATTTCTATTCCATCGGGCTCGGAATATCGCTTCATAACAGGTGGTACAGGCTGGGAATGGGCAATGGGCAGGGATATTGTCTCAACAGGCGATGTTCCAAATACCGGGCTTGATCTTACATCCTATGGCGGACATTTCCAGATCATCGATATCGGAGGTGTATCGCCTTCATATACTTATGATTGTCATCTTGATCTTGACATGTCTACAGGCTATCTTGGTCTCGGTACAACATCGCCAGCCTATACCCTTCACGTTGCAGGAGATGCCCGCGTTACTGGACGCATCTACGACTCCTCTGGCGACCCCGGAACATCCGGGCAATTGCTGTCTTCCACTGTAACTGGAACAAACTGGATCGATGCTCCCAGCAGCGCATCCTCCCTTTATGATGTACTCGGAGCAGGCAATACAATGGGCGGCAGGGATATCTACATGAACAGCACAGGCTCTCAGATACATCTTAATCACACCAGCAGCCAGTATATATTGACAGTTGATAACTCCACGACAACGGGCCTTTACTATGATGCAGCCAACAATTACTGGTCCTGGAGGCAGTCTGGCACAAACAGAGCCTTTGTCGATCTCGACAATGGCTATTTCTATGCTTCATATTTCTCTGATATAGATAATTCTACCTATTACCTTGACCCTTCAAATACTTCAATATCTGCCAGATTAGGCGGCGATATCTATGTAGGCTATAGCTCAACCCTGGACGATGACTATCTTTATATGGATGGATCAAGTGAGTATTTGAGGTGGTATGAAGCTGGTGCATATTTTATACTGTCCGAAGATCTTATGCCCAATGCAGATAATAGCTTAGATCTTGGCAATACTACCTATAGCTGGGACGATTTATATCTTGGTTCTGCCTCGGAGATCAATATCAACGGCGACAATGGCGATGCCGGGCAGGTGCTGATGAGCGATGGAACCAATGTATACTGGGGCGATGCAGGGGGCTCAGGGGGAGTGTGCGAAAGCCTTACAGAAAATTTCAACACATCTTCATGGCCGACAGGCTGGACGCGATATTCAACAACATACTCTGCTATTGAAGCATGTGGTTACTCAGGGTCATATGGTCTTGAACTTGAGGGCTATTCAGGTAACTGGGTAGAGACCCCAGAGCTGGATGTCTCTGGATGTTCTTCTGTGAACATTAATTTCTATTTCAATGAAGGTGGTAACTGCAGTGGCGGAGAAGAACCCGACAATGGAGATATTCTCTATGTTCAATACTGGACAGGTTCTGCCTGGACAACCCTGTTAACTCTGAATGGAGGGACTGAATATACAAGCTGGAGCTATAGAACCTATACAATCTACCCAACAAATACAGATTTTCAGGTAAGATTCTATTACAGTAATGGATCAGGAGATAATTTCGACACATGGCATTTCGATCAGTTCAATATCACAGGGACATCGTTACTCAGGACAAGACACGATACCGAAGATACAGCTTATGCAGCAGGAGAGGAAATTGTAGTTCAGAGGAATCTCCTCGTCCCGGGTGAGGTTACACATCTTCTTGAGCCGGAACAGGATCACAATGTTATTGCATATTCAAGCATATCTCAGGAGAAAACAATAACTACAAGGGGCAGGGCAGAGCTTATTGACGGGAAGGCTACCGTGGCATTTGACAAGGACTTTGTCAAACTTGTCAATATTGAAGAAATTGTGATAACTGCAACAACTGTTGGCGATTCACGTGGTATACATATCGCAGAGATACTCCCCACCGGCTTTGTTGTACAGGAAAATCAAGGCGGCAGTTCCAATGTCAACTTTAACTGGATAGCGATTGGTGAGCTCAAGGGAAGGGACTGAGGGATCTACCCTTAACAGAAAATTCATATTTATTCTCTGTTAAGATAATGTTGACAAAATTAATAAGTTCGGTATATGGACTTATCTGACAATCAATTACATTGCAGTCTACCTAACTTCATTTTAATGAACAGTATTAGGGCGCAATAGCACTATTGCCGCATAATATACTTATCGATGAGATCACTCGGTATGCCTTCAGAACTAACATATTATGCAAAAGTCAACTATTCAAGCAGTGTTAATTTAGATGACATAGAGCCTTTTTTATATATATTTATTTCAAGCATTGCAAAAAAGAGGTGTGCATGAAGAAAGTGTTCTTGGTTTTGATATTGGCAATCATTAGCTATGCATTGCCACAGCTGAGTGGCGATCACGAGATCGTTTACAGACTCTATCGAATTGGGAAGACCGGTCCTGTCTGGATGGAGAGCCACAAGGATGTGGATTTGACAAAGGGCGAACCGGTGATGGGTAGCATTGTACCTATGCCTCCTCTTTCCTCAGAATACGAATATGAACTCGAGATTCTCATCGATGGCGAGATATGGGCTGATAGAACACCATATACCATAGAGGACAGAGAAACTCTGAGAAGGGAAGTCCCCGAAGAAACAGGCGATATATCCGAGACAGAGGCTGTCGGTCTTGTGATTCAGGGGCCAGCGGAAACGAACAATACACTGCTTCGCAACAGCCTGGGAATCGGTTTCGGATCAGGCGATCCGACCAGCCAGCTCGATGTCAGAAGCGGTCATGTCCGTATTTGGGATGGCGGCGCAACACCCGGCTATGCTAACCTTGCAGGGGATCTTTTCATTGCCAATGAATTAGAGGTGGATGGAACGATATATTCCACTAACTGGCGGGATGGTGCAGGAAACAATCTGCTCGCAGGGGGGACTGATATCTCCGTATCCGAGGACGCAAATGGGCAGTGGACAATAAACTATACAGGGTCCTCTGATGACGGCGATTGGACTATAAGTGGCTCGAATATGTATTCAGCAATTGCAGACAATGTCGGTATTGGCATCTCAAGTCCTTCGAGCAAATTGCATGTCAACGAGCAGGCCTTTGGCACAACATTCGATGCAACAACCGCTGCGATCTATGCAAGGAATACCAATCCAACATCCGATACAGGACATCTGAAAGGAATCATGGGCTATGGATACGGCTCATCAGCGGTCAATACACAGTATGTCTACGGCGTATTCGGTGAGGCCTATAACAGACCAGCCAATGGAAGAACAGCTTATGCCTATGGTCTATATGGTCATGCCGATGGAGCATCTGCAACGGACAATCCCGGCAATACCATGAATAACTACGGTGTCTATGCCAATGCGAATGGTGCTTCAGTGGCGACAGGTCAGGTTATCAACTATGGTCTCTATGCAACAGCATCGGGTGGCAACAGCAACTATGCGGGATACTTCAATGGAGATGTGAGAGTTACAGGTCGAGTTCTCGACTCCTCCGGTGATGCCGGAACATCAGGTCAGCTTCTTTCCAGCACAGGCACAGGCACAAACTGGATTGCAGCACCATCAACCGACGACGGTGACTGGACGACATCCGGGTCCAATATCTATCGCAGCTCCGGTAATGTCGGTATTGGGACAACAACCCCCGCTTCAAATCTCGATGTAAACGGCACAATCCGCTCCGATCATTATAGAGCTAACGATGGCACCAATCTCATCAACGCAGGTACAGCTATATCCGTTGCAGAGGAAACCGATGGAAGCTGGACAATCAGTGTGATAGCCGGGGAGCCAGAAAATATTCTTGTTTATGAAGAGGAATGCGGAACACATTCCTGGAGTCCGCAGCCCTATCAACAGGCAATGACAAGTCTTGGATGGTTGTATACTGTTGCAACCGATGAGACGAATTTCAATTCCTTGCTCACCGGTGGAACGTCATGGGATCTTGTAGTATATGGCAGATATGGTAACGCTACCTCAGCGGGTACATACACCAATATGGAAAGCTATCTAAGTGGAGGTGGAAGGCTGATATTTTACACCTGGACAACGAGCGGTATGCCGGCGTCCTTTGCAACAGCACTTGGAGTTACTTTCGGGTCGCCATATTCTACACCTTTGACAATCTATAACTGGACACCGTCACATTCTGTAATGACAACCCCGAACTCCATTGCTTCAAACATTGCTTTTTCCAATAATACCTGTGGAACAGATGGTTTCTATCTTACTGCTGCATCAGGTGCAACCGCTGTGGCGGGATACACTGCAAGTCCCACGGGTGGACAGGCAGCATGCGTTATAAATTCATCCAGTACAGCCATTACCATGGGTGAAGTGCCATACTGCTCCACACCTTCTCTGCTTCAGGATTTCCTTGAGAATCAATTGATATATATTGGATCTACCGGTGGTATAGGCGGAGATAATCTCGGCAACCATATTGCAGAGGAAAATCTCCAGATGAGTGGCTACTGGATTTCTAATGACGGCGATAGTGAAGGTTTGTTCGTCGATACAGATGGAGATATTGGTATTGCTACTTCCTCACCAGCCTATGATTTGCATGTCAACGGAACTGCACGGATAACAGGCACTCTGTACGATTCAGGTGGTGATGCAGGAACATCAGGGCAGCTTCTTTCCTCCACAGGTACAGGCACCAACTGGATTGCAGCACCCTCCAGTGGCATAACCGGTAGCGGAACAACAAACTATGTTTCAAAGTGGACAGGGACAACTGCACAGGGTAATTCGCAGATCTATGACAATGGAACAAATGTTGGAATTGGTACAACATCAGTAAGTTCAGGGAAGCTCAGCATAATACATTCTGACTACACTACAGGAATTTGGATAAGTAATCCAGGGCATGGCATTGAGGTCAGCGGCATGGGTGTTGGCTATGATGGCATCCGTAGTACTGGCAATAGAATTGGAATCTATGCCACTGGGAATACATATGCCGGCTATTTTTCGGGGGATGTCCGTGTTACAGGGCGTGTTCTTGATTCCTCTGGGGATGCCGGAACATCAGGACAGGTGCTCTCCTCCACAGGTACAGGTACGGACTGGACGACAGCAGGTAGCAGTTCTTACTGGACAGATCACGGAACATATCTATCTCCTGCAGGAGGTGAAGATGTCTACTCCGATGGCGAGTTCTATACTCCATCGGGCTACGGGATTTTTCATCATGGTGCAACAGGTCTTGGCAGCACTACAGGCTCATGGTCCCCTGACTTTTCAGGCGGAAGTGGCGTCTGGATTGAGAACACATATGGCGAAGGCGGAGGCTTCTATGCTGACGCCAATGTGGCCGCAATTTGGTCAGCTGGTGATGGAGCATTGCTTGATGTCTATGACGAGGATGTTTTGACGGGTGGTCCGAGATTTAGAATCGATGGAAGCGGTAATATACTTCCCGGTACAAGCGACAATTTACGGGATATTGGCTCGACAACCAATAGCTGGGATGATCTATACCTTGGCTCCTCTTCGGAGATCAATATCAACGGCGACAATGGCGATGCAGGGCAGGTGCTCATGAGCGACGGCACCAATGTCTATTGGGGTGATGCAGGAGGCTCTGGTGGTTCTTTCTGTTCCGGCAGTGTTGATTTTGGAACATATGCCAGCACTTCAAATTATTACCCATGGTATTCATATTATAATTATTCAAGATCAACATCTCTGCTGCTTAGAAGCGAGCTACCCTCCTGCGATGGCGGTACTATCTCGGCCCTGTCAGTATATGTGAACTCCACGGGATCACATTATTTTACGAGCATGTACATTTATATGTTGGAAACAGCAGCTACAAGCCTGTCAGGGACGTGGTACGGCGGTACGCAGGTTTACTATGGCAGCAGAACATTCAACACAACTGGTTGGGTCACATTCTCTTTGAGCCCTACCTTTGTATGGGACTCGGATAATCTGATTATTTCCTTCCAGCACGGCTACACAAGCTATACAACGGGATGGCCCACTTTCAGGACAGCATCCTCGGGCTTCACATCTCAGAACTATGGCTACAGCGATGGTGGCTTACCAACACCATCTACTACAACAACATATAGAGCGTTGATAAGGCTCACATTCACAGGAAGTCTCATGGACGACTATCATGTCTATATGTATGGCGATTCTTCATGGGTTGAGCCGATATACGACAGTGGAACAGATCAGCTTGATGCAGGGGAGAAATTTGTCAATTTCCGTGAAGTCTTCTCCGAAAGGCTCGGTGATGACACAGAAACATCCGTGACGGTTACACCCAAAGAACCCTGCAATATGCTCTATGTGCCGGAGATCACCAATGAAGGTTTCCGTGTTGTCGAACATGAGGGAAGTTCCGATGCCGAGTTCTACTGGGTTGCAATTGCTCAGAAGCTGGGCAGGGCAGATACACATGCACTTGATCCCGACAATCCACCGCCAATCAAGATCGACCCAGAACTCACCAGGCTGAAGGATGCCTTCACCGAGAATCCAACACAGTTCAGCTTCTCAGAATGGACCAGTATGTTCAACGATATAGGTATCGATTTTGTTACAGAGATCGAGTACAATAAATCTGTCGAAAGCTGGGAAAGCTGGCACAGTTCAGAACACAGTGAATAATGATTAGCCCCCTTTGATGGGGGCTTTTTCCACATATAAAGCCCAATACATAAGTGAGTTTATTAATCAGTGCATGGGTCATTTGTTTGTGGATCTGATGTAATGGGCAATCCAGAATCCGCAAATATATTGATTCAGGCTAAAGTGCACTAAGAGTTGAGTTCTCTATGAATTTTCACAGATAATCTTTGGAAAAGAAGAGAAGTCTTAACCAAAAATTCATATTAATACCTGATTAAGGGAAAATTGACAAAGCTCTGCAGTAATAGATATTGATAAAAACTCTGCCTCAACATTTTATATTAAACCTTATACCTCTGATTTTAATGGTCTAATGGAGTTATGGATAGTGTTGTTTAAAATACTATTCCGATTCAAAGCAATCTGATATTCTTGAATCTAACATACTATGCATTAAGCGGTCATTTTATTGCCATTAATATAGGTGACTTAAGGAATTTATTTATATATCTTCAATTTATAAGCTCAAAAAAAGAGGTGTCTATGCGAAAAGTTTCAGCAGTTTTAGCTATAGTTTTTGTCCTTTATGCCCTGCCTGATCTTGTCGGCGAGCATGAGGTTGTGTATCGAATCTTCAGAGTTGGCAAGGAAGGCCCGATCTGGATGGAGTCCCATAAGGATGTAAATCTGGAAAGGGGGGAGCCAAGTATGGGCAGCATTGTACCCATGCCTCCTCTTTCCTCAGAATATGATTATGAACTTGAGACTCTCATCGACGGCGAGCTATGGGGAGAGAGAACACCATATTCCATAGAAGACAGAGAAGCTCTGAGAAGGGAAATTCCCGAAGACACAGGAGAGATATCCGAGACAGAAGCTGTCGGTCTTGTCATTCAGGGACCATCGGAGACGAATAACACCCTACTTCAAAACAGCCTTGGCATAGGCTTCGGATCCGGCGATCCGACTGCTCAGCTCGATGTCAGAAGCGGTCATGTCCGCATCTGGGACGGCGGCGCAACACCCGGCTATGCCAATCTTGCAGGGGATCTTTTCATAGCAAATGAACTTGAGGTGGATGGCACGGTATATTCCACTAACTGGCGGGATGCTGCAGGCAATCCGATGCTGGCAGGCGGAACAGATATATCGGTATCCGAGGACGCCAATGGTCAGTGGACAATTAACAATACTAATCCTGATCAGACCGTGGCAATAACCGCAGGAACTGGTATCAATGTGACTGGTAGCTATCCGAGCTTCACAGTGGCAAACACAGTACCTGATCAAACTGTTGCGCTGACAGGCGGAACAGGCATATCGATCACAGGCACATATCCAAATTTCACTGTGACAAATTCCAGTCCCTCTTCGGGTGGAACGTTAACCAGCATCGCTACTTCATCGCCTATAACAGGCGGAACGATAACCACAACAGGCACAATCGGTCTTCAGCAGCAGGGCGATATCATCGGCGGCACGGATGTAACGGTCACAGGTGGCACCGATATACTCCCCGGTACAGATGCCGATGATGTCACAATTTCCTTTTCAGGCTCAACAGGCGATACAGACTGGACAATATCAGGTACGAATATGTATTCCGGCGTTACCGGCAATGTAGGAATCGGAACAACAACGCCTACAGCCAAGCTGGACGTTGTCGGGCAGACCGCAAATATTGGACAGGGAAATACGCTGACCTTTCCAACAGGATATGGAGCTAATATCACAATCGGTGCAACAAATGACATAACAGGTGGACGAGGGACTACCCTTCTCGGTCACGACAACACGGCCTCTGCTGATTTCTGTACTATCCTGGGTGTAAGAAACACGATATCTTCAGGTGTTTCCGGCGGACATGCCTTTGGATTGGACAATACAGTCGGAGCCTGGGATGCCTTTTCCATTGGATCACACGTTGTAAACAACATTACGAACTCCCTCCAATTCGGCTGGAATTCCTCCGATGGTCCGGGTGTACTTACAATCAGAGACTCGGGCAATATTGGCATTCGGACAACTGCCCCTGCATCAGATCTTGATGTAAACGGCACCATAAGGGCAGATCATTATCGCGACAATGCAGGCGGTAACCTGCTGAATCCAGGCTCCGGGATCGGAATCGCCGAGCAGGCAGACGGCAGCTGGACAGTGACCAATACATCTCCATCTTCTGGCGGTACCGTGACAAGCATAGCGACATCTGCACCCATAACCGGAGGTACAATAACTACATCCGGCACAATAGGACTGACACAGACAGGCGATGTCCTCGGTGGGACAGGGATATCCATTTCTGGTGGTACAAATGTAATTCCAGGTACATCCAATGTAACTATTTCAAATTCAGCACCGGATCAGACCGTCACCCTATCCGCCGGGACAGGGATTTCTGTATCCGGTACATATCCAAATTTCACAGTAACCAATACTTCTCCGGGGGTTGCCGACAATCTGGGTAACCACAGTGCTACAATGGATCTTGATATGAATTCTAATGATATATACGATATCGGATATCTCAGCACAGGTTCATCCGTAACATCATACCCTAGATTCTGGATGGGACCTTCCTGGACAGAACTTGAGACCAATACGTCCTATCCCTTTTTGCACATATCTAATGGTGGTTCTGGGAGTAACACCTATATCCGTGCAGAGAGCAACTATACATATCTTCTTCAGGGCTCATATTCTGCAGGAAACTACTTCATTCGCGGTGATGCCAGCGGCAATGTAAATGTCAGGACAAATCTTACTGTTGGCTCCGGCATAACCCTTGGTGGCGTTTATAGAACCACATGGCCAAGCGGCGGGGCAACGGAGAATCTATCGACAACACTAGCCGCAGGTAACTCTGCCGGTTCATACAGTATTAACATGAACTCGCAGGACATTACAAATGTCGATGTCATGGGGCTCAGATACAGCAACTATGCATATGTGGATATGTACTATGGACATATCCGTGACTACTATGGTGCCCATGGTGGAACGAGCTACTATCTGCGTTCAAGCTCCAACAGTACCGCCTCCTATGTTACCTGGGCCAGTGTATCCGGCGGTGCAAGTCCATGGACAGATGCAGGAACATATCTTAGACCGACCTCTGGGGAAGGTGTTTATCTCGGAGATGCAACATCGGACAATAATCGATGGTATGGCACATTTCAGGCAGGAACGACAAGCGATTCGCATATCATAAGACCCAATTCGGCTTTCTGGTCCTATGTAGGAAACTACTCATACTACTGGTACTATACCTATACCTATTACGACAGGTATAGATCAGAGGGCACATTCGATACATATGACGATCTGGCCTTGCTCGATCAGATTGTTGCAGATGTCGATACTGTATGGGATCCCATACTCGAACACCACATAATACTCCATGACGAGAAGAATCTCCCTGCATGTATAACCAACTACGGAGAAAGGGCAGCGGATCCTGACGCGCCGATTTTTGTAGATGCAGGCAGGGCTTTGGGACTGACCTTCGGTTCCATTCGTCAGCTCAATAACGAAGCAAAGGACAGGGATAAAAGACTGATTGCCAGAACAGATATTCTTGCAGATGCTGCCGGCGTTGATTTCGCAGGCAATACAGTCAGAATATCCGATTTCGGAACAGCTGCAGCGATATCCGGCAGAATTGAGTTCTCGAGCGATTTCAGCGAAAGGTTGCGGGGTGTGAATGCAGTTGTCACAGCGACACCCACAAGTACTGATATTATTGTTGCAGTTACAGATGTAGATGAAAGTGGTTTTGTTCTCCAGATAGCAGGAGAGACTGATCAAAACACGAAGATCAACTGGATAGCCATGGCCGAGACTGAGATTGAAAGCAGCGTAGAACACATTGACGATGTATTCTGGCGCAAATCCTTCGACATTGAGAGGGGCAACTACAAAGAATATGTGCCATATCTCGGAGAGATTAAGGACAGCATACTCTCAAAGGATCCAAACAAGGTATATTCCGGCCCGATTGACAAGGTTATAACCGATAACATCGCCAGAAACAAAGGCGAAGAGCCGGAGGAGGCAATCGCCTATTACGACAATATGGGAAATCAGATTCCACCGGAATGGGTGGACTCTCTCAAGGCTGTGGATGCCGAGATGTACACAAAGGAAGAGCTGAATAAAAAGGCTCTTGAGGGCTATTTATACAATGCAAAGGTAATGAAACTCTCCGAGGAGAAGAGCAGGGAAGAACCCTCGATTTCAGACGAAAAAGAACAGGAAATCTTCTGCGATCAGTCTGGCAATGTTGTTCCACAGCAATGGGTGGACAAGCTCAGGGAAGCCGGATATCCTCTGATAACCATGGAAGAGGCACAAGCCCGAAGGCTGGAAGAATATCTATCAACAGCCGAGTATTTGAAGAATAAGGCAGCTGAAACAACCGCATCGCCTGCTTCCGACGATCAGAAGCCCAATCAGATTCCATCTGAGGGTAGAAATGATGTCTCAACCGGGGGAAATGCGACTGAGTAGGAACAACAAATAAAGGCCCCCAGGGGCCTTTTCATTATCTTTCGATATACCTTGCTTTTAACCTTAGAATTATGGATATTATATATATAATGATGGATATCTTCTGTGAACCTTTATTGGTCGCTTAAAGGGGGCGGTGTGAAAAGGATATGTGGTGTTCTAATAGCTTTGGTAGTTGTATTCTCAGTCTCAGGTCAGGACGATTTTGGCATTCCCAGTCTGATTCCATATGAGCTTTTCGATCCATGCAACTCTGCACCGCCTGAGGCAGGGCAGGCCACCTTTAACGTAGATATCATCGATACCATGAACGAAGATCTGTCTTCTCCGATGCCTCTTCTCACAAAAAAGATATACATCTCGACCAGCGACATGGCATCCTGGAGCAACTACGATATGACGTTGATCGGAACAACGGGCTATGAAAATACATATCGCTATATCTGGCCTGTGACAGGCGATTTTCACTATTATTACCAGTTCTCCACAGACAGCACGATATCCTCGGAGTCCCCGAAATACAGCGGAACAGGCTTTGCAACGGCAAGCTATCTTGTCAATCTCCACGATGACCCAGCAGGCGATGATGCATCAATCACAGTTGAGGGAGATACATATAACTGGACAAACACTGATCTCAGGAATTTCAAGATGAGCTATTCCGACACACGTCTGTATTTCAGAATGGTGACTGAGGGGGGACTGAACACAGGTCATTCCTATGTCATCCGTGAATGTGGCAGCTGGATCACCTGGGATCAATATGTGAACTTCTATCATCTATATGCCTTCCCCCTCATTAACCCCAACTCGCCATATCCCGATTCCATTGTCTATGCAGTTGTTTACGGAGATATTGATATCAGCTTTCTCGGCGTGGGTTTGACAATTGAGCCGGGGGTATATAAGATTGTCATCCCAGGTTCCGGTGCAGAGCTGAGTGACTATCTCGATGCATATACAAAGATCAGCAATTCCACCAATTTCTGGCATACCACCTCCGGCAACACATTGTCTATGTATTTCGACAAATCCCTACTCACAGCCGACCCCGATTTTGGTGATTTTCCCGATGATGACGGTTTTGTGACCGGTGCCGGCATTGTTTCCCTTGCTCTGTGGCCAAAGGCATGTGGGGGTATTCCATATGTAGACATACCTGACACCTTCTATTATGCTGTTCACGATTTCTCGAAGAACACAGCCTTCTATATGCGTACCCATGAAGACAATATGAACGAGAACACAGATTTCACCCTCGGTCTTGTGGGCAGTGCAAGCTGGGAAGACTCGCTGAGAATCAATGTCCTCTATACAGATGCTGACAATAATCTGCCGACAAACAAGCAGCTTGAGATTGGCGGATGCTATCCCTTTATCTACGATATGTATAGCTATGACCATCAATATGACGATGGTGCGAGCTTCCAATACACAGTTCCTATGTCAACCCCTGCCAAGGTTCCATACAGATTCATCTTCTCCGACGGTATGGACTGGCAGACAACCGAATGGGACACTTTAGAGACAGGAATATCGACCATAGATGTTACTGTAAACAACAGAATAGAAGCATCACTGGACATAGGAGATATGAATGTATTCGAGGAGTACGTTGTTCCACTATCCGACAGCTTTGCCATAGTCAATGAAGGACAGGTTGCCATTGATCTTGGGTTGCGGGTTGTCTCGATAACTGACGGTGTCAACAGCCTTGATGTAGCAGATGAACCTGCTGTTGGCAGCTTTTCGATAAGGGGAATTCTCGGCAATCTTTATCCTTCCCCATCGAGATATGACGATATACAGAATCGACTCTCCAATATTGTTCTTTGGTGCGATGACTATCACTTCGGTGGGGGTGGATACAACCTTCTACCAAAGTGCTATAATTCAGAGCTGACTTCGAGGATCGAATATTCGGATAAACTCTTCCTCAAGATAATGTCCCCTGTCTATGCCAGTATGGACAGTGACTGGGATCTGACAATCACCATCGAGGTTACTGCACGTACACATCTTTTCTGATGTCAAGTCTTTACTTTTGAGTGAAATGGCCGATAGATATTTTGAGGTGCTTTATGAAAGAGAAAAAAGGCTTTACATTGATTGAACTGATGCTTGTCGTCATAATAGTCGGCACTCTGGCAACCCTTGCCATTCCTAGGTTCAGCAAGGCGGCTAAGAAGGCAAAGATCGCAGAGGCACGTTCCATACTCAAACAGATCTATCAATGCTCGATGTCATATTATGAGGAACACGGACAATGGCCACCGGTTCACACCTTCAACGATGTCAGCACTCAGGATTACAACTGGGACCCCATCTACACCCTTGCGGTACATGCACCGACAATGACGCCGAGATTCTCCTATTCTATCACAGGAGGCGGCACAGATGAATTTGAGGTGATTGCGGATCCATCGAACTCCTTCGATAAGACCCTCAATGATGTAGGTGTCATCACCATCGACAGGCTTGGGAAGATCGAGGGCGGCATCTAGGACATATCATGCATGGCTGTTGGAATCTTCGCCTTTTTATTTCTGATGTTCTCTATATATTATAGCCATGAGGTGGTCCTTAGGTACATTTCTTATTTTGCTTGGATCTGCTTTCGGCAGCTGCCTTGCGACCATAGACAGCGCATGGTTCAACCAGCGGACAGACTGCGCAGATCATGGACTTGTGGATATCTGCTATGAGCTGTCCTCGCCCTGTGTGGATTCGATATTCTCTGTCAGATTTCAGGTCTCAACCGATGGCGGCGACAGCTGGCCGATTCGTCCGGGCAGCGTCAGCTATTCCTATGGGGACTTCGGCGACAATGTACATCCTGGCACACATTGTTTCACCTGGGATGCAGGAGCGGACATGGAAGGATGGGAGGGCGATGATTTCATGGTAAGGGTGTATCTTGAGTGGGAGATTCTGCTCGCCGACAGCTTCTTTACATTTGAGACATCGAGATTTAACAGGGCAGGGAATGATGCATATGTTGATCCCGACAGCCTCTATTTTGTGCTGACACAGAACATGGACGACAGAAATGGAAGACTATTGACAGACGATATCTTCATAAACGATACTATGGGCATAGAGTTCGATTTCAAGATTGAGCCTGACCCGGAATGCCTATTCGATGGCGACTCCACAGGGGGAGACGGTATCTCCTTCATATTCACGCCTTATGTGAGCTATCCCATGACAGAGGGGCCTGCAATGGGTTTTATTGGAAGCGATGGCTGGGGTTTCGAGTTCGATATCTTCGACAATAACTGCGGTTCAGGGACAGACATGAACGGCAATCACACAGCGGTATCAATGGACTCAAGCCGATGTCTGTGGTGGGGCGATCCTGTGCCGCGCTCGCTTGTCCAGAGGGATGTTCCCTATGATATGGCCGATGGTGAATGGCATCATGTCGACATAAGGCTTATGTATCCAAGGGTGAAGGTATACCTTGACGGCTTTTTGCGGATACATTCCTATTTGATATATCTGCCGCCTGTGGACTCGGTTCATATCGGCTTTTTCGCCAGCACAGGCAGATGTCATGCAGGCCATATTGTTGATAATCTCATTGTCAGAAGACCGAGGCATACAGTTACAGATGATTCTGAGTTCGACGCTGTGGGTATCATCGACACACAGGAACCGGATGTGTTTCTCTCCTGTCCACCCCCGACAGCAGGCGGAGAAACGTGCGAATTTGTCTGGTCTGTTTCTGATATGCACGCTGGTTCGGGTGGTCTTTGCTCACTCTTTGTGGCCTATTCATACTTCACCGATACGCTGATCAGTTTCGGGGGCAGCATTGAGGCAGAGATATTCCCAACATGTGAGCCTGTAGTCGCCACTGTTTCTGTTCCGGATTCCTTCTGTAACAGAGGTAGACATAGCTGCAGTTTTTCGAGCTGCATATCGCCTGGTGGGCATATCGTCTGTGCCCCTCTCGATACATTTACCTCCTGTCCGGGGCAGCCAGTTACCTTTGCAATTTACGACACCCTCTGCTATTTAGGCATAGACAGCGTGTGGGCGAGTGTTCGATCATCTTCGGGTACGTCAGTATTCGCCACAGGCGATCTCGGGGTTGTGACAGACTATTCAGGGGACACCCTCTTTTTCACGATAGGCGGATACGGCTCTTCCGATGGTGATACTGTGATCGCCATCATCGACTCAGTTCATTATAGTACGGGGTGCAGGGCAAGATGAAGCTGAAGATAACAGTTACAGGCATTTTTTTACTTGTGGTGATAATCATCACCCTATTTGTCATCTTAACCGCCACAAAGGAGATGAAAACACAGCTTAAGGCGAGGACCGGCTATGTTGAATACTATACTGTAGCCGACACCAACTATCAGCGATATGTTGCCAGACCCGCCAATTCTGAGTGGATAACAACACAGGGCTGGCATCTGTCCATGCAGGGCGACTATTTTCTCGTCCCTGAGGACGAGATTATCGAGGCAAAGATGATCAAAATGCTCAGGGATGCCAAATCAAGTGGAGACAAGATCACACTCCTTGGTCACGGAACTTGCGTTGAGGATATAGGGGTTGTTGATTTCGAGCCCTTCTATACCCTCCGCATTGTCTATGATGGGGATAGTCTGGATATGTTCACCTATATCCCTGACATCTTCTGAGGTGGTTATTTGCTTGCTCTGGCGACCCTTATTCCTTAGATTCATCTTAAACAAGGAGGCAGTGTGGAAAAGAATATATTGAATCAACTGGAAACGCCGGTTCTGATTTTGGACAATGGGGAGAATATTATCTTTGAGAATCGCATCGCTATGGTGAAACTGGGCGGTGGACAGAGCATTGTCGGCAAGAATATCTTTGACTCCGTTCACTGTCTGAAAGATGTCTGCGCCTTCGATTTTGCAAAGAAATTCGAGCATACAAAGGAGCTCTTTGATCCAACTACAGGCATATACTGGCGTGTCCATTCCAAGACCTTTGATGATGGCGACAAGAAAATGGTTCTCATCCAGTTCCTTGATGTGAATATGCAGAAGATCAAGGCAAGAAGACTGTATTCGACATATGAATTTCCGGAGGATGTGCAGGAGCAGATTGAGGACATGTTCGAGCAGCTTCTCGATGCTGAGTTCTCCCGCTCCTCAAGAAGTGGCAATCATTTCTCGCTTATAATGTATTCCCTTGACGATATAGAAGGCTATATCGAGAAAAACGGTATTGAAAAGACCAATCTCGTGCTACACGATATGGGGGAGATCTGGGCGAAGAATATCCGTGTATACGACTATGCACCCTTCTATCTGAAAAAGAATCTCTTTGCTGTTATACTGCCTGATGTGAAGAAGGATATGGCGGAGAAGATTGTCGGGAAGATTTATCGGAAGATTAAGGAAGCAACAAATGCCGCACTTTCCATAGGCATTGCCGATTCTTCAGACACACCATCGTCGAATAATCTGGCGACACTTGTACAGCGTGCGGTCTATGTGGCACAGCAGCGCGGCGGCGACTCGATTGCACTGGGCTGACAATTGTTACATATTTAAAAAAAGGGGGGCGATTGTCCCCCATTTTTTTGTGGTTAATTGCTTTGACTGAATGGGGAACTTTTCCCACTTGTGGGTCGTTGGCACGCCATCTGCCAACCCTTCGGGAGCAGAGGTCGCGCCAACGAATATACCTCGGAAGAACATAGATTATTAATCTAAGCACAAAAACATACATCTAATTATCTTGTTGTACGGCTACTCTAGTTTACGCGCACCTACTTAGCGCATCGCTGCCATGAAATACATCAGCACAATGGCATATGTGTGGAGGAATGTCCCCCACCAGAAGGAGCGTGTTCTGATTGCAAGGAGTCCGAGGAAGACCCCTGCGAAAATGGAGCTTATGGTTTCGGGAAGGGGCTTTCCTATGTGCATTATAGCGAAGGGTATGGTCTGGACGAGAACTGCACCCATAATGCCCCATTTCTCCTCAAGACCGAAGAGCATATAGCCACGAAAGATGAACTCCCAGCCTGTCATGTATAGGAAATAGGACAGGGCGAATATGGTGAAATATGCCCATGACTCGCCTATGAGGGGTCTTTTGCCGTAGTAGTCTGAGAATCCTTCGGTCTGGGATATGGGTACTATTATTGCTGTCATGATGAGGGCGCAGATGATGAACCAGAACAGACCCTTGCGCCAGTCTCCGAGGGATGTGCCGAAGGATGTGGGTCTTTTCTTCAGGGGGTAGAAAATCAGTATCAGCGGTGCTATGAACTGGAAGACGAATCTGCTGACCAGCCTGTATTCGTATGCCCAGAATTGGAGATGTGTCCTGTCCATCCTGATCTCGAAGACCTTTGCTATTGTTCGCCTGAAGAATGTTGGTGTGCCGTATTCCTTGGTTAGGATAAGAAGGAGACAGGCGGAGAGTATCACGAATGTGATCTGAAAGTCGAAGGTCTTCAGAGGGGCGAATGTTTCCTTTATCTCTTTTTTGATTTGCATGGAGTGAAGTTATCCCGAAATGGATAGATTTGCAAAGGAAATCAGTGGCGTTGTGCCAGTTTCCATGCGAACAGGCCGAGGGCTGCGCCAAAAATGGTGTCTATGATCCAGTGCTGCTTGACGAAAACGGTGGACAGGTTTACAAGAACTGCGATGACTATCCAGACAGGGTAAGATTTTTTGCCTTTGAAGGCCATTGCTGCTGCTGTAATGAATGCTGCATGCTGGGATGGGAAGCAATTGATTGGTACGTCATTGGAGTAGATAAAGCGAATACCTTCGATGAAGATGCCTCCCTCAAGGGGTAGATCAGGGCGTATCATCGAAACGGGTGCAAGGAGATAGAAAAGTCCGGATATGCCCATGACAATGGCATATGAGATGAGTAAACGTCTTATCTCTGGCCATGTTTCGAGGAAGCACGGGGCGAGAGTAATTAGCGGGTAGTATAGGAGATAGGGGACGATGAAAAATGGGACAAGGGGGATATAGCTGTCTATGAACAGGGGCAGTGGTGTAGCCTGTGTTGGGTCTATCAGCCTGTTCAGGAGCATATAGAAAAGTCCGACGACTGCTATGGTTGCAGCGGATATGCCTATTCTGCCTGCTATGGGTATTCTCTCTTTCACCTCAAGAAAATACCGTCCTCTGTGCTTATGTCAACTGTGATTGATATGCTCATCTAATCAAATGGGACAAAAAGATTAATCGTCCCTTCAAAGCCCTTGACATTTAACCTTTTGGCAATTATATAAGTGGCAATTGAGAATAATTTCACAAATGGAGGAGATATGCCAAGGACAATGATAGAGCCATTTCGGATCAAATCCGTTGAGCCGATAAAGATGACTACACGCGCCCAGAGGGAAGAGATACTCAAACAGGCGAAATACAATGTTTTCAAGATCGATTCTGAGGACGTGATTCTTGACTTTCTGACAGATTCCGGCACCTCGGCGATGTCGACAGCCCAGTGGGCGGCGATAATGCTTGGTGACGAGGCATATGCATGCAGCAGGAGCTATCACAAGTTCAACGACGCTGTGAAGAAGATCACCAATTTCGACTATATCATCCCCACCCATCAGGGCAGGGCATCGGAGAAGCTGCTGGTCAGCGTCATGGTCAAGCCCGGGCAAATTGTCCCGAACAACAATCACTTCGACACAACACGAGCAAATATCGAATACGGCGGCGGCATAGGTCTGGATCTGGTGATAGAGGAGGGCAAGCAGCCCAATCTCGATCACCCTTTCAAGGGCAATATCAATCTCGAAAGGCTGGAGGACACCCTCAAAAAGGACGGCGACAAGGTTCCCCTCTGCATGATCACGGTCACGAATAATTCCGGCGGCGGACAGCCTGTGTCGATGGCTAATATCCGCGCAGCATCGGAGCTCGCCCACAAATACGGCAAGCCATTCTTCATAGATGCCTGCCGCTTTGCAGAGAATGCCTATTTTATCAAGATGCGCGAGGATGGCTATCAGGACAAGTCCATCATCGAGATAGTCAATGAGATGTTCTCCTATGCCGATGGCTGTACCATGAGTGCGAAAAAGGATGCCTTTGCCAATATCGGCGGCTTCATTGCCCTGAATGACGGCGAGGTTGCCCGCAAGATTCAGGATTTACTGATACTTACCGAGGGTTTCATCACTTATGGCGGACTTGCAGGTCGTGATCTGGAGGCTATTGCCGTTGGTCTGGAGGAGGTTGTCGAGGAGGAATATCTCCGCTACAGGCTTCGCACTGTTGAATATATCGGCGAAAAGCTGCTTAATGCCGGCATCAAGATCGTCCGCCCCACAGGCGGCCATGCCCTCTATATCGACGCCAAGGATTTTTATCCACATATCCCCTTCCACCAGTTCCCCGGACAGGCACTCTGCTGCGAGCTTTATCTCGAAGGCGGTATCAGGGGTGTTGAGATCGGCAGCCTGATGTTCGGCAAAAAGGACGAGGCGGGCAATCCTGTACCTGCTCAGATGGAGCTGGTCAGGCTGGCCTTCCCCCGGCGCGTCTACACCCAGTCCCATTTCGACTATGCTGCCGAGGTCATAATCGACTGCCACAAGAACCGCGAAAAGGCAAAGGGCCTGAGGCTGACATACGAACCGCCCTTCCTCCGCCACTTCACCTGTGAGATGGAGCAGATAGACTGATTACTCTCAAATCGAATATAATCCCACCCCGTGGCAGTGCTGCGGGGTTCTTTTTTGGGGGAGACTTTTCTGATATTGATCCCATACGAACAATAGTTGATTTATAGTTATAAAATTATTAGATGGGCAATCCCAAAGGTTGGTCCTGGTGTCTCAATAGGTTGTGTATTGTGGGTTCTATGCGATTTTATCCCTATGATAGAATTATTGAACTAAAACATAAAAATAAGGAAGTATACTGCCGATACTTAGAAAAGCTAGATCAAACAAAATCTTGGGGGTAGTGTGAAGATTGGCATTCTTGGGGCAGGGAAGGCAGCTTGTAGGGTAGTGGAGCATGCCATGGAGATTGACGGCATGGATATCATGATGATAGCAGACATCAACAGAAATGCTCCTGCTGCGCATCTGGCGAAAAAACTCGACATTCCCTTTATAAGCGACTATCACCAAATGCTGGGCAATAGAAATATCGAGCTTATCATAGAGCTGACAGGTGTTCCGAAGATTCGGGATGATGTCTTTGCCAACAAGGCATCATTTCAGGAGATTATGCCGGCACAGGCTGCCAGGCTCTACTGCCAGAGCCTTGAGGCTCAGCACCAGAAGGATCAGGCCACACTCAATGAGTTCACGGGATTTGTGGGAGAGATTGCCGACAGCATAGGCCAGACAAATAACAGTGTCGAGGATTCCATAAAGCAGATTTATCATATTGTCCGCAATATTCGAATGATCAATATCAATGCCAAGATCGAGGCCAGCAGGCTGGGTCAGCAGGGCTTGTCCTTCGATGCGATAATCAACGAGCTTGTCCGATTGGCAAATTCGATAGAGAATACCCTATCTGCCATCGAGACAGCCCGGGATGGAAGCACCTCCGCCCTCCACCGCCTCAAGAATAAGGACTGGCTCAAAAAGGCTGCGTAGCTAATCAATCACAACGATTCGCCGGCTATTGCCCCTTGTCTTTGCGATGTATATGCCGTTGTGAAGGGTCTGTACATCGATGGACTGCCCCTGACCAATCATACGACCCGATATATCGAAGAGTCTGATATTTTCATTGGAATAGACGGTATTCCCATCGAAGTTGATCTCGGTTTTATGCTCGATATTCGATGTCTCAGAAATGCCGTAAATAGGAATGCCATGCCCATGTTCTGTAACCAAACGCCAGCTTGCACCCCTGTCATTCGATATAAATATTTTGAACCAGCCACCATGCCAGTGTGGCGGTGGGTCTGGATATGAGCTTGTGTAGTTCATGCCATAGACAACGGCAAGAATCTCTGACCCCTGCCAGCCTCTATCGACAGCAGTCATTGAACATGCCAGA
>NPID01001109.1_pt1 | contig 30689 bp, 32 predicted proteins | sample 8637491 | NCBI WGS metagenome assembly NPID01 (sample SAMN07420843, study PRJNA396082) | bioreactor metagenome | isolation source: sample BA6 brine-fed electro-methanogenic bioreactor BA | place: Japan: Kochi | collected 2016-06-14 | reverse complement strand
ACAGCTCGGGGCGACCGATCTCGCTGCCGAACAAAGGGATCAGCCCGACCCAGGAGAAGACCGGCAGGGAATAGACCCCGGCGGATGACTCCACGGCGTCCTTAAAAAAGTGCTCAACTGGATCCCACAAGGACACCCCGGCATCGCTGAAACCGTGGATTGCCTGGGCGATGGCGAAGAACTGGCTGTGGAACTGGATGGCCATCTCCTCATATTCGTTCTCCACGAAGGCCAGTTCAAGGGCCATGCGCGTCAAGTTGAGTGCGACCATGGCCATCCAGCCGGTGGCATCGGCCTGTTTGAGGCTGAAGCCAACAGGGAGTGGCCGCGAGCGGTCATAGACTGAAATGTTGTCAAGGCCCATGAAGCCCCCCTCAAAGACCCCGCGACTGTCGGGATCCTTGCGGTTAAGCCACCAGCCGTAGTTGAGAGTCAGTTTGTTGAAGCAACGGCGCAAAAACGCCAGGTCCCCGTTGCCGCGCTGGGCGCGTTCGGCCTCGAAGCATTCCAGGACCGCCCAGGCGTGGACCGGAGGATTGACATCGCCGAAGGCCCATTCGTAGGCGGGAATCTGGCCGCTGGGATGAAGGTAGCGCTCGCCAAGGAGCAGTTCGAGCTGCTCCTTGGCGAAGTCGATATCGAGCGGGGCCATGGCGACGCTGTGAAAAGCCAGATCCCAGGCGGCGAACCACGGGTATTCCCAGCTGTCGGGCATGAGCAGGATATCGGCGGCCTTGAGGTGACGCCAGGCGTGGTTTCGCCCCTGCTTGCGGCTGGCGGGGGGTGGAACCTGGTCGCCGTCGAGCCAGCGGCCAACGTCAAAGTGGTAAAATTGCTTGCTCCAGATGAGTCCGGCCGAAGCCTGGCGCTGGATGGCGCAATCCTCGGCGCTCGCCCCGGGCAGGAGATCTTGGTAGAAGAGGTCGGCCTCCCGTTGCCGTTCCTGCACCTGAGCGTCAAAATCCCGGAAGGGGTTGGACGCAGCCGTGGCGGAAAGGACCAGCTCGAGTTGCGCCGAGCCGCCCGCCGGGACCTCCAGGAGGCTCCAGGCGGCGCACTTGGTCCCGGTCGGTTCCGGGTTGACCGCCGCGGTTTCTCCTTCGACCACGCGGCGGTGAAAGGCGTCTTTGACATAGGCAGAAGCATTCGGGGTCTGCCAGAGACGTTCGAAATTGCTCTCGTTCTCGGTGAAGAGCAGTTCGGCCGGATGGCGGCCATAGAGGTGATAAAACCCCAGGGACGGATGCTCGGCACGAATCGCCCAGGCAGCACCCCTCGGCGCTTTGATCTGGGTCAGGCTGGGTTTTCCCGCGCCCTCATCCCCCCAGGACCAGGTGTTGCGGAACCAGAGGGTCGGCAGCAGGTGCAGGGTGGCTGCTTCAGGACCGCGATTGTGGACGGTCAGGCGCAGCAGGGTGGTTTCGGGGGTCGCCTTGGCATAGGTGACCTCAACGTCCCAGTAACGATCCTCGGCGAAGACTCCGGCGTCGAGCAGACTGAAGGGTGGCGCTTCGCGGCCGCGGCGGGCATTTTCCTCGACCAGCCGGACGTAGGGATAGGCGGCCTGCGGGTATTTGTAGCGATAGCGCAGGAGGCTGTGGCTGGGAGTCGCGTCAAGGTAGAAATAATAGTCCTTGACGTCCTCGCCGTGGTTTCCCTGGTTGCCGGTCAGACCAAACGGCCGTTCCTTGAGGATCGGGTCACGGCCGTTCCACAAGGCCAGAGCCAGACAGAGGCGCTGCTGCTCGTCGCAGATGCCGCCGAGCCCGTCCTCGCTCCAGCGATAGGCGCGGGAACGCGCCTGGTCGTGGCTGAAATGCTCCCAGGCGGTGCCGTCGGCACTGTAATCCTCGCGGACCGTCCCCCAGGCCCGTTCGGCGAGATAGGGTCCCCAGAGGCGCCAGTTGTCCTTGCCTTTACGCTGGGCGTCGAGTCGTTTGCGTTCGCTGTTCATGGAATGCTCCTAGCCTCCGGTGCGAAAACCCGGGTAGAGGGTCATGCCGCCATCGACGAAGATCGAGGCGCCGGTAATGTAATCCGAGTCGTCCGAAGCCAGCCAGACGGCGGCTTTACCGATATCCGCCGGTTCACCGACCCGGCCATAGGGGATCAGTTTGAGCAGTTCGTTTTCGGCTTCGGGGGTCGTCCAGGCCGCGGTATTGATCGGAGTCTTGATCGCCCCCGGACAGATGCTGTTGATGCGGATTTTATTCCCTGCGAGCTCCTGAGCCATTGACTTCATCAGTAGCATGCAGCCCCCCTTTGAAGCGGCATAGTTGACATGCCCGGCCCAGGGGATGACCTCGTGGACTGAGGAGATGCCGACGATCTTCCCCGCAGCGCAGGAGATCTCCGGGATCACGCCGCGGCGGAGGAATTCGCGGGCCGCCTCCCGGGCGCAGAGAAATTGCCCGGTGAGGTTGATGCCGATGACCCGGTTCCACTGCGCGAGGGTCATCTCGGTGCAGGGGGCGTCGCTTTGAACCCCGGCGTTGTTGACCAGGATATCGATGGTGCCGAAGGTCCGGCAGACCTCTGCGAACATTGCCTGCACCTCGGTCTCGTTGCTGACATCGGCCTGCACCGCCAGGGCCTGGCCGCCGTCCTCGCGGATCTGCGCCACGATGTTCTCGGCCTCTTCGGGTCTGACGACGTAGTTGACAGCGACCGCGGCGCCAGCCGCTGCCAGCGCCTTGGCGATTCCGGCCCCGATGCCGGAGCCGGCCCCGGTCACCAGGGCGGTTTGTCTTTTGAGAGCTTGGGTCTTCATAGTTAGGTCTCTCCCCGTTCTCAGGCGGTCCTTTCCAAAGGTCAGTGCGCAATCTCCCGTTCCCGCCGCTGAGTGTAGATCATGCGAACCAGTTCGTATTCGAAGGGTGAACCGCTGCCAAAGTAACGAAATGGTTCGCGTTTTCTGGTGTCAAGGGTGTTGACAGCGTAATAGGGAGTGGCCATGTTGCTATCGTTGAAGTTAAAAGGATCGAGTGCCGAGGCAGTGACTGCGTCGGTCGCAAGCCCGGTGGTGTCGCGCAGGTTGGAAGGCCCGAACAACGGCAGGATCAAATAGGGGCCAGGACGAAGGCCGTGATAGCCAAGGGTCTGGCCGAAATCTTCCTGTTGTCTCCGCAGTTTGAAGTATCTGGTCGCCGGGTCCCAAAAGCCAAGGATGCCGATGGTGCTATTGATTGCCAGGCGACCGAAACTGGTTCCGGCCTTGGTTCCCTTGAACTGCAGGAGTGCATTGGTGAGATTGCCAATGTCGCCAATATTGTCCAGGGCACTGGAAATCCGCTCCTCAACGTAATCAGGGAGGAGAAAGCGGTAGGTTTTCACCAGTGGTAGCAACAGGTAGTCATCGAGATAACTGTTGCAACGGTAGAGTCCCCGGTTCAGCCCCTCGAAAGGGTCGGAGGTTTCATTCAGGGTGACGCCGTCGGTGGGAGCCGACCGGATCGGTGGTGGCGCGTCGGGGGATATGCGGGGAACCGTACTGCAACCGCACAGAAACAAGATCAGCAACAGGGGGAACAAGGCATTTGGCAGCAAGCAGGAAGATTGCATCAGGGTGTCTCCTGGCCAAGGAAGGCAGTGATATAACGCACAACTTGCGGGTGGTTCAGGTTGCCGCAATGGCCGCCAGTGGGGAAAATTTGCGCTCGGTCATCGAAGATCTCCAGCAGACCAGCCAAATCTCCCGGTCCCAGGATGATATCGTCCTCGTTATGCAACAAACCAATCTGGCGAGATTTTTTCAGATAGGGCTCGATGGCCTTGAGGCTCAAACGGTCGATCAGCTGCTCTTCGCGCAGCCCGGGTTCCCGTTGTTGCCAATAGGGGAAAAAATATTGGTGGAAGTAATCGACAAAACCGGTGTCGAAGTAAGTCGCTAAATATCCGCTAAGTGAGGAGGTACTGGTTAACCGGGTCCCTTTCGGAACGACGAATCCCCCGCCCTGCATGACATCGGCAGCGAACATCATGTTGGTTGAGTCAAGGCGAAAGGCCAGGCCAACCAGGGTCTTAAGAAAGTCTTCCCGGGGTGGAAACCGTCGAGAGGCTCGGTAAAGGTATTCACTGCTCAATTCGGGTGGCCCCAGAGTATCCTCCGTCGTTTCGGCCAGCTTGTTCATGACGTTGCGTAGGTACTGATCCATTCGGTGGGCTCCTCCCGGGACATCGGAGAGGAGCATCTGGTCCAGCCTTGCGACCGAACTGTAGAGGCTTGCCGGCGGATTGATAAGAAGCACCCGGGAAAAATCGAACACCTTTTCCCGGTCGTCGAGGCGGGCGAGGAAGGCCGCCTCGATGGCGCCGAGACTGTAGCCGGTTAAGGCGAAACGAGAGACCTGCAGATCATTTTTGACTTTCCCCCAGGCAAGTTTCATTACCCGATATAGATCCTGTGCATCGTCGGGAAGATTTCCTGGCATCATCGAAGCCGAGGCGGTGACGATGAAATCGACAGTAGTCGGCGAGGAAATGGAGATGACGTGAAAACCGGCCTGAAAGAGAGCCCGTTGCAGAATGGTCATCTTCGGCGAATTGTGGCGAGCACCGGTCCCGGCGATAATGAAGACCAGCGGCGCACGCTGCTGCTGTGCCGCCAGCGAACAGGCCAAGCCGTCCACATACCAGAAAACCTTCGGCAGCGGGCGATCTGGAAAGGGATGGATAGTGAATTCGCGAACCGGCACCCGGGACGGAGTTTCCGCCTGAAAAGCCGGCGGCGTTTCCATGACAGTCGCCATATACGGGTTGACAAAGGGGAAAAAATACGGTTTCTCGCCACTCGTCGCTCCCTGTGCCGCCCCTCCGCCGAGCCCCAGCATCAGGGTTACAAACCATCCAGCTAACAGCCATTTGCGACAGTGAATCATGGCAGCAGCCCTTTCTCCCGAAAGAGTTTTTTCGCCGCCGGGTGGAGGGGAATCGCTATACCGGTAGCCAGTTCCTGCATCTTCTGGTTCTGGAGGGCCGGATGCTGGCGCTGAAACAGGAAAAAGTCATCGAGCAAGGCGGTCAGAATCGCCTCGACCTCGGCATCGGGAGTGGCCGCCAAGGTGAAGAGGGTCGCTTTGGCTCCGATCGTCACTACCTCGGTGGTATTTTCCAGGTTGGGGTAGTAGCCCACGGGGATCGTGGTCGGAATAAAGGAGGGTGTCTGGATTTGGATCTGCTGGATCAACCGCGAGTCAAATTCGATGATACGCATTTTTCGCTTCCCGGCGCTCGCTTCGAGCAGCGCGAGGTTGGGGTGGCCGATGGTGAGACAGTAGGCGTCGACCTCTCCTTGCTGCAGCAGATCTGCCGAATCGACCGGGTCGAGAAGCCGGACATCGAGATCCTTGTTGGGATCAAGGCCGGCCATCCTCAGCAGCCCTCGCATATTTTCCGGATCGCCGGACCCTGGTATACCGATGCTGACCGTCTTCCCTCGCAGGTCAGCAAGACTGTGGATGTTGGCATCCACCGCCGCCATCATGGTAACTGCTTCTGGATAGAGGGCCGCGATGGCCCTAAGTTCGGGACGTGGGTGCCCCTGCCAGAGACCTCGCCCGGATTGGGCCTGAGCAAGTAGATCGGCCCGGGCAATACCGAAACTCCAATGGCCCGCCATCACCCGGTCGATATTCTCCCGAGCCCCGGAACTCGGTTCGGTGTAGAGGCGAAAAGAGTGAGAAATCCTCTGGCGGTCGAACACCTTAATGATGGCCTGGCCGACAGGGTAATAAGCCTCGGTAAGGCCGCTGGTGCCGATTTCTTCGAACGGCAGTCCGGCGGCCTGAAGCCCCCCAGGAGGAGAAACTAGCCCGACAAATAACAGCAGAATCAATAGTGGTCTAGGCATGCCATTCTCCATAGAATCAGTTATGTTGTCGGCATGGACTCCGGGTACCCGATAAAACCTGAAAAAGGCTCCGCAATCCTGCCGCTGATTCGTAACCCGCTGCTAGCGACAACCACAAGAATCAGAACCGCTTCCTTTGCCCTTCATCAAGGGTTCGACAACCCAGGTGAACACCCCGGCTGCCGCTGCTGCGCCGACCAGGGGACCCAGGATGTAGACGGTGAAAAACCCGAAACCCTGGTCCGGAAACGCAGCCTTTCCCCATCCCATAAAATAACTGAATAACCGTGGGGAAAAGTCCCGTGCGGGGTTGAGTCCAGCCTGAGTCATGGGGGCAAGAATCGCGATGATCACGGTCACGGTCAGGCCGATGAATAGTGGTGCCAAGGCATCATCCGGCCGACCAAGATTGCATCCTTCGGTTAAGGAAAAAATCAGAAAAACCAGGACAAACGTGCCAACGGCCTCGGTCAGGAACGCCGTGCCAGTGCTGACGACTGCAGCCGGACCGGCGCCTGGGTTGGGGTAGAATTCACCGAACATCATCGCCGTTTTGACCGAAGCGGGCGTTCCGCGCACGATTCCGTTGAGGCTCTCGTAGTGGGCGATGGAGTCGCCCAGGAGCAGATAGAGCAGCGCTGCTGCGAAAAAGGCCCCGGCAAACTGGGCGAGCAAATAGACCGGCAACCGCGCCAGTGACATCCGCCGGCCCAGCACCATGGCGAAGCTGACCGCCGGGTTGAGGTGAGCACAGGAGAGATGGCGCGTGGCGTAAATGGCCACGGTGACCCCCAGGCCCCAGACGACGGCGACCTGCAACAGGCCGACATGGGCCGAGAAGAGGATGGTCACCGCGACGGAGCCACAGCCGAACAGGACCAACAAAAACGTGCCGACGAGTTCGCCGACGAATTCATGGGGATATTTCACGGACGACCTCTTGTTCGTGTGAAAATGAGGATGCTAAGCGAATCCATCGCCAATCAACAGCAAGCGCCCCCGGCGCAGGCATCATTCCCCCCGGGTCGAGACGGCGACGGTCCGCAGGGAAAGGGTCCGAAATGGACCGAACGATCGCCGGTGACGGTGAAATGTCGCCCAAATCGGGTCTCCTCGACCATCGCAGCGGTGTTGCCGCAGACCAGCATCGGTTTTCCAGTGACGAAGGTGTGGTGGTCGTCGAGGGGGAAGGCATGCGGGCATTCGGGAATGGTGCCCCGATAGGTCGCCGTCTGGCCGAAATCTTCGCAAATGTCCTCCAGACAGTTGAGCTTGAAGGCCCGTACGGTGATCGAGCTGAAGTTGATCAGGCCGGCCTGGGCGGCAATCTCAGGATTCTCCAGAACAATGGGGCGCCTTGACTTGACCCGGTAGTCCTGGCAGCCGAGGGATCGTAGCAGTCGGCGGAAATCCTCGAGGTACAGGGCCCCCCCGAGACATTCACCATAGAGCAATGGATCCTCCCGCAGTCTCTCCGGCAGTCGACGGTCGGCGAACACGTCAGAAAAATACAATTCCCCGCCCGGTTTGAGCACCCGGAAGATTTCGGCGAAGACCCGTTCCTTATCCGGAGAGAGGTTGAGCACGCAGTTCGAGACGACAAGGTCGATGGAATTGTCGGCGATGCCGCAGGCCGCCAGGTCCTCAATGTAGCCCGGACGAAAATCGACGTTGGGGGTAGCGAAACCGAAGCGCAGCATCTGGCCGGGGAGATGCCGGCGGGCCACCGCCAGTTGCTCATCAGTCATGTCGATACCGATGACCGAACCGGCAGGGCCAACCAGCTTGGAGGCAAGATAAACATCCCGGCCCGACCCACAGCCCAGGTCAAGAACTGTGCAGCCCTCGATGGCTGGCGGAATCGGCGAACCGCATCCGTAAAATCGGTCGAGGATCTCGCTGTCGATCTCCGCCAAGATTGCCCGGTGCGCGGGGGGGAAGTCCTCGATCGAACAGCAAGCGCTGGTTTTCAGATCCTTGGTTCCCTGAAGGATTTTTCCGTAGTACTCCTTGACGCCGTCCAGTGTTGCCCTGTTTTTGGTCACGTAATGATTCTCCAGTGGGGTGAAGTGTAGGGTGTTTCAATGCCCGGAAATTTTTACCTGCCGGGGGGCGTTTCGGGCGATTTCGTTGATCTGCCCCAGATCCGTTTCTGGTAGCAGGTCGAAGCGTTGCCGCATCAGCGGCTCGAGTTCAAAGGTGTCTGCCGCGATATGGAGTCGGTACAACCCCTTGCAGGCGTGGCAGTAAATCGTGTCGCCCTCCCGCTTGGACCTGGGAAGAGCGATGATCGGTCCATCAACTGGGCAATGGGCCAGTGGCCGCCCTTCGTCGCTGTGCCCAAGGATGCCCTCAAGGCGGCCACTGACGGCTAGTTCAAGGAACGAGTCGACCATCGCGCCATCGAGTTGTCGTCCACGTTCCTTAGCCAGGGTTGCCAAGACTTCATCCTTCGGCACTCCTTTGCGGTAGGGGCGGGAACTGGTCATGGCGTCGAAACAGTCGGCGACGGCAACTATGCGCGGATAGACAGACAGTTGCTCCGCATTCAATCCACCTGGGTAACCCTGACCGTCGTACCTTTCGTGATGGTGGGTGACTGCGTCCAACACGAGTGGCCCCAACGGGTGTGCGGCAAGAAGGGTATTGCCGGTCATGGGATGGGTCTTGAGCAATCGGAATTCCACTTCACTCAGTGGCTCGCGTTTATTCAAGATCTGGTCAGGAATCGCCACCTTGCCCAGGTCGTGCACGAAGCCACCAAGGCCGGCTAGGAACACCTCCTGGGGAGACAGACCTGTCTGCTGGGCCAACAAGCGGCTGTACTGCGCCACCCTCCAGGTATGTCCTCCGGTGTAGGCATCCCGGGCCTCGATGACAGCCCCCAGCACCAACACCGACTCCAGCAGATCGACGTTGAGCTCCACTCGTCGTGTTTTGTTTGCATGAAACGGATTGAAATGGGACCACATAGGTTGATTCCCGGGCCCTTAAAGAGTGCGTTCTTTAAGGGCTTGAAGAAGATCTAGGGTTGATTCAGGGCCCAGTCGTATCCGTAAGTGAGTGCTCCTCGGTGAACCCTCAACTTGGCCGCAAGCTCAGGTGCAGCGAAGGTTTCAAGATGCGCAAGCAGCGCCTCCTCGGAGCCGCCAAAATCACTGCTGAACCAGTCGTAGATCGACGAAAGCACCAGGCGGCCCTGCTCCAGTCGTACACCGCGGGGATGGTTGACATACTGCCTTGCTCCCCGTTCCAGCAGTTCCTCGATGTTGCCACTGGTGAAGGGATCCGGCTGCAGGTTCGGGCAACCAAGGCTGGCGCAGTTTACGGCGTAGTGGATGCGGTTATCTTGCCAGATTGGCCGCAGGATGCGGTGCTCGATGTCATTGAGGGAGAGTTCGACCCCCTCCGCCCGGACCAGCTTCAGGTCCCAGGGCCCGGGGCTGAGCCAGCCGGATTTGATTTCCCGAATGCTCTTGATCGGGAAATGATCGAGGACGGTTTTGACGGTGGCCGCGTTGTACAAGTTGATCCAGTAGGCCTTTTGCTCAGCGCGATTGAGTTTCGTCACCGGGATGGCCGCCAGGGCCGCGAGGTAGTCCTGGAGAGACTGCTTATCCGCTGGAGTCACCGCCCCGTAGCGGACCAGGTTCACCGCCTCGGACTGGTTGACCACTAGATATTTGTCCAGAAACCTGGCCCAAGCCGAATGGTCGACGCGAACCTGGCTCTGCGGGTCGTGGCCCTGCCAGCGCGGCCAGAGCTCGGCCTTTGGCGCTGCGGCGGCGCTCAGGGCCATACCGGCCGTTAACAGCAGCAACATGGCGGCAATGCGGATGGTTTTATACGAGATGCGCATGATCATCCTCTTCGCGAAGGGTTCGGTTTGGTCCATTAACCGCGCTGCCAGGCATGGTACTTCTCCACCCAAGCGAGAAGTTTTACCGGGACATGGGCGCGTTTCCACTCCCCGGCAGCTGCCTTGTTCGCCTCGGCCAGGGTCGGATAGGGGTGGATAGTGGCGAGGATCTTGTTCAGGCCGATGCCGTGTTTCATCGCCAGCACGAACTCGGCAAGGAGATCGCCTGCGTGAGGCCCGACGATTGTGGCGCCGAGGATGCGGTCCTTGTCGCGGGGGGTAATGACCTTGACCCAGCCATGGTCTTCGCCCTCGGCGATGGCGCGGTCGAGTTCCTCCAGATTGAAACGAGTCACCTCGAAATCCAGACCCTGGTCCCGTGCTTCGGTTTCGTTGAGCCCGACCCGGGCCACTTCGGGGTCGGTAAAGGTGCACCAGGGGATGACCCGGTAGTCGACGCGGAAGGACTTGAACTGACCGAACAGGGCATTGACCGTGGCGTACCAGGCCTGATGGCCGGCAGTGTGGGTAAACTGGTACGGCCCAGCCACGTCTCCGGCACAAAGGATGTTGGGGAAATTGGTGCGCAGAAACGGATCAGTCTCCAGTGTGCCCCGCGGACTGATGGCCACGCCCAGCTCCTCCAGGCCGAAACCCTGGGTGCGGGCACGCCGGCCGACGGCGACCAGAATGGCGTCGAAAGGAATCTCGATCCGCTCTCCGTTGACCTCGCAAACCAGGATTTTTTTTCCATCGCGAACCAGCACTTCCTGGGCCACATGGCCGGTCAGCACCCTGACACCTTCGGCTTCGAAACGCTCCCGGATGAACTCCGCGACATCGGGGTCTTCGCGCCCCATGATCTGCGGTGCCATCTCCACCTGGGTGACCTGGGCGCCGAAGCGGGCGAAGGCCTGGGTCATCTCGCAGCCGATGGGGCCGCCGCCCAGAACGACAAGACGCTTGGGCAGCTGGCGCAACTGCCAGAGGTTGTCCGAGGTCAGGTAGTCGATCTTGTCGAGACCGGGGATCGGCGGAACCAAGGGTGATGCTCCCGTGGCGAGGATGATGCTGCGGGTGGTCAGGGTTCGGCCGTCGACCTCAACTGTATAGGGGGAGGTCACCTTGGCCGCGCCGGCAATGCACTCAACCCCCAGGTTGCTATAGCGCTCTACCGAGTCGTGGGGCTCGACCTTGGCAACCACCCGCTGCACCCGTTCCATGACCTCGGCAAAATCGAACTCGGTCTCGGTCCGGCGGAAGCCGAATTCCATGGCCCGGCGGCCGTAGGCCAGCATCTTGGCGCTACGGATCAGCGCCTTGCTCGGCACGCATCCGGTGTTCAGGCAGTCGCCGCCCATCTGGTGCTTTTCGATCAGCGCGACCTTGGCTTTTACCGCGGCGGCAATGTAGCTCGAGACCAGTCCAGCGCTGCCGGCCCCGATCACCACCAGGTTATAATCGAAGCGTTTTGGTTTCGGAAATTGGGCCAAGGACTTGTGCTGTTTGAGCATGTCGAGTACCTTTTTGGCGAACAGCGGGAAGAGGCCGAGCAGGACGAAGGAAAGGAGCAGTCCAGGTGAGAGAATTCCGCTAAGACTCGCGATCTGCCCAAGCTGGGTGCCGGCATTGATGTAGACGGCAGTCCCGGCGAGCATGCCGAGTTGGCTGACCCCGTAAAAGGTCCAGGCCCGCATCGGTGTCAGCCCCAGAACCAGGTTGATAACGAAGAAGGGAAAGAGCGGCACAAGACGCAGGCTGAAGAGGTAAAAGGCTCCTTCCCGCTTCACCCCGGCATTCACCGCCTGGAGTCGCTCGCCAAAACGGGCTTGAACCCAGTCGCGGAGCAAAAAGCGACTGACCAGAAAGGCCAGGGTGGCGCCGATGGAACTGGCGAAGGAGACAACGACCAGCGCCGGCCAGAAGCCGAACAGCGCTCCGCCGGCCAGGGTCATGACCGCGGCCCCGGGGAGCGACAGAGCGGTGACGGCCACGTAAATCAAGAAGTAAGCCGACAGTGTTAACAGCTGGTGGGCCGCGTAATAGGCCTGGAAGGCCTCCTGCCGGGCTTTGAGCTCAGCCAGGGTCAGGTAGCGCTGCAGGTCAAAGGCGAAGAACGCTCCAACCAGCACGATAATACCGAGAATGATGAGGATTTTTTTCCAACGACCTGACATGCCGATCTCCCGGAGCTCTTTGGGAAGACCATGGCCTCCCCAAAGAGCTGAATTCTGGTCCTTACCTACTTCACCGGGCCAGTGAAGACCCAGTCATTGTCGATCTTTGCGGCATGGCAGCCGCTGCACATGGCGACCTTGCCGGCCGCTTCGACCTGACCGTTCGGCATATACTTGGCCCAGAACCAGTCGCCGGCTTCGGGATCAAATCCCTTAAGGCGGTACATGACGGTCACTGCGCCGAGCATTTTGTCAGGCATGTAGTTCTCCTTGACGATGATCGCGCCATCGGCCAGGGTTCCCGCTTTGGTCTCAATCCCCTTGAGCGCCACGTCGTTGACATAGGTGGTCAGCAGGGCGCCGTGGGGATGCTTCCCTTCATAGAGCTTGCCCTTGCCGGGGAAAAGCGTCCACTTCTGATACGGGCTGGTTTTGGTGATGTACTCGTAAACCGCCGCTCCCTCGGCTTTGGGCAGGGTTTTGCCCCCGGCCAGGGCGAGGCCGAAACTTCCCGCCACAAACACGCACACCATTCCGATCACTGTCAAAAATCTGTTCTTGTTCATTTTTTCCTCCTGCTGTGGGTTGACGTTTCCGGCCGACCCGGAAACACGGGTGGTCCAGCAGCAGGCCGGCATGCCGGCTTGCTGCTGTGACAATGGTCTATGGCTGGGCAACCTCAACTAGGTCGCGATCTCGCCCCCTCAGGTAAAGCCAGAGCCGGCAGTGCAGGCGTAGCAATGCTCACCAATGGCGATCAGGCTTCCTTCCACCGGTGCACCCGCCAAGTCGCGGACGTGGACGGGGCGGCCACCCTGAGGCAAGTCGGCCGCTTGATTGAAGTCGCAGTCGTAGAGGATGCCGTTCCAGGCTACCGAAACCATCGAGCGGCACATCAGGCCTTCCACCGTACAGGAGTTGAAGGCCTCCACCAGAGTCCGCTGATAATCGTGGAGGTTGCCCGAGTCTTCCAGCCACCGACGGAAGCGCCCAAGCGGCATGTTGGCGAAGACGTAAAGATGATTGAACTCCAGGCCTAGCTTTTCGGCGAGGGCGCGCTTGAACTGGAGCTCGGCCGCAACCTGTCCTTGGGGGAGGAATGCGCCCGTGGGGTTGGCTACCAGATGCAGTTCGAGCCCGGTCCCGGGCCGACCATAGCCGAGGGCGTTGAGGCGTTTGAGCACGGCGATGCTCTTGTCCCAGACCCCTTTGCCTCGCTGCGCCTCGACTTGGGCCGACGTGACGGCCGGCAGGGAAGCGACAATGGTGACTCTAAGCCGGCGGCACAGGTCGATGAGACCCTCTCTGGACCTCTCGCCCAAAGCGGTCAAATTGGACCGCAGCATGATGCGTGGCACCACCGGAGCGAGCCCGGCGATGAGAAAATCCAGATCGGGCACCAGCTCAGGGGCCCCACCGGTGATGTCCGCAACCTGGAAAGAGGTCCGCATGGCAAAGTCCATGACCTCTTCCATGGTCTGTCGGGACATGATCTCGGTGCGTGTCGGTCCAGCATTCAAGTGGCAGTGGCGGCAGGTCAGATCACACGCCAGCCCGACGTTGACCTGCAGGGTGTGACATTGCCCGCGCCTGAGTTCGAGTTCGTGGCGATTCAGTGTTGCTTCGAACGTCTCCAAGGTATCTTTCATAATCCTCTCCGCGCGCCTACATTGAGAGTTTTTCGGCGATTTTGCGCATCTGCATGCCATGCACCAGAGAAGCTCCTCCCCGAATGGCAGTTGTCACATGCACTGCTTCGGTCATTTCGGCGAGGCTGGCCCCTTTTTCAAGGCATCCGCGGGTATAGGCTTCAATGCAGTAAGGACATTGCACTGCATGGGCAACCGCCAAGGCAATCAGGGCTTTTTCCCGTTCAGTCAGGTTCCCTTCAGTAAAAACGCTGCCGTAATAGTCGAAGAATTTTTTGGCCAATTCCGGGGCATCCTTGCCGATATCGGCAAAATTTGCCAAGTCTTGGGGCTGGTAATAGTTCACGGTTCCTCCTCCATGGGATTGTCCAAGGCGTTCCTGCTGATCGCGTCAGCGCCACCGGGTCACTAGGTTCAATAAACGTTGGGTACCAGATTCAGCAAATCGGGGAGTTCAATATCCGCCTCCATGGCGAGCGTCCGCATCAGCCCTTTAATATCCGTCAGTTTGACACGCCGATACGAAGTCTCCAGAAAGCTCTGTTGCTTAAATTCCGCCAGTTGCTCGGCCACAGCTTCCCGGGAGGCACCGATCAGGTGGGCGAGATCCTTTTGCGTCAACGGCAGACTGATACTGCCGTCGGCTCCCTTGACCCCGTGGCGGCGGGCCTGCCACAGCAGGGTCAGCACCAGCCGGTTGGCAACCGGCTGGAAAACCAGGTCTTCAAGACGCATTTCAAGTTCACGACGGCGCAGACCAACCAGCTTGAGGACTTTGAGGGCCATTTCTGGATGGCGGACCAACAGATCCTCGAATTCCTGCCGGGTGATGATGCAAACCAGAGCGTCATCAATCGCGGCAGCACTGTGGGTGCGAACTTCTTCCCCCGCCACAGCAAGTTCCCCGAAAATCTCACCGGGACCGAGGATGTCGAGGATGATTTCGCGGCCCTCTGCACTGGTACGGGTCAGCTTGACCCGGCCCTGTTTGACCAGGTAGATGCTGTCGCTCTGCTGGTGGGCGAAATAGAAGCTGGAGTTCCGTTTGCACGCCACCATTTCGCTTTGCTGCGCCAGCCGCTGTAGTTCATCGTCCTGCAGCCAGGAAAACAGTGCCGCGTTTTTGATGTACCAGAGTCTGCGTTGCATGCTGACCACCGCGCGGAGTTAACCGAGTTCGACATCCAGGGCATCGAGGAATCTGTTGAAGGCCGTAAAGACTTCCATAACACCCAAGGCTTCGATGATTTCGGCGTCACTGGCCCCCGCTTTGCGCAGAGTGGAAAACTCATCGTCGGAGATCCGCAAGGCGGCCAGGTTGGCCTTGCGGGCAAAGGTGATCAAGGCCTTTTCCTTGGCGGAAAAATTCGTGGCATCCAGATCGTGATGGATGTTTTCGATCTCATCGGCAGCCACCCCGATCGCCTTGAGCGCCCCGGTGTGGGCCGCCACGCAATACTTGCAGTCGTTGTCCTTGGAGACCAGCAGGGCGATCGTTTCCTTGGTCTTTCGCGACAGCGCCCCTTCCATCATCACCCGCTTGACCTTGTGCCAGTTGGCTTCCAACAACGGTGGATGATGGGCATAGGTTCGAAACAGGTTCGGCACCATGCCGAAAGCCTGCTTGATGTCTTGGAAGATTGCCTCCACTGGGGCTGCCGCGGTGCCCGGGGCGATCGTTTCAATGCGATTCATGGACGCTCTCCTGTGTCTGAGGGTGATTGCTGATGGACGTCTTGAGCTCAAGCAAAATCCGCAAGGTCTCCAACGCCCGGACCATGGGGGTTTCCTCTTTTTTGAGCCGGGCTTGCATGATCGCGCCTTCCAGAGTGGCCACCACCAATTCGGCCAGGTTGGAAGCCGGCAGATCTCGACGGACCTGTCCGGCGGCTTGCGCCGCAGCGATCGTTTGTTCTAACTTGCCGACCCACTCGGTGAATACGTTGCTGACCAGGGTGGCAAATTGCGGTGCTGAATCGCTGGTTTCCAAGGCTGTATTGCCAAACAGGCATCCCCCGACAAAGCCAGTCCTGCGGTGTTTTTCCACTGCCTTGCGAAAGAAATGATCCAGTCCCGCCCCTGGGGTTTGGCCTTGAAGGGACTCGTCAAGAAATCGCACGAAGTCCCCCCTTGCCAGCCTGAGGACTTCGAGCCCAATTTCGTCTTTGCCGGAAAAATGAAAATAGAGTTTGCCCTTGGTTGTTCCAGTCGCCTTAAGCAAATCGTTGACGGTCGTAGGTCCGAAGCCTTGACGGTTAAACACCCGCGTCGCTTTCTTGAGAATTCTTTCCCTGGTTTGTTCACCTTTGGTTGCCATGTCTTTCCTCCCAGCAAAAACAGACCGTTTGGTTTTTTTATAATCTCTTTTTATCGCTGTCTGGTTACTTGTCAATGATTCGGAGAAAGAAAAAGTCTGTCTACTGTAACGACTCGGGTTGATAGGGACCCCAAAAAATCAATCGCTTATGTCCGTTGCGCTGAAACAGGTTTTTCGTTGCGTTGCAGGACATCCTGAGCTTAGCGGCCTTGGAGCCTAAGAAGATTCTATCTCTAAGACTAAAGTAATCATTTACAGATCTTAAAAATATAAGCTGGCTTACAGTTTCTTGTTTTTTTGAAAAGGGGAGGAATGACTCTTGCCCCAAAGAGAGCGGAAACGCACCGCCACTCCACTGGTCCGGGCAATGGAGGGGAGGGGAGAGGGGGGGGGGCGGCCTGATCAGCTGCCCGGTCTTGGCGAATATCTCCTGCAGGGGGAAGGACCATTGTGGCTGTCATGCAGCACAAGGGGCAGCCATGCTAAAATAGTCGTCCCAGTCCCTTGAAAAACTGGATACGTCGGTTCCACGGGGCCGCCACGAAGTATTTGCCGCATTGTCTCGGCTGGCGTCGCCTGCTCGAGCGCCATCGCGATGCAATCTCCCCGGTCTGTGCATCAAGGACGCTCTGGGCCGGCCATTGCTTCAACAGGTAATTGGGTCATAGCCAAGAATTCTCGCAGCCGGGGGCAGGCTTAAATTTTTCCTTGACAGATTATCTGTTAAGCGTAAATTGTACCAAACGGTCGGTTTTTAAACGAGGATTCTATGGCGACTAAAGGTGAAGCAACCAAAGAACGACTCATCACCGAAGCTGCCCGGCTGATCAGGCAGAAAGGGTTCACCGGGACTAGTGTCAGTGATCTCATGGCGGCTACCGGGGTCAAGAAGGGCAGTCTCTACTTTCATTTTCCAAGCAAGGATGATCTCAGTCTGGCCGTTCTCGACCGTTCCCGCGACAAGATCCTGACGTTTTTCGAGAACGCCCTCACCGGTGAGACCCCGGCGGATTGTCTGAGCAACTTCTTTGATGCTGTGGTCTCATCTCACAGCAGGTCTGGATTTGTCGGGGGATGCATCTTCGGTAATACCGCTCTGGAAATGAGCGATGGTGATAAGCGTTACGCCGATGTCGTGGACCGGGTTTTCGCCGACATGTCCACCAGGCTCGCAGCTGTAGTCGTCGCTGCCCAAAAGGCAGGTCAGGTGCGGGCGGATCTGCCAGCCGATGCCTTGGCCGAGCAGATTGTGATAACCCTTGAAGGGGGAATCATGCTCGCCAGGCTCAGGAAAGATGAAAAGCCTCTGGTCAGCTGTTTTGACACACTGAAGGTGTTTCTCAATTTGGATCGGTAGATTTTTTCATACAAAATCGACCAACCGGCTGATTTTAATAAAAAAGGAGACTAAACCATGTCCCGTATTCTTCCTGCTGAGTCATCAACTTCAACCGTATCCGTAATCTTCAAAGAAATTGAGGGAGCTTTCGGCCGGGTCCCGAACCTTTTCAGCACCTATGCCCATCACCCGCCTCTTCTGGCGGCCAACTGGAACAAGGTCAAGGCCGTGATGATGGAGGGAACACTGGGCCGCAAGGCTAAAGAGACCATTGCCGTTCTGGTTTCCCGGGATAACAGTTGCTCCTACTGCGTGGCGGCACACACGGGCGCCCTGCGGGCGATCGGCGTGAAGGACGAGGAAATTGCCGCCATCGAAGGGGACCTGGACAAGGCCGATTTTTCCGCCAAGGAAAAGGCCCTGATCAACTTTGCCCGCAAGGCTAACCGCGAACCGCTGCGCATCCCCGACGGCGATTTTGCAGCGCTGCGCGGTACCGGAGCCACAGACGCCGAAATCGTCGAAGCCCTCGGTGTGATGGAACTCTTTACTTCCTTCAACAAGTTTCTTGACTCTCTGGAGGTGGCTGTTGATTTCTGAGACCATTCCTGAAATGAACCAGCCAATCATTGCTGGCGGCACCTTATGAAAAGCAGATTTGAAAATATCCTGGATATTGCTTTGGAAGGTGCAGTCATGGTTCGTGCGCTGAAAGTCGCTCTGGTCGCGGGAACCCTTTACAACATGATCAATCAGGGAGAGAAGGTGGCCTGTCTCGCCTTCGGGGAGATCAACTATCTTAAAATTTCCCTGACCTACTTGATGCCTTTTCTGGTCTCCACATACACGGCCGTCAGTATGAAAATGGTCGTCCGTGATGATGCCCAAGGGAATGGCGATGGAGCCAAGGCCGGAATACCTCAAGCTTAACGGAAGGAAGACATGAAAATGAAAGTACTTGGCATCTCCTGCAGCCCGCGCCGGGGACGGACCACCGACCGGTTGGTTCAGGAAGTTCTAAAAGGGGTCGAAGGGAGCACCGAATTCGTCTCGTTGAACGGTTTGCGTATCGGTCCCTGTCTCGGCTGTCTCGGCTGCGTGACGGACAATGTTTGCAAGGTCCAGGACGATATGAGCGAGCTGCGCCCCAGGATCATTGAGGCGGACGCCTTGGTTATCGGTGCGCCCAATTATTTCGACATGCTCAACGGTCTCTCGCACTGTTTCCTGGAGCGCCTTTACCAGTTCCGCCACCAGGAGGGAGAAGTTCTGCACCGCAAGCTGGGGGTAGCTGTCGGGGTCGGCGGCGGCAAGCCCGATTCGGCGGTGCGGGACATCGAGAAGTTTTTCACCTTCAACCAGATCGAATCGGTCGGCAGCGTCACCGCGCAGGGACCCGCCAGTTGCTTCAACTGCGGGTGCGGCGAAGATTGCAAGGTGGGGGCTATCCACATGTCCTTCGGGCCGGGAACGAAAATCACCGATGAACTGATCCCGGATCTTGACAAGCAACCGGAAAAACTCGCCGCCGCCCGGGAACTGGGGCACAAGCTCAGCCAAAGGTTAGGCCAGGGGTAAGGCCGGCATTCGATAAGGAGTCAACCATGTCCAAAAACGATCGGCTGCCTCTGGCGCTGGTGCTGTTACGGCTCGGGGTGTTCGTGGTCATGTTCATCTGGACCGTCGACAAATTCGTCCGCCCGGAGCATGCCGCCAAAATCTTCACGAATTTCTATTTTATCGGGGGGCTCGGAAACCTGCCAATCTACCTGATAGGCGTCGTGGAAATGGCGATCCTCCTGGGCTTTCTGGCTGGGTTCAAGAAACGCTTCACTTACGGTTTTGTGCTGGTATTGCACGGGATCTCAACTCTCTCGGCATTCAAACAGTACCTAAATCCGTTTGAAGGCCCCAATCTGCTGTTCTTCGCCGCCTGGCCGATGCTGGCGGCCTGTTTTGCTCTGTATGCCCTGCGGGATCAGGATACCCTGTGGGCACTGGAATAACCCCGACAGTAGCGGTACCGTTACCCGGGACCGAACCGAACTGCAGAAAGTAGGCTTGAGCATGCGCCTGTTCAAGGAAGGTCGATCAACGGACTCACCAGGTGCCACGGGCGTTGCTCAAAAAACGCTAACCCCAGACTCTGGCGGATTCATTCTCGTAAATCACCCTCGATAAAACGCGAAACGCCCTCGATCTCCAGATCGAGGGCGTTTCTCATCATGCACTACAACTGAAACACCAAACCCCGCTCAGGTCGCCTCGCGGGGGTTTTACAGTAATGCAGGAACACTGGGACGTTGGCGACCTAAACCCATCTTGTCGCCAGGGGAATTGGCTACGACTTATTGGACACTAAAACATTGAGCCAGACCAATCTACCCATCAAGCTTGCCTCCCCTTTGAGGTCTCCGGCAAAGTCAAAATAAGCCTGCTATGAAACGGTGGGGCTTGCGGACAACTTTACTACGCTCACTTCACCGGAATAAATGTCCGCTTCAGGTAGGCAGAGAGATTCTCACCCAGGATCGGCTGGCTACGAAAGCCAATATACTCATCAGGGCGAATCAGGTAAATGCCCCCGGAACAGACCCCATAGCGCCGGTGCAGGGTGCCGGCCGTGTCCAAAATCAGCGGTCCCTCCCACTTCAGGGCGTTGGGGCAGTCGCTAAAAGGGACAACCACATGGACCCTGATGCTCTGGCCATACTGCTTGTCTATTTGGTTGGCTAGGGTTTCAATCGCTTGAAAATTTTCCGTTGGGGAGTCGGACCCGCTGAACAAGAGAAGAGTGTGTTGAGTGCCCCCCAGAACATCAAACAATCGTTTGTGAAGGTTGTTTTTTGAGCTGCCGATCAGGACATCGGGAGCACGCTCCCCGGCCCGAGGCGCCGCGCCGAATTCGAGGCAGGAAAAAGCCGTCGGTATCTCTTTGTCCACCAGGTGCAAACAGGAACCGAGCAGCGGCATATGATACTCCTCGACGATCGAGCTTTGATGGTAGCTCAGATCGAGATCTACCAGCCGGCGAGTGATGCGCTGCTGTACCACTTCGAAGGGGCCGAGAAGGGAGGCCAGCCGTTTCCGGATCTGGCGGGAGACGGGATGACGAAGCATCACGACCTTGGTGGCCCGGTCTGTCAGTCGCAACGTGGCCGCCGCAATCGGGTGTCGCTCGTTTTGGTAGGAATTAAGCAGCCATTCCCAGGCCTGGCGATGCACCACTAGGCCGAGCTTCCAGGCCAGGTTGTAGGCATCCTGAATCCCGATGTTCATGCCCTGGCCGCCCACCGGACTGAAGGTGTGCGCCGCGTCTCCCGCCAGAAAACAACGCCCCGCCCGGAACCGGCGTACCAGGCTGCGAGAGACGCTATAAGCTGACAGCCAGAGGGGTTCACTCATCTGGGCCTCAGGGACTCCCATCTGCCGCAAAAATTGCTGGGCCAATTCAAAAGGCCTTTCCGGCCGTATGTCACCGCCCGATTCGATGATCAGTCGCCAGACGCCGGCTGTAGGAAGGGGGAATGCAGCCAGCAAGCCGTTGGAAAAAAGAAACTGGTGCACTTCATCATCGGGAAAATCCCAACGCATCTGGAGATCGATCAGGATGAACGTCCCCTCCTGCTTAGATTCCTTGCAAGGCATGGACAGCGCTTGTGCGACCGTGCTTTCCATGCCGTCGCAGCCGATGAGCCAAGGAGTCTGAATGATCTCCTCCTGGCCAGGGGTGTCCAGGGTTACTCTGGCACCCCGCTCATCTTGGCTGAGGCTTTGGAGATTTTTCTGCCGTTCGACCTGGCCTCCGAACCGGGACAGTTGCTTGATCAACATGTCCTCGAGCTCATTTTGGGGCAGAATCAGGAGAAAGGGGAAGGGAGAATCCAGCTCATCGAGCACCAGTTGGGTGATGCGTTTACTGTCGAGGTAAATATTGACTTGGTGGATTTTTCTGCCTTTGGCCAGGGCTTCATCGATGATTCCCATCCCCTCGAAAACTTCGAGGGTTCGTGCTTGCACCACAATGGCTCTCGATTCCTTGGCCGGCCCTTGGGTTCTGTCGATGATCCGGCAGGGGACCCCGTGGCGAAACAGTTCACAGGCCATGCTCAACCCGACGGGTCCGGCGCCGACAACCAACACTTGGGGATCCAGACCGGCTGCTCCAGACATAAGAAACCTCCAAGATAGCCGGTGCGCCGAGGGGAGCAGAAAGTCTTCGTGGGCAGCCCCAGCCGCCAGCTTTTGCCGGAATGCTATCCGGCCAATCCTTCATGAACAATATCAAACTATCTCTCGAATGCGAGGGGCTATAATTATTGTCACCAAGCGAGCCTTTCGGGGCTGGAAACATCTGTGGGACAATTTCCAAGACCAGCCGTATGTTATTGCCAGAAGTTTTGTTAACTGGCACGATGGACAGGAAGTTAATCTGGCTCATTTTTTTCGGACGGTCGTGCTGTGCTATCTCCAGTCTCCTATGCCCTGCTGAGCCTTGTGTTCGCCGCCGCCAATGATGTGGTCTACAAGCGCTATGCCGCCAAGGACCGTTCGAGGGGGGCCTATGTCTTTGGCATCGGACTGGTCTGGTTCCTCTTGCAGGTGCCGACAGCATTTGCCCGCGGGGTCGAGTTTCCTGTTGCCACAGTGACCTTGGGTTGCGGTTTAGCCGCGGGATTGATGCTGACGGCATCCAACCTGCTGCTGCTTGAAAGTCTGACGCACATCGACGCCAGCCTCGGCTCCACCATCTACCGGCTCAACACCATGGGCGTGGTAGTGCTGGCCCTGTTGTTCCTTGATGAAACCCTGGGGATATACAAAGGCCTTGGCATCGTCGCTGGAGTCGTGGCGGTTTTTCTCCTCTATCGACGGGACGGCCATTGCCAGAAAACGCACCGAACGTTCTTGCTCTATTTCTCCTTGGCGGTTGCGGCTTCTCTGTTCCGGGCGTGCTATGGAGTGACATCCAAGGCAGGTCTGTTGAATGGGGCGGATCTCCAGCCCATGCTGGTTCTTGGGGCGCTTAGCTGGGTCGTGGGAGGGGCTGGGTACGCAATTCTTCGTGAAAAGAGATTGCGGGTAACCAGAAAAAAAGCTGCCTACTCAGCACTTTCGGGAGTACTGGTCTTTCTGATCGTCAACTTTCTTCTGCTCGCCATTGAACACGGTCAAGCCAGTACGGTTATCCCCATCGCCAACATGAGTTTCATCCTGGCCCTCATCCTGTCTGTGGCGTTGGGAATGGAAAGATTTACCCCGCGCAAACTGGCTGCGGTTGCCACGGCGGCCTGTTCGATATTATTGCTATCGCTTGCATAGACACCGTCAGAACCAATATCAGGGTCTTATGGGTCACCACATATCAGACAAAACCCCCGGTCGCCGGATCCGGGGGGTATTACCTTTAAAAGCGATTATTAAAAGTCGTTCCAAACATGGTTCTTGAATTTTCTTAGAACTTATAGTGCATGATTGACCATGCCAAGTGGAATGACGCTGTTAATTGAAAATTCCCGTTCTCCCTATATGATTTGGCAGAGCTAGAAATTTCTGATAAAGGCAGGAAAGGAGGTGCTTCATGTCGATTTTGGACTTTCTGAAAAAGATTAAACTCCCCAGATTTGAAGACGACTTCATCCAGGTCCATGCCGAAAAGACTATTGAGGAGGCTCCGGTTTCCTATGGCGGAACAGTGGTCTATGACCCGCGCCAAGATCCGATAACCAAAGCTGCTAGGGATGACCTCCACGAATGGATGGAGGAGCAGGAGAAGGAACGGCATAATTCCCCAGGAGACCCTCAATATATCCCCTCGGCTTCAGAAGAATGGTAATTGAGGCTATCGGAGATAATAGGGACTCCCTCCTCTCACCCATCCAGTTTTTTCGATAACTTTTCCAGCCTTTTCAGTTCCTCCGGGTCAATTTCCCAAGGTACTTCAGGTGCTCCTTCCGTACCATGTCCAAGAGTTGAAAGAGCTTTGGGCGGGTTTGTGTTCAGCTTTACTGGTGTTTGTGGACCTGGGCCCTTAATCTCATCCTGCGGTCCTCCAACCATTTTCCTGGCATCGGGGACATCGGGTTGGGGAACCATCGGCCGGGCCAAATCCCTCCCAAGCTGCTTCAAGGAGTTCGAGCCGAAATCAAACGCTCCATTGTCCTCAAAGGCGGCGTTGATCGCGCCTCTACGGGCTTCAGCAGCCTCGCGCGCATGGTCTGTCGGGCCCTTGAAGTTGTTTGGGCGCGGGTCCATAAAGGTGTTGTCTCCCGTTGCCGAAGTAGCTGCGATTGCAGCCGCATCAGCTTGTTTTTTGAGGCTCCAGATATCCGTCTCCACCCGATTTAGCAATGCGGCACTGTCCCCCAATACCCTGTTCCCATCATGTTCGTTATCGAGGGTTTTGTACCGGCTGGCGATGAAATCCCGAATATCTTTATTCAAGGTATTCTGATCCTTGGCGGAGCCTGCTCGCTGGGCGGCAACATCCGTAACAGCACGCTCGATATTTTCGATGTTTGCCGAGCCGTAATCCCTCTCTGCCCTGTGCATAGCGTAGGCCGTCATGAGCTCCATATCCTGAGCGGTTGAGGTAGTATCCCGCGCCACTGCCTCTTGGACGAAGGAATATCCCTCCTTCCCAATTTCTTGTGCGGAAAGAGAAGAGGCGTACTTTAGCCCTTCCGAAGTTTGAAGCGTTCTGGTCAGAGCCGCCTCCCGAATTTCGCTTGCCGTATTTTTCAGCGAGTTGACTTCCGACTCGCTGGCGGTGAAAGTCGCGGTTTTGCCATCTCTTCCTACAAGGGCATACGAGCCCCTTCCCTGAGCGTTAATGCTGACCATTCCGAGGGTAAGAGCCGAGAGAAGCCCAGTTGCACCTTTGCCTAAGCCAACCGTCATCCCGGCTTCAATCATGTTCCGCTTTGTTTCATCCTTGACCTGCGAAAACGCAGATCCGTTTTCCACCCTACGGGCACTTTCTTCGGAGACATTGTCGTTCACCGCCTCCTTGAAAGATCGCGCCTCGCTGGAATGAACAGCGTCCTCATCGACTTTCTGCCACATACGGTTCCAGGTATTTTCCGAAGCAAGGCTGTGAGCACCTTTTCGGACGGCATCCTCACGATATCCGAGACCGAACTTCCCAGAAAGTCCGGCGAGCTCGACCTGATCGACGACCTCTCTACCGTCATCAAGGTGCGTTTTGACAGTTCCAGCCGCCCCAGAATGAGTTACGGTACCGGCCACATTATTTCCAGCTTCGTCTTTTAAGGTGTTACTAGTGAGACGCCAGCCCATCGAGTCCGTGGTCGCGGACGTATGTTCCCCCCGCAGATCCGAATTTACAATCCTGCCTGGTGTGGTCCCATAGCCCATGACCCCATTTGGTGTCGCGATTTTGTCCATGGCTTGGGACTGCCTGGCGAAACCTCCTAACCCCAGCCTGCCAGGTGCTTGCGGAACTGCCCCTTGCCTCTGTAGCGCTTCCATGTTTTGAATCCTGGCCGCCGCGCCCTCAACTCCCCAGTTTTGATTCACGAGGCCTTCGGTCATCATCCCTCGATAGCCATAGCGGTGATCATTGGCAATTGTTTCAGTCGGCATGGACCAGGCGTTGGACTTGAGAGCAGCGGCTCGACCGGAAGGGTCTTCGGTCATGCGTGCCGCCTGTTGGCCAGCGTTCTGAACCTGACCCATGAGGCTGCTGCCCATCGTGGCCAGGGCATGACCGCCGAATTTAACCAGCATGCCGGTAATAACCGTCGCCAGCATCAGGCCGGCCATCCTCACAGTTCCAAACATGCCGAGAATCTTGATTGACTCATTCGGCATAAAGTAGAAGGCGTCCATACCCAGGCCAGAGCCTCCGCTATGCAGCCGAACCCCTTCCATAGCTCTGGTTCCATAGTCCATCAGGAACTGGTGAAGGAGGGCATCGGTTACTCCCCATGCCGTCAACCAGATGAAAAAGCCAAGCATGACGCTGATCGCCTTGCCAAGCAAAGGTGTCGGAATGAACAGTGCCAGAAATGGGACCAGCCCCAACGCGACAGCCGTAAGCACACCTTTCATGATCGGCAGCCATTCGTTGGCGGCTTTCATGGCACCGCTGGCGTTCATCAAGAATTTGTAGTTGGCGACAGCGGTGGTATCCCCTGAGCGAAACACGTCGTGCAGGCGCTGGGAGAGATAGGCCTGACGGATAAAATCGTCCGTCGTCACCCCGGAAACACCGAGATCCGAAAAGGTCGCCTGCAGGGACGTCTTGCATTTCTGATAGCTGGCCACAGCCGAGGTGTCATAGCCGATCTGGGCGCAGATCCCTTTCAGGTTCTCCTCCAGATGAGCTGGCGACCCAAGGTAGGTGTTGATGTTCACCCAGGATTGCTGGCAGGTCATGGTCTGCCCCTGAGGTGCTGTCAGGTCGTAATAGACGGTGTAGATCGCTGGAGAGTTGGCCTTCGCCAAAGAGGTCCTGAAGTCACCCGTTGTCCTGCGCAATTCATCCACCGTCAAAGTCGTCCCAGGCCGCGTCAACTCAAAGGAAACACAGTCCTGAACGTATTTGTTCACCGAGGTGTCCATCAAGGTATCGTCGGTGGTTAAAACCTTGCTGGCTGCCTGGAACAAACCCAGGAACCCCGAACCACCGGCCTGATCGACATAGCTGCGTGGGTCTCCGGAGGTCGAAACAATCTCCACCATGCCTCGCTCTACGAGATTCAGGACGCCGGCGATCGCAACAATCCCGTCCGGAACTCCACCGATCGCTTGGTATTTGTTGGTCTGGTTGTCATAAAGATGGATCGTACCGGTCGGGACAACAAGCCCGAGGTAGATCACAACGCCGGTCAGAATGGGAACGAGCCAGGATACCGGATTTGCCCTGGCTCCACTTGCGGCGCGGGCGACAATCGCAAACCCGCCAAACATGATCGCCATCACGATGACCGAAAAAAACAGCCCTCGATACCCGCCGTCGCTGAAAATCAGGGCGAGTCTCTGGAGTCCGCTGGCGACGGCATCAAACCCTCCCCAGGTATAAAAATCAGCGTCCAAGGCGAACGCCGGGGCCGGGGCGAGGATGGCCGCCAGGGCTGCGACAGAAGCGAGGCGTTTATTCGACATGGACAACCCCTGCCTCGATCAGCTTTCGGTTCCGTCTTATGGCCAGAAGCATGGCGACTGTGGGGATCGCGATAAAGACCACGGTGATTCCGAGAATGAACCACGCTGATGTCAGGAAAACTCCCTTGAAACCATATATCCAGTTGTAGACGGCCAGCACCGAAGGCTTGGAAAGCTTGAGCCGGTAGAGCTGAGTCGCCGCCCATTGGAGGTTCGAATCGGTCATGACCACGATGTAGAGGAAATGGAAGCCGATAAAAGCCAGAATCGCTTTCAGCACAGCACCGGCGACAACTCCGCCAAGAAGGTTTCGGGTCATGGCACGGGTATAGGTCCCGACAAACTTGGTGCAGGCGTAGGCGAGAAAGATCGCAAACCCGAGGGAATAGCCAACGGCCAGAAGGAAGGCGAACAGCATGTCAAAAGTATCCGGCGACGTGGAACCGAAAACCGGGATGTACTGTTCAACCACGCCGATTGCGAAGGGGGTCAGCAGGGCAGAAATCAGCCCCGAGATGAAAGAGCTGCGGAACCCCACCTCAAAGAATTCCAGCCGCTGTTTGGTCGTCAGAAAGGTCTCGCGAATGACCGCCCCGCCGAGCTCGTTGGCGAAGTTCTGCTCGATGTAGGAGATCGCCTCCAGAAACCCTTTGGGGTGGATTTCCTGTCCGGGCGGCATGGGCAGGATGTCGCTACTCGAATCGTTCTTTCCCAAAATTTAAACTCCTAGCGGGACAACAGCCCAAGAAAACGGAAAAGCGCAGCACCGTAGGCAATTCCCCCTGAAGCGAGAAACGTCCAGAATCCCATCATGAAGTTGCGTCGCCGCACCCCGAACCAGAAGGAGAGTCCCAGAAGAAGGACGGCGAAGATCCGGCTCCAAAACCCGAGAAAGATGGTGGCAAACAAGTTTTGCCAGAATCCGATGTACTCACCGGCCCCCATGTGAGTCAGCGGGTTCAGTTGGTTGATCCAATCCACCGGTTCCTCCTAATAAATCGGTCGTGCCCAGGCCTGGTAGTTCGATTTTTCAACCAGGCCAAAGTAGCGGGAATCGAAACTGTCCGGATGATCCCCCACCAGGAAAACCTTGCCGGGAGGAATCTCCCCGGAAAACAGCGCCGGCCTCAGCGGCTCACCCTGCAGTGACCGCTCTTTGGCATGGCCGAGGAATTCATCTCCGCAGAAGAAATCACGACCCCTCAGCTTCAGATCCTCGCCCTCATCGCATCCGACGCGTTTGATGGCGCGAATATCTTGTCCGATGACCACCGTCTTGGGGACCGCCATGCCCGCCAGGTTGGAATGGGGGAGATGAAACAAGACATATTGTCCATGTCGGATATGGGACGTGTCCTTGGAGAGCCACCAGACCCTGTGTTTGACGGACGGGGTGAGGGTGACGCTGATTCTCCCAGGAAGAAAAGAGCCGGCGAATCCAACCAGCAGAAGGGAAAGCAGAAAAATCGTCCGTTTCACCCGCTCCGTCACGGTTTGACCACCTCGACATTGCGCACCACGACGTCTCCGAGGACCACCGCATAGCGTTTCGGGATGGTCTCCACATACTGCTCCAGTCGATCCATTCGAAGTTTCAATTCGGCGTCGTCGATATCCCCTCGAAGGTACAACCCCTTCTGCTCTGCTAAAAACCCCTGGAGATCTACCGCCACGACCTTTTGGGCAATGAATCGGTCGTAGAGGTAAACCGAACCGAAAGAGGCCATCAGTGAAACAAGTACCGCGCAAAAAAAGATCCGGGCCGGGTTCCACCCAACTGGAGGGGGGGCGTTAGGTGGAGTCTCCGGCTTGGAAGACGTTTCGGTCGATTGCAAGGGGGAAGAGGTTTCTTCTTCGCTCAACGAAGCCTCCAAGCTCTGTGAGAATTGTTTTCCAGATGGAATAACTAACTTTATTAATTTCAGCAATTTCCAGAGAACGAATTCGGCTAATTCCAGAAATCCTGGTTTCTCTTCACCTTGAAAATGGGGGCCGGGGGAAGATCACGGAATCGGTTTCAACTTTGATGCAAGCTGTCGCAATTCCTTGCTCCCGGTTTCCCGGGCGACCTGTTCCAAGGCATAGCCAAGACTTGAATCGCCATAGACGATGAAGGGCTCGCCCGCAACATGATTGCTGCCAGGGGAATAAACAACTGCTGGCACCTTTTCGATCCCAACTTGCCGAAACAAGGTCGGATCAACAATGAATGGAATTTCTCGCAAGGCACATTCTCCCGAGGGGCCCAGTTCGCAATTCGGGTCTGCCTTCAAGACATCCGCAATGAACGAGGCGGTCGGACCTATTCGCTTTGCCCCACCAACAAAGCCGCGCAGCACCATGACAAACCTGGGATCGTTCAGTCTTGCCATGTCCGCGACGTAGTTTCTGAGCGTTGTCAGAGGCACCGATGAGGAGACAAAAAGATAGATTCGGTCATCCGCAGTAGGGCTGGAACCCTCGGTGGACCTCGGTTTTTCTTTCTCTGGCACCTCCCGTTTAGCACCGAAGAATTCTTCCGCGAGCCTCTGACGCTCCCGTTGAATCCTCGCCTGGAAGTCATCCGACTGGTAAAGCTGGAACAGCGCTTCAGCAGCCATTTTGGCCTCCGGATTGCCTTCAGGAAGAGTCACTTCGACGGTTCCGGCCTTGTCCATCAGGGGCCGAAGACTCTTCTCAAGGGATTCGGCCCCTGCCGCGTTTGAGAGGACTGGGGCTAGGGTGAGCATCAGACCAAGGAGAAGCCGTTTCATGGCGAATACCCGATGCAGCACTTGTTCTTGCGGGTCAGAACCCAGAGGAAATTGTCCGGAGCATTCGGCCCTGCTCCACCGGGAGGGTTTTTGCCGCTGCCCCAGAGAAGGTCGCTACGACCGATGGGGATGCAGTCGTTCCCTTTGACCGGTCGGGCGATTTGCAGGCGATAATGGCTCTTGCGCCAGATCGGTGCCATGACCGGCCCGCAGGCGTTACTCGCGGTATCCCAAAGCAGCATCTCCCGGCTGAGCTTGAAAAGCATTCGCGCCGCTAATCCGGCGTTGGCCGTAGTGGTGTTCCTCTCCGCAATTGTCCCCGACAGGGGGTAGGCGCTTCCCCAACTGCCCATGCACCAGAAAAGGGAATCAAGCGGATACCCAAGGTTCGCGGCTGTGCTGTCCGGAATGCAGGAAAGCTGGGAAGCCGGATTGGCGAACAACAGGGCCTCAGGGTTGATCAGAAAGGCCAAGGCATCGTTACTCCAAAGAGGGTCGACCTCTGTCATATACGCCAGATCGAAGTCTTCCTGCTCCATGCATGGGAAATCCACGAACAGGTCCATAATCGCGAAGACCGGCAATATGTAGTAGTGCGCCTGTTGAAACACCTGCGAGCCACCCGAAACGTCCTGATCATCGACGGAGCCGTTGAGATGTCCCGGCTGGGGATTGCTCATGGAAGCTCCCATCGAGGGGAAGCAGTAGGCGTCATGGACGGTCTCGATCATTCTGGCGGGTTCGTAGAAGCTCGCCGTGACCCCGATGGTGAGACTTCCGCCATTGAAACAGGCGCAGACCGGAGGCGAGGTGTTTTCGACAGGGACCTGCCCTTGGCTGTTGCCCAAGGTAAGTTTCCCTCCGAACTGGATTGGGAAAATGCACTGCCAACAAACATCCGTGACCGGGTTGATCGGCCTGGAATCGCACTTCCCAAGGGCCGGCCCTGGAGCAAGGAGACTACTGAGCAGAAGAACGAGCAGTGGGTATCTCAATTTCCTTAACCTCCATCAGTCGGCCTTTCCTGCTGACAACCGAAGGAACTGCGGCCAAGTTGAATCGCTCCAGGATGCGCCTGTCCGCATAGAAAACGGCCCTTCCGAGTTGCTTTCCAACCCTTGAGAAGGCTCCTTGCGTCAGAAGGATCAGCGTGCCTGGCTCGCTCAGGAGCGAGGCTTTCTTCAGCCAAGCCAACTGCTCGGGATCGTCTCCATCCAGAATCACGAGGGTTTGGTTGAAGGGCACGTAATCCAGCGGATTGAAGCGGTAACCACGAGGATACAGAAGGCCGCCACGGCCATCCGGCACATCAAATTCAAGGGTGTAGGTCATATCCACCAGAAAAGAGCGATCCCGCTTGGCGCGTGGCAACTGGACCAGGTGCGGCGGCCTGAAATCTTCGGGCTTTTCTTTGTCCAGAATGGACCGCCAGTTGACCTCCTTCGCTCGCTCCTCGATTTCCGTCAGAGCGTCACGCTCAGCAATTGGATAAACCTGGCCAACCGTACCAATGACCTCGGCTTGAGCCGGCAAAACGGTCAGAGAGCAAAGAACCAGAACCGGAATGGCCACTTTCAACGGAGCAGTGTTCATCGGATCTGCTCGTAGTGGTCCTGAA
>NPID01007034.1_pt1 | contig 30815 bp, 28 predicted proteins | sample 8637491 | NCBI WGS metagenome assembly NPID01 (sample SAMN07420843, study PRJNA396082) | bioreactor metagenome | isolation source: sample BA6 brine-fed electro-methanogenic bioreactor BA | place: Japan: Kochi | collected 2016-06-14 | reverse complement strand
CATTAACAATATCATATTTATTTCCAATGTTTTCCCTAAATGCCGGATAGAAACTTCCAATTAATGGTAAGGGGATGTATAATCCGCTTGATAGATCAGTTAAAGGTAATATATGTTTATAAAATGGTAAGTGCCCGCCATACTCCCCGCCTGAAAATATTGGATGATGACCGGCAATAACAATATTCATATCGGTGTTTTCGTTAAGAATATCTTCGAATTCTTCTTTAAAGATATCAATATCAGAAACTTTGCAGTTACCATTTATTGAATTACCTTTTTCATAAGGATGGTTCCACCATTGGGTATTTAGTGTTACAAGAAGAAGATTTTCGCTTAGTTGAAACTCTTTTGGTCCGGGGCATCCATCTTTAAGCGCCCAAGTAACATTTCTGATCTTTAATGACTTAACTAACTTTTCGAGCTGTCTTACTCTTTTCAATCCTTTATTGCCTGAATCATTCCAATCTCTATCCCCGGGAATAATTATAATTTTCCCTTTTCCAAATTTTGATAATTCATTTAGTACGTAAGATAATCTTATTGAATCCTTTGCAAAATCTTTTTTTCCAAAAGAATTTATTAAGTCCCCGTTTATAATTACGCTAAAGGGATCGTTTTTGCTTTTTAGCATTTCTTTAAATCTTCCAACAAACTTCTCAATGTTGCTGATGTCAGATATATTCGAAAATATAAAAACACTATGATTTTCTTTCGTGCTTTGTGCAAAATGAACACTTGAAATAAATAGAACGAAAAAAAGTATTATAAATTTTCCTGCTGTAATGATTCTGTTTTTTTTGTTCTTCACTTCCCTTCTTGCTATAATTTTGTTTTAATAAATTGAAGAATAGTATATTCAGTTAAAAATGATTGTCCAATTTTTGACACCAAACAAAAATTTAAATAATAATTATGGGTTGGAAAAATAAACGTAGTTATTCCATTAGGTGCAGCCTATTTTCGATGCTTTCTTTTTCTCTTTTTACAAAACGTCGTTCATCTTTTTCCCAATAATCTTTTTGTTTTTTGAAAGGATGCATTATTAGCTTAAGCAATTTATTATCCTCTCGATTTGAATAAGCTGGAACCCCGATTGCAATTTCATTCTGTGGTACATTCAATTTTATAGTTTTGTGAATTACATCCCACCAAGAAAAAACAGTTGAATAATTTGAATCGGTTTCATTTCTAAATTGCGAATGATGAATTCCGTGCATTCTGGGTGTAACAATTATTCGATTTAATTTTCTCTCAAACTTCAAGGGAAGCTTAATATTGCTATGTTGGAAAATTGTGTTTGCAGTAAAAAATAATTCATATACAATAAAAACTAAGGGACTAATTCCGATAAGCGATATTTGAGCTATTCGGAATAAAGAAGAGAAAGCAATCTCACCAAAATGGAAACGGAATGCGCTTGTCATATCCATATCCGGATCCATATGATGCACGTTATGAAATCTCCACAAAAAAAGAATTTTGTGATTAAGCAGATGCCAATAATAAAAAGCCAAGTCCATAAGTAGAAAACCAATTATACCTTCGGCAAGCGGAGGTAAATCGATTAAATAAAGCAAACCGAATTTACTGCTTTCAGTAAAATTAAGCGTGCCCTGCTGAACCGGCATTACTAACAAATAGACAGTAATCAAAACCAATAAACTTAAAAAGCCGTTTGAAATAAGTCGAATTGCAAAAGAATAGTTACGCGTTCGTAAAGGGAAATTGAATTCAATTAATAATAGTAATAGAACTACTGCTCCGCCGGCGGCAAGATGTATGAATGATATTTCGCTGAGCATATATTAATTTCTCAAACTTTGAACAAGTCTGTTTTACTTTTAATTTTTCTCACTGTTGAAAAGAAACCATATATGACCATAATCAATATAATTCCATAAACCCAAATGGGAACATTATGACCAACCATAATCAAATATAGATAAGCGGATATGAAGAAAAACCCTGTTGATAACGCCGGCAGTACAATTGAATCTTTTCTTTTGATTCGTTTAATTAACCATCCAAGCGATGCTGTAAAAAACGGAATAGCCCCGACATATATCCCCCAAATATGTTAGGGTTAACATTATATTTTTCACCAAGATTAAAGAACCATTCCTTCATAAATTGCCAATCAAAAAAGTATGCATAATAATTACCGTATTCTGTTTTATATTCAATAGAAAATGAATTAGTTTGCATCAAAAGCATTAATGCAATTCCAGCAAAACGTAAATATTCAAAAATATGCTTTGGAGAAATTTTATTTAGAGTGATTTTCAAGTTTATTTTCATTGGTCTTCCAGGGCTGCAAAATTTTAGTGATCAATCCGGTCCAACCTGTTTGATGTGAAGCCCCGGCGCCTCTGCCGTTATCACCGTGGAAATATTCGTTAAATAAGATATAATCCTTAAAGTGCGGATCATCTTGAATTTTTTTATTATTTCCAAATACAGGACGTAACCCATTCTTATCTTTTAAAAATATTTTTGATAACCGTGCTGCAATATCATCGGCAGCTTCTTTTATTGTAATAAAATTACCGGAATTTGTCGGGCATTCAATCTTAAAATCATCTCCGTAATAGTGATGAAAACGATACATAGATTCGAGGATTAAAAAATTTACAGGGAACCAAATAGGTCCGCGCCAATTAGAATTTCCGCCGAATAACCAGGTATCGGATTCTGCGGGAGTGTACTTAACCTGAAGTTTCTCGCCATTCAAATTAAATTCATATGGATGCTTCTCGTGATATTTTGATAAAGAACGAATGCCGTAATCAGAAAGAAATTCCGATTCATCCAGCATTCGTTTGAAAAGTCTTTTCATCCGGTGTCCTCTTAGCAAAGAAAGTAAATGCCTTTTACCAACACCTTCCTCATTCCATCTAGAAACGAGTTTTGCCATCTCAGGTTTGTTGGTAAGGAACCAATTTAATCTAGCTGTAAATTCCGGAACTTGATTTAATAATTCGGGCTCCAAAACTTCAACTGCAAATAAAGGAATTAATCCAACCATTGAACGAATTTTTAAGTGTGATATCTTATCGTTTATATGAAGTGCGTCATAATAAAATTTATCTTCATCATCCCACAGCCCAACGCCTTTACATCCCATATTTGTTAGAGATTGTGCGATATATAAAAAGTGCTCAAAAAACTTGGTGGCTAAATCCTGATAGATCGGTTTCGTTTTGGCAAGCTCTAACGAAATACGAAGCATATTTAAAGAGAACATTGCCATCCAGCTTGTTCCGTCGGCTTGGTCTAAATGCCCGCCGGTTGGTAGTTTTGAACTCCTGTCAAATACTCCAATATTATCTAATCCTAAAAAACCGCCTTGAAAAATATTGTGCCCGTCGTGGTCCTTTTTATTTACCCACCACGTAAAATTCAAAAGAAGTTTATGAAAAACTCTTTCGAGAAAATCAGTATCGGGCTTTCCATTTAGCTTTTGATCAATTTTATATACTCGCCACGTTGCCCATGCATGCACCGGCGGATTTACATCGGAAAAGTTCCATTCGTAAGCCGGCAATTGACCATTAGGGTGCATATACCATTCACGAGTGAATAGTATGAGCTGTTCCTTGGCAAATTCAGAATCAATCATTGCAAAAGGGATACAGTGAAAAGCCAAATCCCAAGTTGCATACCACGGGTACTCCCATTTATCGGGCATCGAAATTATATCTGCATTATTTAGGTGCAGCCATTCATTATTTCTACCATCTTTACGCTGCTTTGGTGGTTTTGGTTGACCTTTATCGCCGTTTATCCATTCCTCAACATCGTAATAATAAAATTGTTTGTTCCACAAAATACCGGCAAAAGCCTGTCGCTGAACATTTTTTTTATCATCATCTTTCAATTCATTTTGAATTTCGGAATAAAATATATCGGCTTCATTTTTTCTATTAATAATAATTTTTTTGAAATCATTAAACGGGTTTTTATGCTGGTTAGCCGATAACCTTAATTTTATTGAGGCAGATGAGCCGCCTTCAATTTCTACATCGTAATTTATTGCTGCTTTAGTACCGGTTTTATTGGGGTTAACAGCATTTTTATTTTTATAAACAATGAAATCATTTATTCCGTCTTTTGTATATTTAGTAAAATTTTTTGAGTTATATAATCTTCTATTATTCGTTTCATTTTCGCAAAACAAGATTTGAGGATTATCTTCAAAGTATAAATTATATTCCCCAATATTTTTATTAATAATTTTAATTGAATTATTCTCAGCTAAGTAAAGTTGGGGCTGATAATTTTCTTTTCCCCAACGCCAGGTGTTTCTAAACCAAATATGCGGAAGAATATTTAGCGCAGCTTTTATTTTACCTCTGTTATAAGCAGTAATTTCAATAAGAATATCTTCTTCCGATGCTTTTGCATATTCAATAAATACATCAAAATATTTATTATCATCAAATATTCCTGTATCAATTAACTCAAATTCTTGATCTTTTTTTGTGCGCTTTTTATTCTCTTCCAGAAGTAATGAGTATGGGAATTCCGATTGCGGATATTTATAAAGCATTTTCATAAAAGAATGGGTTGGAGTATTATCAAGATAGTAGTAGTACTCTTTTACATCTTCGGCGTGGTTACCTTCCTTACCGTTTAAACCAAAATATCTTTCCTTTATTATTGGGTCTTTCTTGTTCCAAAAGCCAACGGAAAAACAAACAAGTTGCTGGTCATCGCTTATACCGGCAATACCTTCTTCACCCCAGCGGTATGCTTTGCTTTGCGCATCCGAATGAGTTATATAATCCCAAGGTGTTCCCTCGTTACTGTAATCTTCACGAACAGTGCCCCATTGTCTTTCAGCCAAATAGGGTCCCCACTTTTGCCAAGCAGCTTTATCTTTTTTAATGGATCTTATTCTGTCTTTTTCTTTATTCATAATTAAAATTCTTTCTTGAAAACAACCTCACCAACTTTCCTATTAGTAATTAGATTTACAAGTAGATGATTAAGCATTTTTTAGAAGTTTAATTTTTCTTCGCTTCGATGAAATTGTAAACTTGTTTTTTTAAGAGTTTAGGGTCATCAATGATAAATCTACCAGGAAGAACTTTGCTCTGATGAACGGATTTTTTCGTAATACTATTTGTTACTGCAAAGACATTTATATCTGCATTTTTAGCCGCTTTAATTCCTGTTACAGAATCTTCGATTACAATTGTTTCTTCAGGTCTTACTTTTAACTGCTCAAGCATTTTAAGATAAATTTCAGGATTAGGTTTTCCATTAATAACTTCATCCCTTGTAATTACATAATTAAATTTATCTTTTACATCCAATACTTTTAAAACGTTATCCGCTTGTTTACATTGCGACATAGTAGCTAAACCTGTAAGAAATTTATCTTCATAAACCGCATTTAGAAGTCCCAAATTATATTCACAGAAGTATTCCTTTAAGACATCTTTGTTCAATATCATCGTTTCATAAATATTTAGTCGTGTATCAATAAGTAATTTTATGAGATCATCGTTGGAAAGCTTTTGATCAACAAAAAAATCAGTGTACAGTGAGATCAGTCCGGCGGCAACTTCGTGACGGGATAACCCGACATAATTTTTGAATACATCAAGAACTTGTTCAATTTTAACAATACCGTTAGTAAGCTTGTTAACTGCTTCGGCATACGAGCGGGCTTTCAGAATCTCGGTTTGAACAAGTGTGCCGTCTAAATCAAAAATTATTGCTTTAATCATTTTTGTCCTCAATATTCTTGATTGTTGCTGCCGAATAGACAGAAACGGCAAACGGTACAAAAAAAGTTATAATTGCTTTTAGGTAATTAACGTTTTGAAACTGAAGATGAATTATGAAATCGAACTGATTGATAATATTCAATACTATTCCAACAACCAACGCAATTTTTATATGTTTGGCTAAGTTTAGCTTATTACAAATTTGGTAGTAACAATTCATTATTATTCTATTCATAATCGTTCCATCTATGCTCTTGTGTCTTTTTTATAATATAAACGCAGTTAAAAAAACACCTTACTCAAGTTGACCACTTTTATTGTATTATTGCCGTCCACTTCAGTGGACGGAGAAAATAAACACATACTATGTGGACTTTAGTCCCATTAAATGTTTGAAATGGGGCTAAAGCCCAGAGTATTGACTCAATTTTAATCCCCGACTTAAAAGTCGGGGCAAATGATTAGTTCTGCAACTGTCTCTGAAACCGACGGCAATTTTTCTCAATTAAAAATTTCAGTTATTAATTTTTCTCGAAATTTTTCTGCAAAAAATCTACTGCATCATATATTTGCGATTCATCAAACAGCAGCGAGACAACTTTTCTATCGGCTTCAATTAATGCGTTTCTATCTCCAAATGCTTGTGCTTTAATCAATGTGTTAAAACTCATAATTGATTCATCACTTCCGGCTTCATCGGGAATTGCTAAAATTTGTTCTGACTCAGAAATTAATTGAATAAAAACACCTTTCCCGGCATCGCCTTTATGAAGCTGACCTGTAGAGTGAAGGAAGCGCGGTCCATATCCGGCTGTTACTGCCGATTTAAATTTCTTTTGCAGTTCTGTTCTTAAATTCTGTAGTTTCCTTTCAGTTTCCTCATTCGGCATAACGTAAGCTTGAATTGCAATGTATTGATTTCCATTGTTTCTGAATTCAACATCATCGGATCCAAATTGATTTTTGAACACTGATTCCAAGTTATCGTAATTTGTGTTTGAATAAATTTTAACATCATTTACTTCATAATTTACTTCCGTTTCTTTTAATACTCCGCTTTTGGAATACTCATCTAACAACTGACGAGCAAGAATTTTAGCCGATTCAACATTAGGCTGATCGAAAGGTTGAATGCTTATTTTCCGACCGGCAATTACTACAGCCATTTCCCATCTAAAAAATTCGCCGCCAAGTTCGTAAATATCTTTTAACTCAATTTGAATAACAGGATGTCCGGACGAGATTAATTCATTTATTTTATTATCGTATGTTGAATCGTTTTCCAGCTTTAAGTACACAAAGAGTCTATCGTTAGAATAGTATGAAGACTCTAGCACATCTTCTCCTACAACCGGAAGTATACCCTTACCGTTTTTACCTGTACTCTCGGCAATCAATTGCTCTACCCAATTGCCGAAAGAGATTAATTCTTTTGAAGTAATAAACGTCAATTTATCAATACCTTTCTGTGCAAGAACACCCATAGCAACTCCCAGATTTGCAGGAGTATTATCGCCATGGATAGGACAATTTGCGCCTTCGCTGTTGCAGACCATAACCTGTGCTCTATTCACTAATTCTTCAAGATCAACTCCGATTAGGGCTGCAGGAACAATTCCAAACAGAGATAGAGCGGAATACCTTCCCCCGATATTAGGATCATTCAAAAATATTTTTCGGAAGTTTAATTCTTGAGCAATTTTTTCGAGTCCACTACCCGGGTCTGTAATTGCGATAAAATGTTTGGATGCATTTTCCTTTCCAACTTTCTCTGCGGTTAAGTTATAGAAATATTTCATAAACGAAATTGTTTCTACCGTTCCGCCGGATTTTGTAGAAACTATGAATAAAGTTTCTTCTGGGTTAAACTTCTCAGCATATTCTTCAATCATTTGCGGGTGAGTGCTGTCTAATACGGTTAAATCTAAATATCCTTCCTTTACTCCAAAACTTAATCTAAAAACCTCGGGGGCTAAGCTGGAGCCACCCATTCCGAGAAGAAGTGCATTTTTGATTCCTTCGCCTTTAACTTCTTCAACAAACTCGTAAATATCTTTTATTGATTCTTCGGCAACATCGGGACTTTTTAGCCAACCTAATCTGTTGGAAATTTCATCAGGTTTTTCGCTCCAAACAGTATGATCTTTTTCCCAAATCCTTTCTACTATTCTCTGTTCTTTCAGCTCCATCATTGCCTTATCAATTTCATTTTGATGATTACCGGCAAATACCTGGAATCTCTTTTTCTCTTTCTGAATAGAATCAACTTTTTCGTCAATTGCCTCCATCAGATTCTCAAAGGATTTTGAAAAACTTTTTAATCCCTCTATCTGTAATTTTTCCGTAATAACATCTAAATCAATTCCAAGTTTATTTAACTCATCAAGCTGTGTATTTGCTTCATTAACATTATCATCTATTGTTTCAAGCAAACAGCCGTGATCCATAAAATCATTGAAAGTTGCCGGAGGAACCGTGTTGACTGTTTGTTTGCCGATGAGATTATCAACATATAAAGTGTCCGGGTAGTGTGGATTTTTAACACCCGTACTTGCCCAGAGTAGTCTTTGCACTTGAGCGCCTTTATTTTCTAATTTTTCCCACCTGTTACTTCTTGTCAATTCGGTAAATAATTGAAAAGCTTTTTTAGCATTAGCAATTGCTATCTTTCCCTTCAATTCGTTATTGCCGATCAAATCCAATTCTTTATCGACTGCAACGTCTATTCTACTGATGAAAAACGATGCAACCGATGCAACACTTTTTAAGTCGCCTCCATTTTCTTTTAATTTTTCTAATCCTTTAAGATATGCCTCGGCAACCTGCTTGTAATTATCAATGCTAAAGATTAGAGTCACATTAACGCTTATACCCGAAGAAATAAGTGCTGTAATTGCGGGAATCCCTTCTTGAGTTGCAGGCACTTTTATCATTACATTTGGTTTCCCAATTTCGGCATGCAATTTTTTCGCCTCGCTTATTGTTCCTTCAGTATTATTAGCAAGTTTCGGGCTTACTTCTATGCTGATGTAACCATCAGTTTTATTTGTGCTTTGATAAACCGGAAGTAAAAGGTCTGCCGCAAGTTGAATATCTTTGACTGCGAGTTTTTCATAGATCTGATCTGTTGAAAGATTTTCATTAATTAGACTTTTGATCTCATCATCATAATCGCTGCTGCCTGCAATAGCTTTCTCAAAAATTGACGGATTAGATGTAACACCGCGTAATCCTTTGTCAATAAGACTTTGCAGTTCGCCGCGGGTTATAAATTGTCTTCTTATATAATCGTACCAGATTGACTGTCCGAGTGATGCCAGTTCATTTAATTTTAACATTATATTTTTCTCCAATAATTTTTCATTTTGATAAAATTCTTTTTGCGGTTTTAACAACCTCTTCGGATGTTAAGCCAAATTCTTCAAGCAAATTATTTAACTTGCCCGAAGCTCCGAATGTTCTCATACCAAGCACTTCGCCGTCACCGTGCAATCCAACAAATCTGCGCCATCCAAAAGTTGACCCGGCTTCAATAGCAATGCGGGCTTTTACATTTGAGGGAAGAACGGATTCCCAATATTCCGGCGTTTGTCTTTCGTACAGATTCCAATTAGGTAAACTTACAACACGTGCTTTAATATGTTCATTCTTTAATTTCTCATAAGCTTCAAGTGCAATATGAACTTCGGAACCAGTAGCTAATAGAATAACATCGGGTATCCCATCGCTGTCTGCTAAAACATATCCTCCTTTAAGTGCGCCTTGTTCTGATGCATAATTTGTCCTATCTATTACGGGTAAATTTTGCCGGCTTAATATTAATGCAAAAGGAGTGTTTTTCGATTCCATAATATATTTCCACATCACGGCAACTTCATTTGCGTCAGCGGGACGAATTACTTCCAAATTAGGAATTGCCCTCAATGAAGCTATATGTTCAATTGGTTGATGAGTAGGTCCGTCTTCTCCAACCCCGATACTATCGTGTGTAAAAATAAATGTTACTGGAAGGTTCATAAGCGCCGATAAACGAATTGACGAACGTGCATAATCGGAAAAGACCAAAAATGTTGAAGCGAAAGTTATTAATCCGCTTAAAGAAATTCCATTTGCTATTGCGCCCATTGCATGCTCGCGAATTCCGTAATGCAAATTCCTTCCGCTGAAGTTGTCTTTGCTGAAGCTTTCCGCACCTTTGATATCGGTTAACGTTGAAGGGGAGAGATCAGCCGAACCGCCGATCATAAAAGGAATTTTATCGGCAATTGCATTCAGCACTTTACCGCTGGCTTGTCTGCCGGAGATATCATTACCCGCATCAAATTTGGGTATGCAGCAATCCCAATCTACGGGCATTTCACGATTTTGAATTAATCCCAATTGAGCAGCTAACTCAGGATATTCCATTTTATAATCGGAAAATAATTTATTCCATTCATCATTTTGTTTATTGCCTCTTTCAATCATCTGATTGGTAAATTCTTTCACTTCATTGGGCACAAAAAAATTCTTTTCCGGATTCCAGCCGTAAAATTCTTTTGTGGCTTTAATCTCCTCTTCGCCAAGCGGCGCGCCATGGGCGCCGTGTGTATCTTGTTTTGTCGGAGCGCCGTACGCAATGTGGCTATCAACAATTATTAAAGAGGGTCTTTCTTTTTCCTTATTTGCAATTTGAATTGAGCGATTTAACATTTCTATGTCATTGGCATCTCCAACTCTTTGAACATTCCACCCGTACGAGATAAACCTTGTAGCAACATCTTCGCTGAAAGCTAATTTGGTATTGCCTTCTATTGTAATATGATTGTTGTCATAAATCCAAACTAAATTATCCAATCCGAGATGCCCCGCAAGAGAAGCAGACTCGCCCGATATTCCTTCCATCATACATCCATCGCCGGCAAGTGCATAAATTTTATTATCGATTAAATTATAGTTTGGCTTATTGAAATGAGCAGCAAGCCACTTTTGCGCAATTGCAAAACCAACACTTGTTGCAACTCCTTGTCCCAGCGGACCTGTGGTAGTTTCAACACCGGGTGTATGTCCGTATTCCGGATGCCCGGCACATTTGCTGCCCAGTTGCCGGAATGTTTTAATATCATCAAGAGTAACGTCGTAACCTGTTATATGGAGTGTGCTGTATAGCAGCATTGAAGCATGACCGGCGGATAGAATAAATTTATCTCTATTTATCCAACCCGGGTTATGGGGATTAAATTTCATAAAATTATTGTAGATGGTAAATGTTACGGGAGCAAGTGCCATTGGTGTTCCGGGATGCCCTGAGTTTGCCTGCTGTACCGCATCCATTGATAATGTTCTTATTGTATTTATTACAAGCTGCTCTAAATTTTTCATAATATTTTATTTCCTCATTAAACTTTTTGCATATAAGGAAGCGCCCTTTAAAGCAGCTTCATTATTATTAATTATATAGACAGGTGTCTCTTCAACAATCGAACTTAACCGTCCCTTATTTTTGTAACTCGATATAAAAATTTCGCTCAGCAGTAAATTTTTAATTTTATGTGGAATACCGCCCCCAAGATAAACTCCCCCGGTAGTTAGATTTGTAAGCACAAGATTACCGGCATGGGCTCCGAGCACGGAAACAAAAATTTCGAGCGTATCACAACAAAGTTTGTCTTTACCAGATAAAGCCATTTCCGAAATAACAAGAGATTTATCTTCATTTTTGAATCTTTCAAGAGTTTCCTCATTCGGAAATCCATACCCGTATTCAACTAAAAAATCGAAAATATTTGGCAATCCACTCCCGGATATTACTCTTTCGTTGCTTACTCTTTTGTATTTTTTAAGAAGGTATTTTAGTAATTCAATTTCGAGATCGTTGGTTGGGGCAAAATCAGAATGACCTCCTTCGGATGAGAGTATTATTTTGTTATCATCTTCGCAAATTAAAAATGCTTCTCCCAGTCCCGTACCGGGCGCAAGTACTCCGCATTTATTATTTGAAAACTTCTTTTTTCCTTCATAAATTTTTATCAGCTCATCTTCATTTAAGTAAGGAATAGAATACGCCGTTGCGCCGAGATCATTTACCAGTTTTACTTTTGGGATATCTAATTCATTTGAGATTTGGGCTTCACTTAAATTCCAATCTAAATTGGTTAATTTTACTTCTCCTTTTAAAGTGGGACCCGGCACGCCGAAAACCGCTGCTTCAATATTATTGCTGCCGGCAAATCCGGAAATGATCTCTTGTAACGAATTAAAGTCTTTACTTATATATTTCTTTTTTTCAAATAAAGATAAATTGTCATCTACAATTTCAAATAAACCGAGAAGAGTTTTTGTACTGCCGACATCTCCCGCCAAAATCATAATATTATTCCGGCTTGTTTAATCTCACTATCTAATAATTGAGATGCTTCTGTATCAAGCATCCATACCAGTTCGCCTTGTTTCGGCGAAACAAGAGAGGCCGGGTACATTGTTGAAGAATCTCTTTCTGAGAAAATATCGGAAATAATATTTGCTTTTTTTCCGCCTGTAACTATAAATACTATAAGTTTAGCATTGTTGATAACAAAACCCGAAATTGTAATTCTGTTTTGATTTGTTTGGGGATGTATTGCAACTTCACAAATTTTATTCGAATAAAATTTATCTATTTGATCCGGGAAAATGGAAGCTGTATGACCATCTTCACCCAGCCCAAGCATTACAATATCGAACTGTGGAAGATTATTTTGATGAGTAAGATTTGATTTTAAAATTTCGCTGTATCTTTCCGCTTCTTTAGCGGGTTCTTTTTCACCTTGTATTCTATAAATGTTTTCATCTGGGATAGATATTTTGTCGAATAACTCTTCCTTTGCCATTTTGAAATTGCTGTCATTATGGTTGGGCGGAACACATCTTTCATCTCCGAAAAATATTTTCAATTTTTGCCAATCAATATTCTCCGCATAATTATCGGCTATATATTTGAAAATTTGCTTCGGTGTTGACCCACCCGAAAGCGCAATGGAGAAATTATCAAAAGCAGACTTATCTTTTACTCTTTTCATTAAAAAATCGGCAGAGTGATTAGCCAACTTTTCAATATTCGAAAATATTTTAATCGTTCTGTTTTTATTATAGCTCACAATAATTTCCATTATCAGTTAAATTTTTACAAGGGTAACGCCAAGTCATTTCTTTTTCTTCAATTAAGTCATCTGCATTCTCCGGTCCCCAAGTACCTGCCGGGTAACCAAAAATCGGAATATCGGGATTAGAAGCCCAGCTTTTCAAAATCGGGTTTAAGAATTTCCACGAAGCGAGAACTTCATCTGCTTTTGCAAACAAAGTTTTATCCCCAATCATACTATCGAAAAGTAATCTTTCATAAGCCGGTTGTACTCTTTGATTTGTAAGATCCGAATAATGAAAATCCATATTAACATTTTGCACATTAAATCCTGAGCCTGGAATTTTCATACCGAATTTTAGAAGTATGCCTTCATCGGGTTGAATTCTTATAATGAGTTGATTACAAGAATCGCATTCATCTTGTTGAGCAAAAAGATAATGCGGAGTTGGTTTAAAGTGGATAACCGCTTCCGTAACCCTGGTAGGAAGACGTTTACCGGTTCTTATATAAAAAGGGATTCCGCCCCAGCGCCAGTTATCGATATAAAATTTTAATGCGGCATAGGTTTCCGTTTTGGAATTATTGTGCACACCATCTTCCTCACGGTATCCTAAAATTTCTTTCCCTTTAATTTTTGAGGACAAGTACTGTCCTCTAATTGCAATCTTTGCAACTTCATTTTCATTAACCGGTCTGAATGATTGGAAAACTTTTTTAATTTCCTCTCTTATTGCATCGGCTTCTAGCGATGCGGGGGGTTCCATTGCAATAAGCCCGACTATTTGCAGCAGATGATTTTGAATCATATCTCTTAATGCGCCGGATGAGTCATAATAACCGCCTCGTTTCTCAACCCCTATATCTTCCGCGGAAGTTATTTCAACATGATGAATATAATTACGATTCCATAACGGCTCGAATATTCCGTTTGAAAATCGTGTTACCAATACATTCTGGACTGTCTCTTTACCTAAGTAATGATCGATACGATAAATTTGATTTTCATTCCAATCATTCATCAACTCTTCATTGAGCTTTTGTGCCGATTCTAAATCATAACCGAATGGTTTTTCAATTATCAACCTTTTCCAACCGTCATCTTCTTTATTCAATCCTTGTTCGGCAAGTAGTTTTGGTATAATTGAGTATAATTTTGGCGGAGTGGAAAGATAATAAACTGTGTTTCCGCCTATGTCTAATTGCTTTCTGATTTCATTTAACTTTGCTTTTAGGTTAGCAAGGGACGAGTTTGCTTCGGTTTGAATAGAAACATAAAAAAGTGATTGGCAGAATTTCTCTATTTTGCTTTCATCGTTATATTCGCCAAAATCATTTACGGCTTGCTTCATCTTATCGCGAAATTCCTCATCACTCATATCCGACCGTGAAGCGCCAAGTATTGCAAATTTTTTGGGGAGTTGATCATTAACTAATAAATTGAAAATTGCCGGTATTAGTTTTCGTTTGGTTAAATCACCGGAAGCTCCAAAAATTACATAGACTTGATTTTCATTTTTATTCATAACGAACCTTATTCTTTTGGTTTTACAGCATGTCCGCCAAATTGATTTCTTAATGAAGCGAGAACTTTCATAGCAAAAGATTCTTCCTGCCTTGACTGAAATCTATTGTAAAGCGATGTAGTGATTACATGCGCTGGCACATCAAAATCGATAGCCGTTTGAACTGTCCATCTCCCTTCACCGCTGTCTGAAACATAGTCTTTAATCTTCTCAAGTTTTGGATCTTCTCTGAAAGCGTTAACTGCAAGTTCCAACAGCCAGCTTCTTACAACGCTTCCATACTGCCACGCATCGGCAACTTTAGTTATATTTATATTAAACGGAGTCTTTTCAAGAATTTCGAATCCCTCTGCATAAGCTTGCATCATACCGTATTCAATACCGTTGTGAACCATTTTAACCAAATGACCTGTGCCGGATTGACCGCAATAAACATAACCATTTCCCGGTGCAAGTGATTTAAATATTGGCTCGGCATATTTAGAGGCTTCTTCATTTCCGCCGTACATTAAACAATAACCGTTCTGCAATCCCCAAACACCACCGCTCGTTCCGCAGTCTATATAATGAATCCCTTTTTTAGAAATTTTATTATTTCTCGATTGAGAATCTTTCCAATAAGAATTTCCACCCTCAATAATAATGTCATCCTTCTTCAAGTATTTGGCTAATTCATCAATATTTTCATCAACCGGTTTACCTGCAGGCACCATAAGCCAAACAATTTTTTTATCCGGCAATTTATTAACTAAATCTTCAACCGAATCAGCCGCTACTGCTCCTTTTTCGGCCAATTTATTTATTGGCTCCGGTGTATTATTCCAAACCACAACTTCGTGTCCGTGATTTATTAATCTTTGCACCATATTAAAACCCATTTTCCCTAAACCGATAAATCCTAATTTCATTTGTTCACTCCTATTTTTGTTTGTTAATATAATACCGCTTTATAACTTAGTATGTCATAAAATTGACAATAATCCAAATAGAAAGGAATAATGGAAAAAAGAAAGCTCTTAATTTTTGTAATAGTGTTAATACTCGCCGGTTATACGAGTTTCATTTTCGTTGACAGCAGTATTGAATCATATTTTCTTACAAACTTGATTGCATCTTTCCTTTATCTATTTGCTTGTTTACTAATTCTAAGAGCAGAAATAAAATTAAATGAAATCATTTGGATAACTTTTGCATTCTTGCTAATAAAAATAATTGCAATTGGAATTGAACCCGTTGGTTCGGATGATTATTATCGCTACTTGTGGGACGGAAAAGTTTTAGTAAATGGAATAAATCCTTTTCAATACCCGCCAAGTTCAGAGGGGTTAAATCATCTTCATTCAGACTTACTTCCCGCAAAAGTAACTTACCCACATATTAAAACAATATATTTTCCGCTATCACAATCTGCATTTGCTTTTGCTTATTTAATAGGCGGCGAAACTGTTTGGGGATTGAAGATAGTAATTCTGATTTCGGATATATTTTTAACAATCGGTTTATTTTTTCTACTAAAGAGAATGAAAATTAATTTTAAATATGGGTTGATTTACATACTTAGTCCATTGATATTTTATCAATTTTTTATAGATGCACACATAGACATACTGGGTATATGTTTCTTTTTGTTTTCAATTTATTTTATGAATGACAGGAAAATAATATCATCGATTTTTCTTGGTGCCTCTTTAATGGTGAAGCCGACATTCATAATTGCCTTACCGATTTTGTTCTTTTATGAAAAGGGAGGATTCAGCAAAATCAATCGGCTCTTAATTCCACTAATTCTTTTAGCTTTCAGTTTTATTCCTTTTTCCTTTTCGGCTAATCCATTTGATACATTGATGAACTATTCAAGGCATTGGAGCTTTAACGGAGCAGCATTTAATCTTTTTACAAGTTTTATTGAGGATACGTTTGTTGTTCGGATAATCTTATTACTTATTTTCGGAGGTCTATATATCGGCATAGTCCGATACAGTACTAATGTGATCTCGGCTCTCTATTACTCAATGGTTTTCTTACTTATATTTTCACCGGTTGTACATCCGTGGTATGCTGCTTGGTTAATTGTGCTTTTGGTTATATATCCCAAGTTAAGTGGAATCACCTTTATCTCTTTCATATCGCTTACCTTTTATACGGTAATGATTTATCAAACTAAAGGCGCTTGGAACGAATATCCATTAATATTATTAATTGAGTACATACCAGTAGTAGTTTTATTGGTCTATGAGTTATGGTCAGAAGTTTATAAAAAAGATTCCCGGAACATCCTTAAGATATAAACTCAAGTAATTCCGAGAATCTCAGAGGGCTAACCCTCGAAAAGATTATCTCAATGAAAGTAACTCCCTGTATGTTGAATCTTTAACAGAATGATATTTCCAATAATCTAACTGAATACTTTCTTTTAACTTTGCGGTTGAAGTTAATTTCTTGCCGGAAAAATCGGAATATGTTTCTTCCCACTCTAAAATTTTATATGGAAAACTGCTTTCAAATTTTATGACCAATTCACGATCAAGATTTGAATAAGTGAGTTTGTAGATAGACTCATTTCCATTAGTATTTAACGAAGCTTTCGCGTTGTACTTTTTAATTTCCTTGTGCGTTAACCGAATATATTCTGATGATGGATAAACTGATAAATCACCTGTAGGAAGTTCAGAAGGGTTTAATCTAATCATTGTAATAATTTCTTCTTCCATTAAGCCTATTTCTAACTTAATATTAAAGTCTCCTTCTTTTTGAAAATATGAATACCTCTCTAATTTTAGATAATCATCTTTTTGGTTTATCTGAGAATATATTTGTCCGCACCAATCCTGGCTCGACATACTGACTTTCAATACTCCGTTTCTGTTAGTGTTAAGCGGATAAAAAGAAGAAGTCATAATTGAATACGGATAGATACCTGTATAAAACTTTTGAGAATTAATAAGTTTCATCACTCTTTCCGGTTTTTCATCAGAAGGTAAACCGTCACTTTTAACCTGCTTATTAGGCAAGAATGGTTCAACGACAAAAACCAAAACCGCTTCACCTGAATGAAGTTCACCGTAACGTGCTTTTGTTAATTCATAAGAAGAAAGCTCGGCTTTACCTGCCAGCCAATAATCTTTGAATTCTTTTGAGAAATTATACTTAACCGGTATCTGTAAATCTGCAGAATTTTCTTTCTTACTTAAAAGTAAAAACCCAGCCGATACTAATATTATAGCAGTCATTAGCATTATGGTTATCTTTTTCATTTTTCCCTTTCATTTTTTTAACCCAAAAGATACAGCACACATACTTTACAACGTGTCAAGTTATTTACAGATGTAACTTTTTGATGATAGAATTATTTTTTGAAGAGACTAACAAAAATTAGATACAATATTTTATAAGAAGCTTTAACTGTGCCCGAAAGTGTTCCGGTCACTTTTGAAGTCCCGATTCTTTTACGGTACCTGACAGGTACTTCAGTACATTTTAATTTATGCTTTGCAGCTTTGATCTGCATCTCAACTGTCCAGCCGAAATTACGATCAACCATATTCAACTTTAACAATGAATCATATTTGATAGCTCGAAACGGACCGAGGTCTGTAAATTTATATTTCCAGAATAATTTAATTAAAAAAGTAGAAAGCCAATTCCCAAATAATGCCTGCGGCAGCATAGCGCCTTTTTCTCTTTTACCAATCATTCTAGAACCTATGACCATATCATAATTATCTTTAATGATTGGTTCAACGATAAGATTCATTTCTTCGGGGTGATCACTGTAGTCGCCGTCAAGAAAAACGACAATATCATAACTCTTATTTTTTATATAATCTATTCCTTTAAGACATGCAGCACCGTATCCCCTCTCATTTTCTGTTAAAACAGTTGCGTTATTTTCAGAAGCGACTTCAAAAGTTTTATCGGTTGAACCGTTGTCGACAACGATAATCTCGTCAACAAATGTTGGGATATCATTAATAACTTTAGGCAATGAATGTTCTTCATTAATTGCCGGAATTATCACAGCAACTTTTCTGTTCTCAATCATATTTTTTCTTTATAAAGATCAAAAAAACAATATGCGCTAAAATTTACCTCTAATTCTTTCTTTAGCCGGAAGAACTTCAAGGCATGTAGTCCACCAGCCGGTTAATATTGTTTCGATGAAAGGTTCCGGAATTTTCTCTTCTTTCATTTCATTGGCTAATCTTTCATAATCATATACTAGGGGAATGAATTGAACATTAGCACAATCGTAATTTACTTCAAGAATTGAATAACCTACATAAGTTTCACCGTTGTTTTCGGGTCTGCCTATTACGCCAACGTTTGCAAAAAGAAAATTATCAACTTTACGCTGCCAGTGTATGCCGGTATGCGTGCCGATTATTACATCTGCTTTATAATCTTTAAATATTTTTCTTAAGAAATGATTTGATGTTGTTGATTCCCATAGAAATTCGTTAGTTCTTCTTGGAGAACCGTGACAAAGTAGAATTTTTTTGTCATAAATTTCCAATTCTATTTCAGCGGGCAACTCTTTCATCCATTTTTTATTTTCATCCGAAGTATTTCTAAATGTATAATCATAACTGAGTTTAGCATAGTAGTTGTCTCGCGGATCTGTGTAACCGCATTGACAATCATCCAAGCCGTTACCGACGGAATGATCGTAATTGCCTTGAATAACTTTAATATTATTTTCGTGAATAATCGGGAAAACTCTATCGGGATGCGGGCCGAATGCACCGAGATCACCAAGGCAGTAAATTTCATCAACACCTTTTTTCTTCGCATCCTTCACCGCTTCTTCCAAAGCAATATAATTATTATAGACGCCGCCTATCAATGCTAACTTTACGCTCATAACTCCTCCCGTGCGCTTGTCGAAAAGTTAGAACAGATTGCACCGTAGAGATAACAAGTATAACAGGCTTGATGTCTAAGTTTGTACGGCTTCATCGATTCATTCAAATCATCACCCACTTTTGCCTCTTCCGATTCAATTAAAATAGGGCAAACATAAACTCCTTTGCTTGTAACCAATCGGCTATTGGAACAGAGTAATTGTTCTTTTTCAAAACCGTTCATCATCTCCTCGGAAACATATTCATATTTATCGTAACCTTTTGTGCGTACTGCTTCTTGTCCGATTTTTATTGACGGCAGAATTTTTATGCGTGGTCTTAAATAGCCGTGAGAAATAAGAAGTTCACGAAAGCCGTTCATTACTTTCTCATCTTCGTTATCTTCCCAAGTTTTTGTTACTGTAATAATAGGTAAAAAGCCATTTCGATAAAGTCTTTCAACACCGAGCATAGTTTTTTTGAAAACTCCTTTGCCGCGGATATCATCATTCATCTTTTCTGTATAGCCATCTAAACTTACTCTAATTTCTAAAGAAAAAATTGTGTTACTTTCAATCTCCGCTAACTGTTTTGCTTTTTCGTCGGTAATTAACATTCCGTTTGTTAAAACTGTTGCAGCACCGTACTCTAAAGTTTTTTTAATTATCGGGATCATTTCTTTGTTTGCAAAAGGTTCACCGCCGGTGAAATAATATTCTTTAACTCCGAGTTCGACGGATTCTTCAAGGTGTTTTGTACATTCATCCAACGAAAGAAATCCGAAATTTCTGTTTGTCGGACTCGAATTATTAAAACAATGTTTGCAAGCGATATTGCATATTGTTCCGCTCACTTGAAACCAGAGATTATCGAGTGAGTCTATTTCTAATTTTGGGTGTTTTAATTGCATATTAATTTTTGAATTTCATTATAATTATTGGCAAAAAGTATGTAATTAGAATAAGTAGTGATGCATAGAAATTAACAGTTAATAATCCGGCATATTTTCCATCCGTTAAATAAAGATTTTCCGGCATCCAGCCAAATACAACAACTAATCCGGCAATAAGTCCGACAGTAACCGCAAGATAAAAAGATATCTTCGGCGCTGGAATTTTCCAAAAAATAAAAACGGGCGCTAATCCAAGTACCATTGTTCCGCTTATTGTAGTCGCGGATAAAATCGTTGGTGAAAAGAAAATCGGAATCGTACCGCCTATTGCGGTAAGTATCATTGCAATTCTTCCTTTTCTAACCGTAATACTTTTTTGATTCCCCAGATCAACAACTATCAATTTGGAGATTGAAGAAAATGTCGAATCGATTGTTGATGAAGCGGATGTGATCATTATAAAATTCATAATTATCATACTAACAACGCCCAGCGTTTTTGCTACTTCAACTGCTGCTTGTCCGTCTACTCCAATCAGTTTGCCGTAAACGCCGATCAAACTAAACAGAAGGATAAAAACAAAACCAAGCACACCTGCGGTTAAAAAACTTTTCAGCGTAGTTTTTTCGTCGGATATAAAACCTCTGTCGGTCATAACCGGATCGTGAAACGGGTAACTGAATATTTGTATTAATGCAACAAAGAAAAGATCGAGACCCCCGGCAAAACTCCATTCACTAGATTGAACAAATGGTGTAACCGATCCTGCTTTACCGAAGACAAGACTTAAAACAACAATTAAAAGAATAGCAAATAATCCCATCTGAATAATATCGGAAAACAAAGAGCTGCTCAAACCGCCTTTCAATGTATAAGCTAATGTCAAGCCTGTGAAAACTATAATGGCAAGTATATATCCCATCGATCCTTGTTCACCAAAGTAAGTTCCGATCACCATTGAGTTCGACCAGATCTCGTTCAGCAGTCTGATACCTATCAAAAGAGAAAATATAATGATAGCCGATCTTCCGAATTTTGTGTTTAAGAAATGATGAACACTTTGAAATTTTCCTTTAACTCTCAATTTATAAATCACAAATCCGGCAACTATAAAAGAGAGATAATAAGCTGCATAAGCCAGTCCGCCCACAATCCCAAAACTTAATCCAAGATTAGCTGCATTAGTAATCGACTTGGCAAATATCCAAGAGATCACTAAGCTGAAGGTCAGTACAAAATAGTTTGGCTTTGCATCCCCGATTGAAACACCCGCAAAGAAACCTTCGTTTGTAACCGCTTTAGGTGAAATATAATAGAGAAACAATGTTGCTAAAACTAAAATACCCCACTGCCAGTAAAGTACGTTTTCCATTTTCTCCTCTTAAAATTTTATCTGCAGCATCGTTAATAATTGCAGTTCATTATCTTTACCTTCGAATCTCCCCGCAATTAAAGAGGGCGAATCTGCTTTCTCGTAAATCAAATTAATCTGCAGACGGAAAATCCCGTCAAGATAAATATTTGGACCGAATAAAAATGAATTCATTTCTGTAGCACCTTTCAGTGACGAATGAATATCCCCATACCGCGCCGTTTCATATCTGCCGATTAACTGGAAACCGTTAGAATAATTACCCGTCAAAAAATATCCGATTTCTCCGTATCCACCGTAAAATTTTGATACTTGCTGCTCAGCTGATAAACTATTTTGAAAATCAAAAAGAAAAGCTTCACCTCTTAAGAGGAAAGGATTATTTTCAAATTCCGCATAGAATAAATATCCGTTTCTTTGTCCGCTAATTTTTGCTGAGTTAAAACTTTCAAAAGTATGATCGACTAATTTTAGTTCTTGTTTGTGTTCATCTGCTAAATTAAAACTGCCGCCGAACTTGAACTGATTCGTCAAATTATATTCTAATCTCAATTGCAAATCCTTAGCGTTATTATTCTCCTTTAGATTATCCGAAGCTTTTCCGTTTCCGTTAGTGATGCTTAAATAATAACCGAGTTTATCGAACTTACCGAAGAACATTATTCCGTACTGAGTATCGAGACCCGGAAGTAAGAACATTGAATTCAAACCGGTATATCGTTCAACTGTTGAAAGCGCTCGTGATGATCTTAAATTTTCCGGAGAAAAAGGTGTGATGAATTTTCCGATTTCTATTTTATGATTCTCGAAATATTCAATATCAACTTGTGCGAGAACTAGCTCGGTTCTTGCTCCTCTGCCGTCTAATTCAATGAAGAGCTGATATTTATCTAAGTAATCGAAGATGAAATCCAACCTCGCTCTTCTTACGAAGAAAGAGTTATCGATAGCCCCGTTCTCTTTTTGCTTATGATAAGTAAATGTACTTTGAACATAACCGAGAGTGCGGAAGCTCCACTCTTCTTCATCATTGCTTAACTTAATCCCGCCGCCCGGTTTGTACGATAAAGATTGTCCGACTACTGCGCTTGAACAAAATATGTAAACAAAAAAAACCGCAATAAGTTTTTTCATCTAATCTTCCTGTTTGTATGATGTTGTTTTTGATTAGTTTATCGGGAGAGCGTATGAAACGGGCGGAGCTTTTTGTGTGTAAACTCTGAATATAGTTTTCTCTGTTGAATGATTATCCGGGGAGAGGTTATCTTTATGTCTTACTAAGGTTTCTGTTGATAGTAATTTCTGAAATAAATTAGCGCTCAAAGAGTTTGTTGTGTACCATTTATGTAAATCACTTTCGCTGTCAATATCAAAAAGAAAATCGAGAAGAACCACTTCCTTATTTCCGAATGATTTCAGCAGATCATTTTTGACATGCGACGTATTCCATCTTGCGTTTATTTTAGAGCTCGTCGCTTTTGAGGATAAACCAAGAAGATAGATCCCGCCGTCATGCGAAGGACCAATTACTATTTTCTCGCTCGAAATATCGAGAAATGATTCTATTATGTGCTGAGGTTTAAGATCGGGAGAATCATTTCCTATGACAACAATTTTTTCATAACCAAGTTCAAAGGATTTATCAATAGCATTATTAAATTTATCATCGAATGATTTACCGGTTTGCTTGATAAACAAATCATGATTGATCAATGTTGAATTATCGGAGCACAGTATTACATCGGAAGATATTTCTTTCTTAACCGAAGCAATAAGCTGTTCAATATTTTTGTTAAACAGGTCATAAGTCTCCCGGAAACTGAATACTTTATTGTTATTCAGTTTTTCATTTTTAATGAACAAAACTATCGCGTGTTTATAATTTCTTTCTGTTCTCATAAGTAATTGAAATGTAAAACATGCAAAATTTTTTTAATGTCAATTTTGCGACAAATAATCATATCACTGCGGTGAAACAAAGATTATCTTGGTCATCAATCATTTTTAACATACTCGTTTAGTCCCCAGTTGTAATTCATGTAAGAAACATCCCACTCAGTTAAATTATTTATAATATCATTGGCTATCTCTTCGGGAAGATATTTTGCTATATAAAGAAGAACCTCTTCTTCGTCATTACCGAAATCTTCTTCAAACCAATTGAAAATTTCGGATATCTCGGCTTCACGATTTTTTAAATCGAATTTATTACGCGAAGGGTCATTAATAAACTTTGTTGCCTGCTTTTCAAGTTGAGTCTCAAGTTTATTAGCTACATAAGCTTCGTCTCTAATTTCGGGACAGCTAATCGATGCGCACACAATAGCAAAGTGGATGCGGGGTTCGTTCATTTTACGCAGTATCTTGTGCTCAATATCATTGAGGCTGAACTTACTTCCGTTTATCTCAATGAACTCTTTATCCCAAACAGTTTTACCAAGCAAATAACCGATAATTCTTCCTCCGGTGTGAAGATCAGTTATACTTTTAACCGGATAATTTTTGTTTATAATGAAAAGTGTAAATGCGTTGTAGGTGTTTATCCAGAATGCAAGTTTTTCATTTCGGGTTAGTTTTTCAATATTTGTACCGGATAATTGATTTAAATACTTGGGTAATCTTTCATCCTTTCGCAGATTCTCATAATCAACTAAGCCGTTTTTAACGTAATCTTTTAGAATCCCGGTAAATAATTGATGATCTTGTGCGTTAGTATTAACGATTAATAAAATCACTATAAATATCGATGTTATAATTTTACGCAAGTATTATCTTCCTTACTTTTATTCACGATAAATTTTAGATATTTCATTTTTCAGTTGTGTCTCATCTGAACCATCAAGCCAATTTCTCAATTCATCTTCGGTATCAATATCTTCTATAGTTTCCAGAATATGATATGATAAGTTTCCGTCTTTAATTCTTTGAATCGTATCTTCAAAAACAGTGTTTGTGCTGTAAGTAATATTTTCAAAAAGTTTGGGAGTGAATTTTTTCATGCCCAAGAGATAATAACCGCCGTCTGGTGAGGGTCCGATAACTACATCATAATAGTCTAATTTTTTTATTGCATCATTTATTATTTCGGTTGATAGATCCGGAATATCCGTTCCGATTATCAAAACTTTTTCCGCACTATGTCCGAAAACCAGTTTAAAAGCGTTGCTCATCCTTTCGCCGAGATCATCACCTTTTTGCGGTGCATAAAAGAAATTACCTCTAATCCATTTTTTAATTTTCTCTTTTTCTGATTCATCGGAATAGAAAATGTAGTTGTATGAATTCTTCAAACGTTTCATCTTTTTTACAACGTGTTCGGCAAGGGCGGTATAAATTTTTGCAGCTTTCGGATTCCCGATACTCTTTGCTAATCTAGTTTTAACCTTTCCTTCAGCGGGATATTTCACAAACAATATTATCGATGCGGTTTTCTTTTTCATTTCTCTTGTATAGTATTTGCCATTTTCGATAAATCTTTTTGCTCCAGCAAAGTATTTTATAAATAGTCTGATGTTATAAAGTTGTTGTGATATCAATCCGTACTTTGTAAATGTTCTTGCCGAGGAAATTACTTCTTCATCAAGAACAAATATTTTACTTTTCTTAGCTGCCTTTCTCAGAAACTCAACATCTTCGAATAATTCCCAATTAGGAAATCTGCCAATATCATTTACAAAATCTTTTCTAATTGCGATAAACATATCGCCGAATCTTGTAAAGATTGTATCGTATATTGAAAACTTTTTATAGCCATTAAGTATTTTATGATCAACATCAAACCCGAGTTTGAAGCGGCAAATTTTGTTTTCACTTTTTTGAAAATAATCTTCCAATAAAGTGAAAGCATTGTCGGGTAACAAAGTATCTGCGTGGAGAAAACATAGTACTTCGCCTTGAGCTTTTTCTATACCATTATTTAATTGACTTCCTCTCCCCGGTGGTGATTTTACTATTTTCGCGTGGTATTTTGCAGCGATCTGCAAAGTATTATCTTCACTACCGCCGTCTGAAATTATTATTTCATAATTCCGGAAACATTTTAAGCTCTCCAGCGCAGCATCTAAATATAGCTCTTCATTCAACGTAGGAATAATAAAAGAATATTTAACCGGCATCAGCTACCTTAGACCACTTCGCCAATCATCACTTTCATTTACTTTAACTTCAATCTCTTTATAAAGTTTATTATCCGGATCGGCTTTCGGCAAACTTCCAAATGAGAGAACGTTTGTGGGACAATTAACAACACATGCCGAACATCGAACACATTCAACATCATTCATAGGAATTCCTTTGTTCGCGTAATTCATTACATCTATGCCCATGTGACAAACTTTTGTGCATATATTGCATGAGATACATTTTTTCTTATCTGCAAAAATTCTATAACGTGAAAATCTACTTACAATGTGCATCCAAGCTGCAAGCGGGCATCCGAAACGGCACCAGACTCTTCCGCTCATAAAAAAGTAAACGCCAACGCCAAGCACTCCCGCAAATATTACATCAATACCAATGTAATAGAACTTATGAAGAAAATCGGCAGTGTAAGATACTTTTTCATTTATTATCGGAACATTGATATTGTAGAGAACCGATACAAGCTTTAAACCGGTTATTATAAATGCAGCAAGCAGAGCCCATTGACCGAAGTTCTCCCACTTTTTCGCTTTAGGTCCGTGAGGTGCAAGTGTTCTATATTCATCACCGAGAGTTTCAGCCAATGCGCCGCAAGAACATATCCATCCGCAATAAGCGCCCTTTCCCCATCTGTAAACTATATATGGAATAATGACAAAAGTTTGAACTATACTGAATACCAGCCAAAAAGTTGTAATGTTAGAATTGTATAGATTGGAAAAGTTCAGCGGCCAAGCTAAAATAAATCCGTATGATCTCCAGTAACTTTCTTTGGGAAAAACTTGAGTAAACACAAAACCGTTTTCACCGCCAAGAGCATCTATTTTCCCCAAGAAGGGAAAAACAAATTCGGGCAGTATGAAAAGCGGCAATGCTTGAATAAGGATTAACGTCCAAGTTTGAAGCTTGATATACCGCGTAGGTTTAACGTGCATCCTTCTGAGTCCGAATAATAAAATGGTCAGTGAATAAAATCCGGTATACCAAAAACTTTGTGATTTACCAAGAAATTCTACGCCGTAATATCTTCCGCCGAAAAATATGACGGCAAAGAAGATACCAAGTGAAATAAAATATGCGTACTTAAATGTCTGCCAATTGAATTTTACTCCCGGGGTATAATCCCGTATAAATTTATAAAGCAGATAAATCCCCAGAAGTACAAATGCCACAAAAGAAAAGTATGCAACAACAGCGTTAATATATTTTGTTACACTCCATATCCTTACACTCTCGGAAAACAAAGATGAGAAGAGGACTTCGGGGAAAGTAAAGAACTTATACCAAAACTCACCACTTAAAATACTTGTAAATACTTTGCCCCACGAATCTACTTTACCGAAAAAACTTTCGTAAAAATCGGCACTGCTTTTCCCAAAATACAGAACTCCCGCAAACAGTAAAAGAAGAACAAATTGCAGCTTTGCAGTAAGGGATAATTCGCCTTCCATCTTAATACCGCTTCTTTTAAAGAAATCAGTTGGAAGTTCTTTACCAATCATTGAAAACACCATAGAGTTCTTCAGAGTTAATTCAGATTTATTTTTATCATATATAATCACTGAATCTTCATGAATTTCATGAATTGTTGTTTCCATTAATAGACTAATTTTACCAAGTTTGACAAGTTCGTTTAGTTTCTTCTCATTTTGTTCTTTTGGTCTTGAAAACGTAGATTTTCGGTAAGATAATGAAACAGAATTTGCAAATTCTGAAACGGCAATAGCGGTTTCTAAAGCAGAATCTCCTCCCCCTACTACAAGAACATCTTCACCGGATGCATCCTTAGGATCAATTAATCTATTAAATACCTTAGGGAGATCTTCTCCTTTTACATCAAGCTTTCTTGAATTGCCTGATTTTCCTATAGCAAGAATTATTCTTAATGACTTCAAAACTCCTTCACTTGTATAAACTTCAAAATAATCTTTATTCTTATGAATTTTATCAACCGAAACACCTTCAGCAATAGGTAAATCTTTATCTTTAATTTGATTGTTAAGATCATCAATAAGAGATTCTTTAATACCATCATTAATTATTAATTCAGATTGCTGAACTAAATCATTAGGGGTAGCTATAATTGGTTTACCTTTCGGAAAATTAATAATAGTACTAAATTTTTTAGAAGATTCAATAATTTTATAATTGTAATTCGATTTAGATGCTTCTATTCCTGCAGAAATACCAGCGGGACCGGCACCAATTATTAAAATATCAAAAATACTTTGATCTTTATTATTAGTTAATGCTTCTCTAAAATTGGGGTCATTATTGAAATAATTAATAATTTTTGACCCGCTTTCTGCAGCAAGTTTAAGTAGTGGAATTCCTGTTAAATCACCAACAATAAAAATTCCCTTAACTGATGTTTCGCCGTTTTTATCGATTTCGGGATATTTTTCAACCTCACCGGTTGGAACATCTTTTTGCAGCCAACTAAAATATTTTTTTATTAATCCCATAATTTCCTATAAAACTATTTTAAAAGTTTGATATAATAACATTGCACTTCACCAAAACCTTCTAGCATAATTGATGTATCATTCAATTCAATATCTTTTTTAAATTCATTATTTATTTTGTCAAAATAATCTTTAGTGAAAAGTAAATACTCATTTTCAGAAATATTATTTTTTAGCATTCTATGAGAAATTATTAATCCTTTACCATATAATTTTGTAAAAGTTTTTATCTTCATTATCTGTAATTCATCTTCATGCAGAATAAATTTTAGAGTAAGATTCTTTGCTGAGCTACATGCGTTACATTTACAAATTCTTTTTCTTTGAATAAAATCTAGTTTTTGATTGAATAAAAATAAAGTTTTTCTGGACTGTTCAATAATCTCATTTAGTTTTAATGTGTTTGGTAATTTATAAAATAATACAGCATCACCTTCAATTTCCGATATATCTAGGTCAATATCTATCGAGTTTATAATTTCCTCAATCAATTCTGCAGTAATTTCATTACCATGCAATATTTCTATTTCATTTACAAATTTCGTAAATCCAGTTATATCCGGTATAAAAATTAAACCAGCTTGGTTCATTACTTCTTATCTCTTTTATAAATCAACATAAAGATAGATGGAATTATAATTACTCCAATAATAGCTAAAGTATAATCTAAACCAAGTATAAATTTGTCTTCTAATACTTTATACGTATTTCCAAATATTTCGTCTTTTTTTTCAACAACAACTTGGGTCTTTGTAAAAACTTCCGCTCCAAATCCCAACCAAACAAATATAGAAAATGCAACTAAAATTAAAGCTACTAAAATAATTTTTAATTGAGCTGAATTTAATTTCATAACTACCTCATTATTTAAATAACAAATGCTTCTTTTAAGGTGAATAAATTTTCTTATTGGAAACTAAAAGAAATCATTTAAAGTAAATGTCTAAAACTTGACAAAAGATTTATTAGACCGCCCACATCAATTCATTTATGACAATCTTAATAAAATTTTTCGGTATAAGAATAGTAACTACTAACTATCATGGAGTTACTATGTCTTTCACAATCGGATGTGATCCCGAGCTTGTCTGCCGTCGTAACGGACAGTTTGTTCATGCTCATCATTACTTCAAACAAAATTCTTCTTTCGGGCTTGATGGAAATAATTCTATCTGTGAACTTCGTCCCGGATATTCCGAATCCCCCCTCGATCTTACTGCTAAAATTCAACTTGTCTTAGAATATGGTCATGATAAACATCCCGATCTTGAGTTTTATTCCGGTCAGTATGTGGATGATTATCCCATTGGTGGTCATATTCATCTTTCTGTTAGTCCTACTGATAAACTTATCGATTCTCTAGATACCGTTCTTTATTCTTTCTCGAATTGTATTGATGATAAAGATCAGCGTTATAAAAGAGAGCGCACGGGATATGGAAAAAGGAAAAGCTACCGTCGTAAATCCTACGGAATTGAATACAGAACTCCCGGTTCTTGGCTATTAAGTCCAACAACTGCCCTTGTTACCTTTACTCTTGCTAAATTAACTGCTCTTGGTGTTACGGAAGATAATCTTGATTTTAGTGAGCTTAAAGGAAGACAGCATTCATGTACCTTTCTTCGAAACTTCTCTGATTATTTAGTTACAGTTCCTAATGACTGTAAAGAAGGATTATCTGAATTAAATCTCATATTAAGTATGAAAACAATTAATTGGAATGAAGATATATTACCAAACTGGGGAATCTTCAAGGAGGCAGCATGAGCACTTATTATTGTGAAGACTGCGGGTGTAATATTGATGAACATGAAATCCGCTGGGGGCATGACTACAGATACTGTGAAAATTGTTTTGATGAGAGATATAATTACTGTTCTAACTGTGATGCTCTAATACATCGAGAAGATACAAACTGGGATGATGATGGTAATCCATTCTGTGATGAATGTTATAGTAGTCTGAATGACGATGACTGTCCCGATAACCCGGATGTTGATACTGAGGATGTTAAGCACGTTGTCTGTTTATCTCACAACTGGTTAAAAGGAATAAAGGAAGTCAATCACAGACTTAACATAAACAGAAATGATTTCCTCTTAACTGACATCAGAGAAAAAGTAGGATTGATTAAAAAGCCATTATATCTCTATGGTCTTCTTGACCGAGAAGAATATCAAATCAAAGCCAGTCCAAATATTTATAATCTGGTATCACAATACACAACTCTTAATAACTGGAATATAAAAACAGTAGAAGATGTTGGAGCTAACAGATTAGGAATATCAAAGCATTTACGAGAAGCAAAACGAGAAAATGTAATTAACCTCATTAAAGAAATAACCTTCAGCAAATAATCGATAAAAAAACCAAAGGAGCTTATATGTGCGGAATAATGGGATATTATTCCTTTGGGAGAACTATGCCCAATAAGAATAAAATAGAAAAGATGTTTGTATTACTTGAATCCAGAGGAAGAGATGCCTCTGGATTTGCTTACATAAATAATCAGAATAAATTAGTTGTTAGTAAAGCTGCTGTTAAATCATCAGATTTTGTTAATGAACAAGATTGGAAAACCTTAAGCTTACCAAAAATAATGATCCTTCATACAAGAGCAAAAACCCAAGGTGAACCAACAAATAATATGAATAATCATCCCCTTTTTACAAAAGATGGATTATGTATTGTTCATAATGGAATGATCTTTAACGATAAAGAAATCTTAAAAAAAAAAAAAAA
>NPID01000971.1_pt3 | contig 30861 bp, 28 predicted proteins | sample 8637491 | NCBI WGS metagenome assembly NPID01 (sample SAMN07420843, study PRJNA396082) | bioreactor metagenome | isolation source: sample BA6 brine-fed electro-methanogenic bioreactor BA | place: Japan: Kochi | collected 2016-06-14 | reverse complement strand
TCTTGGTATGATCAATCAAAACGAATCTTACCATGGCGTGATAATCCAAATCCATATCATGTCTGGCTTAGTGAAATCATGCTACAACAGACTCGAGTAGAAGCTGTTGTTCCCTACTTTCATCGATTTATACAATCAGTCCCCACAATACTTGATTTAGCGTCTATTGAAGATGATAAGCTAAACAAACTTTGGGAAGGATTGGGATATTATTCTCGAGCAAGAAATTTAAAAAAAGCCGCAATCAAAATCACAGAAGAGTATAATGGGTTGGTTCCCAGCAATCAAGCGGATCTGGAGTCTTTGCCAGGGATTGGAAGTTATACATCTGGAGCGATATTATCTATTGCATTTGACAAACCATACACGGCGGTAGATGGAAATGTATTGCGCGTATTTGCCAGAATACTGGGGAATTCAAACAATATCAAAAATCCCATTGTGAAAAAAGAAATCAAAACCGTTGTTTCTGCACTGTTACCAGACAAAAGAATTGGAGATTATAATCAAGCTCTAATGGAAATTGGAGCGACCATCTGCAAACCAAATGGTATCCCAGACTGTAGAAATTGTCCCTTAGAACCATTTTGTGTTGCTTATAAAAACGATTTGTTGGATAAGATTCCAATGAAACAGAAAATAAAACAAAGAATAAAAATAGATAAAACAGTATTTGTTTTAAAGTTTAACAAAACCTTTGCTTTAGAACAACGACCGAATACAGGATTATTAGCTGGCTTGTACCAATTTCCCAACGTAGAGGGTCTTCTCGACTTGTTAGAGGTTCAAAAACGATTTCCAGACAACATATCCATTCAACCTATTGCATCATCGAAACATATTTTTTCTCATAGAGAATGGTATATGCAGGGGTATTATATTGAATTATCGAAACCGATAGATTCCTTCCTCTTTGTTACCAAAGAAGACATGGAATCGAACTATTCTATACCCACTGCATTTAAAACATATAAACAATATATTCAAGGAGGAATATTATGAACTATAAACGATTGATTATTGGGCTTATTATGGGGGCGATTCTTGGCGTAGTTTGTATTGTTGGAGCGAATCTTAGATATGGAGGAACGTTATCCAATGCGTACTTATTTTCTTTTTGGTTTAATCGCGTACTAATCGGGTTATTTATCGGATTGTTAGTTTCTATAAAAAACCCACTTCATTTAGCATTAAGAGGAGTGTTGGTAGGGTTGTTTATCTCATTTGCCTTTTATAGTGCAACAGATTTTCTTGATCTCACAGGGTTTCTTGTTGGTGCTGTTTATGGGGTGATTATTGAATTTACTACGAAGAAACTTGCTTGACAGTGAGTTTTATTCGAACTACGATTACCTAAGTAACACTAAAAAAAGAGCAGTTCTCTATTAACTGCTTTTTGATAAATTTGTTAAGATAAGCATTATGTAACGTTATTTATATCTCTCTATATCTAGTATATTGGGTGATAGGTGTTCCGTTTTTTTCATAACAGAGTATTAATTTAAAGATAGAGCTCTAAGTATTTAGAATTTCTGTTTATTTTTGATTAAAACTATGATAAGATATTAATGAATATTTATTTTAAAATTTTAGAGAAAGTGAAAGAGGAAGATGAAAAAACTATTTTTAACGCTATTATTATTTGTTACTGTACTTACTATTTCAGGTTGTGATTTGTTTGCGCCAGACGAAAAAGAGTTTTCTGGATCAGGAATTACGATAACTCTTAATGATGATTTTGTTGTAACACAAACTGTAATTGTGCCATTTTATCTCGTTTCTTTAGACAATATATTCATGGGTAGTAGAGAGTCTAAAGATATATTTGAAGGGACATATGTAACGAGTTTAGAGGACTATGCACAAGCTGTACTAGATATGAATGACCATTCTGAATCTACTATTATTAGTTCTGATGAAGAAGGATATGTATACGCCTATTATGAAGCAACGGTAGAAGATATTGAATATGGTTATATGTTGATATGTATGGAAAGCGATGACTATTATTACGTGATGAATTTAGGTTGTTTAAATTCTGATCTTGAGGATAATAAAGAACAATACATTGAGTGGGCTAATACTATTGTTGTTGAATAAGGCAAAGTAGTAGTAATCCATATTTTATAAAAGAAATGCAGAGTTATTATCTGCATTTTTCTTTTTTTTATATAATAAAGAGGATTTAATTTTAAGATTTTAGCTAGTTTAGTAAGCTTTATCTAATATCCTTTTATTCCTCAGTAAATTTTGTTATAATATGGATAGTAGGAGGATTAAAAATATGATGGTTTTATTTAGTACAGTAGCAATTAATGTTTTAGTCACTATTGCGGTTACACTATTAGTTATCGGTAGTTTTTTACTGATAAATAGATTTATCAATAAGAAAAGTGAAACACTTGGTAAAATACCAATCATTTTATTATATGTATTTTTATTGATTATTTTTTTAGGAGCTTTATTTTTTAGCTTTTACACATGGAATTTTGATTTTGCTACATTTATTACAAATTTTTGGAATGATGCAGCTGACTTTGTTTTAAGCGAAATTGGTGATTTAGTTTGGACAGTTGTTGTAATATTCGCATCCTCATTTTTATTGAAAATCTTTAAGATTATCATGATTAAGGGTGCAAATAAAGTCGGGCCTAATCAAAAGAGAAGACAAACTATGTTTAAAGTGACCAACTCATTAGTAAACTATACTGTAAAACTACTCGCACTCCTATTAATTCTTTCTATTTGGGGTGTTGACGTTCTACCAGCTTTAGCTGGTTTAGGCATTTTAGGTTTAGTAATTGGTTTGGGAGCACAGAGTTTAATAAAAGATTTTATTGCCGGATTCTTTATCATCTTTGAACATCATTTTGATGTTGGTGATGTTGTTGAAATTAATGGTTTTAAAGGAACTGTAGTTGATATTGGTTTGAAATCAACAAGAATAAAAAACTGGAAACAAGATATTAAGATTTTTTCAAATGGTAGTATTAGTGATTCTATAAATTATTCTTCAGCACCATCAACTGCTGTAATTGATTTTGGAATTGGTTATGGTGAAAACATTCAAAAAACTATTGATCTCTTAAATCAAGAGTTACCTAAGTATCGAGAACTATTACCTAATATATTAGAAGATCCAGTTGTCGTTGGTGTTGTTGAACTGGCAGATAGTTCAGTAAACCTAAGAGTTGTTGTTAAAACAGCTACAGAACAGCATTATGGTATTGAAAGAGCTTTAAGGCAAGGAATTAAAGAAATATTAGATAAGAATGGGATTGAAATTCCTTTCCCTCAAAGAGTTATACATACTCTTAATAAAGACTGAAAAAAAGAGGTTTGCTTTTAAGCAAACTTCTTTTCATTTTGTAATATCTAAATAGATTTTACCATCTTTAATTTCAATGATTCTGTCAGTTTTTTCCGCGATATGGCGATCATGAGTTATGACAATAAATGTTGTTCCAAAACGCTTATTGATATCCCTTAAAAGTTTATATACAGTTTCTGTAGTATCACTGTCAAGATTACCTGTTGGTTCATCAGCCAATACTATTGCTGGATTGTTAATTAAGCTTCTTGCAATCGCGACTCGTTGTTGTTGGCCACCAGATAAATTCGTTGCAAGTTTGTTTTCAAATTTGGCTAAACCAACAATTTCTAATAATTCTTTTGCACGGTTAACAACCTCAGTTGTTACTTCTTGTTTAGATATTCTGTAAGGCATTAAAACATTTTCCAAGGCTGTAAACTCTGGTAGTAGGTAATGAAATTGAAAGATAAAACCTAATGTACGGTTTCTAAATGCAGCTAATTCGTTTTTTGATAAACTAGCTAGTGATTTTTCTTCAAAAAGGATATCTCCTGAAGTAGGTCTATCAAGGGTTCCAATTATATTGAGTAATGTAGACTTACCAGAACCAGATTGACCAATGATAGAGTTAAAGGATTTTTCTTCAAAATCTAAGTCGATATCAAATAGAACTTGAGTTGGGTTCTTAGTATTTTCACCATAAGTTTTACAGACTTTCTTTAAGGTTAGTATTTTAGCCATTACGAATCACCTCGATTACACTTAATTTAGAAGATTTTATTGCTGGGCTTAACGCTGCTATGGTAGAAGCGATGATTGCGATGGCTCCTGATAAAGCAATAAATCCAGGATTAATTGTCACCGGAACTACTGGAGTTCCGTCAGCATTTAATGCGAAAGTAGAAAAAGTATATAATAATCCAATACCGATTAAGATACCAAATATCGCACCTCCGATACCTAGTAATAGACCTTCGAATAAGAAAATCTTACTAGCATCGTTATCTTGAATACCCATTGCTTTAAGAATTCCCAATTGTTTTGATTTTTGTAGAACTGTTATCGCAAGTGTTGATGAAATTCCTAATACTACGGAAATAATAACAAAGATTTGAATCATTAATGATGAGGTGCTTTGGCCTTGAAGACCAGATAGTAATTCTTCATTTTCACTGATCCAGGTGCTAATTTCAAATTGATCATCAATAGATGCTTCGATTTCAGTTTTTGTTAATTCCGCATCAAAAACCTTGTCTAGTTGCATTTCAATACTTAAGGCAACATCACCTTTATCAAGAATTATCTGGATAGTTTCAAAATCACCAATTGCCCAAGTATTATTTATCTCTTTGACTTTAAAATCAAAGAAAACAACAACGGTTAAGTTGGTATTATCAGTAGTTGGTGAATCAAACTCAACTTCAGCTCCTAAGCTAAGATTAAGTGAATCTTTTAAATTGATACCTAACATAATCTCATTATTGTTATTAGGAAGTCGACCTTCCACTAATTTATCTGATAATTTATAGATTTCATCAGCGGTTTCAAATTTTAATCCTCTTAAAACAACTATTTCCGATACCTCTGTTAAGTTTGGATTAATCAATGACCCGCCAGTTGATATTGTAGGTGTAATTGCTGAGATATTCTCTGATGAACTTATAGTCAGATTAATGACTTCTTCATAGTCGTCGATATAATCATCATCAATGTTTATTGTAATTTGAGATCTAGATCCAATAGTAGAATCAACAAGAGAGTCTTGTAAACCGGTAATTAAAGCACCAATAAATACTTGAACAGATACGCCAATTGCAATTCCTAACATAATTACAATCGTTTGCTTCTTTGATGCAAGTAGGAATCTCTTGGCAATTTGAAAGGCTAATTTCATTGTTGTGCCTCCCTAAATTCTAAGATATCTTGATAACTACTTAAAAGGTAGTCATATTGGATTTGTTCTCTTGTTTTAGGATTATTCATGGCACTACCACCAACAATGATCTTTAGATTAGGATAATTGGTTCTTAAACTCATGGTGAGTTTTTTGGTTACTACTATATTATAGTAGTTCGTAACACTTAGTGCTAGAAAATCTGGTTTCATAATCTTAACCGCTGAAAGAATTTCATCTGTTGGGGTATTTGCCCCAATGTATTTTGCATTAAAGCCTGTTAAGATAAAATAATTAGTTGCGATAATCGCTCCGATTTCATGAAATTCTTCTTGTGGGCAAGCAACAAGAATCAATTTGTCAATCGGATTTTGTTTGTGCTTGATAATATAAGGATATGTTGCTTCAAGAATAGTTCTTATAATTGACGTTCTAGTATGTTCTTTCCAAATGCAAATTTCTTCCGTTTCTTCATTGCATTCATAGTTTGCTAGAGCGGGTATAAGATATAGTTCATAGATTTCTTGTAGTGACGCTCCTTTTTCAAGCAAATCTAATATTAAAGTTAAACATTCATCTTTGTGTTCTTGATCTAATTCAAATATGAATTCTTTATATCTGTTTTTTGGCATAATTCATCTCCTTCAAAAGATATTATACACTAAAAATGAAAAAAAAGTATAGTAATGCACTGAAAAAATAATATAAAGAATAATTGAATATAAGTCTTGATTATGCTATAATTTAAGCAATTGTTTAAAGAAGAAGAGGTCATTATGAGTAAGATATTGTTTAAAGATTTAGAAAACTATTTTGGTAAAGAAATCGAATTGCAAGGTTTTGTAGATAAGATTAGAGATCTTCAATATGTTCAATTTGTTGTTTTAAGAGATTCAAGTGCAAAAGTACAAATGACAATCGAGAAGAATGATGAAAATCGAGAACTTAATGAGATAATTACAAACCTCACAAAAGAAAGTACTGTTTTAGCAAAAGGTACGATTTTTCAGCAAGATAAGGTTAAACTAAGAGGTATGGAGTTTATTCCCCAAGAGATAATAGTAACCTCAAGAAGCGAAGAAGAATTACCAATAGATATTCTTGATTATACAAATAAATCAAAACAAGATTTGCGTTTAGATAATCGCTTTTTAGATTTACGACTTGATAAGAACTACTTAATTTTTAAAGCTCAAACAATTGCTGAAGCAGCTATGAGAGATTTTTGGGTAAAGAACAACTTTATTGAAATTCATTCACCCAAAATCCTTGGAACTGCATCAGAGTCTGGAGCTGAAGTTTTCTCACTAGATTATTTTGGTAAGAAGGTATACTTAGCTCAGTCTCCTCAGTTTTATAAGCAAATGGCAATGGCAGCGGGATTTAATAACGTCTTTGAAATAGGACCAGTATTCCGTGCAGAGAATTCACATACAGCTTATCATGCAACTGAATTTACTTCAGTAGATGTCGAGATGTCTTGGATTAAGTCATATCACGAAGTTATGGATTTAGAAGAAGCCAAGTTAGTAAAAGTTATGAATGATTTAGCCTCATCAATTGGCTTAGAATTTAAGGAAATATTTAAGAAAGAAATCAACTTACCAAAAGTTAAGTTTCCAAGAATACCTTTTTACGAAGCAAAGAAAATCATCCAAGAGAATTATAAGTACTTTGGAGAAAAAGAACATGATTTTGATCGTCGGGAAGAAGAACTAATCTGTTTATATGCAAAAAAGAACTTTAACTCAGACTTTGTTTTTGTGATTGATTATCCATTTGCTGCTAGGCCATTCTATCACATGTTAGATGATAAAACTAAACTTACCTATAGTTTTGACCTATTGTTTAAGGGTATTGAAATAACTACTGGAGCCCAAAGAGAACATCGAATTGATATTTTGAAAAAACAAGCTTTAGAAAAGGAAATGAGTTTAGAGTCACTAGATTTTTATCTTAATTTCTTTAGATTCGGTATGCCTCCTCACGGAGGTTATGGATTTGGTCTAACTAGATTCTTGATGAGATTGTTTGAAGTTGAGAGTATTAGAGATGTAACTTTCCTTTACCGAGGACCTAACCGAGTTAATCCTTAAAAAGAATAACTAAGCATTCTTCTTTTGCTTAGTTATTTTTAAAAAATTATGTTAAAATATTATTTAGTATGGTGGTTTTATGAATTTATCAGTTGTTTATGAAGACAATCATATAATCGTCGTTGAAAAACCATTCGGAGTTTTATCTCAGGCTGGTTCTTTAGATTTAGATGATATGTTGACTTTGGTTAAAGCATATATCAAGGAAAAGTATAATAAGCCGGGTAATGTTTTCTTAGGATTAGTTCATCGTTTAGATACTAATGTCGGAGGATTGATGGTTTTTGCGAGAACGTCCAAAGCAGCTAAAAGATTAAGTGAACAAATTAGAAATAACCTTTTTACTAAGAAATATTTAGCAGTCTGTAATGGTAGAGTTGAATCGTTTGGTTCGGTTGAGTTAATTGATTATTTAGCTAAGGATGAACAGAATAAAAAAGCGATTATTTCGAATCAAACTGAAGGTAAGATTTCTAAGCTTAGATTTCAAGTATTAACTAGTAAAGAGTTTCTCAATCAATTATATACTCTAGTAAAGATTGAACTAGAGACTGGAAGGTTTCATCAGATTAGAGCCCAGTTTGCTAGTATTGGACACCCTTTATACAATGATGGAAAATATGGAACAAGTGTAAATGGATTCGATTTAGGACTTTATGCATATGAGTTAAGTTTTACTCATCCAACTTTAAGTAATGAATTAATCTTTAAATCATTACCAAAATCTGGAGTATTCAAATATTTTGAGGATGATATTGTAAATATTGGAGGTAGTTTATGAAATTACTTGTTTTAGGAGGAGCTGGCTATATCGGTAGCCACTTCGTCAAAGCAGCTTTAGAGGCAAATAATCAAGTGGTTGTTGTTGATAATTTATCTACAGGTCATGCTAAGGCTTTACCACCTGCAGTTAAGTTTTATCACGGAGACATTCGAGATGAAATATTTTTGGATCAGGTATTTAAAGAAAATGCTTTTGATGCTTGTGTCCACTTCTGTGCTTTTAGTCTAGTGGGCGAATCAGTCAAAGATCCTTTAAAATATTTCGATAATAATGTAATTGGAGCGATTAGATTATTGCAAAAAATGGTTAAATACAATGTCAAGAAAATCGTTTTTTCATCAACTGCAGCTGTTTATGGCTCTCATGATTTAATGCCTTTAACTGAGGATTTTCCTACAGAGCCAACTAACCCTTATGGCGAAAGTAAACTCTTTATGGAAAAGATGTTTAAGTGGGCTGATGTAGCTCATGAAATAAAATATGTGAGTTTGAGATATTTTAATGTTGCTGGAGCTGCAAGTGATGGGACAATTGGTGAGGATCATAACCCTGAGACTCATTTAATTCCGATAGTCTTACAAGTACCTCTTAATAAAAGAGAATTCTTAACAATATTTGGTGATGACTATCAAACTTTTGATGGAACTTGTATTCGCGATTATATCCATGTTGAAGATTTAGCTGATGCACATTTAAAAGCTTTAGATTATCTGCAAGATAATCATGAATCAAATATCTTTAACTTAGGGTCACAAGCAGGTTATTCTAATTTACAAATATTAGAAGCAGCCAGAAAAGTAACTAAGCATCCGATTCCTGCTAAGATTGGTCCAAGACGTGCAGGTGATCCGGATAAGCTAATTGCTTCTAACGAAAAAGCCAAGAATATTTTAAGTTGGGAAGTACATCAAGAAGTTGAGGAAATCATTGCATCTGCTTGGAATTTCCATTCAAAACATCCTTTTGGTTATGAGGGTGATAATGATGATAAATAAGAAAATTAATCAATTAATCAATTATGGGTTGTTGAATGGCTTGCTTGAAGAAGAGGATAAATTTTATGCGGTTAATAGAATAATTAAACTATTAGATATGAGGAGCTTTACTTGGGAAGATACTGAAGATACAGATTTTTTTGAGATAATTGAAGATATCCTTGATTATGCTGTTATTCATAAAATACTAGATAATCCAAGCATCAATGATTTAGATGCTTTTGAAGCATTAATAGTTGATTGTCTTTTACCAAGACCTAGTGAACTTAATCGGATTTTTCAAAAGAAATATAAGATTGGTCCACTTACTGCTACTAACTGGTTTCATCAGTTTAGTGTTTTAACTAATTATATTAAAACAAAAAGAATAGAAAAAAATATTAGATATGAATATATTGGGAAGTATGCTCCACTAGAAATAACAATAAATCTTTCAAAACCAGAGAAAGATCCAATGGATATTAAGAAACAAAATCAAGACAAGTCAAAATATCCAATATGTCCTTTATGTATGGAGAATGTTGGAGTCTATCAAAGCACTTCCTTAGCACCAAGATCAAATCATCGGGTAATATCTATCAACTTAAATCATGAGGTAAATAAATGGGGTATACAGTACTCTCCTTATGCATATTTTGATCAGCATTTAATCGTGCTAAGAAAAGAGCATTCACCAATGTATGTTAATCACCAAACTTTTGCTGAATTGGTTGATTTTATTAATAAATTTCCTCATTATTTAATCGGCTCAAATGCAGGATTACCAATTGTTGGTGGCTCTATTTTATCTCATCACCATTTTCAAGGGGGTAAACATCATTTTCCAATTGAAGATGCGCTAGTTTTGGCTAGCTTCAAAAGAAGAAAAGTAGAGATTGAAGTACTAGATTGGCCAATGGCTGCAATTAAGTTAATCAGCAATAATGAGAATCAATTATTAGATATGGCTAAACAAGTTTTTGATTTTTGGCAAGAGTATTCCAACCCAGATTTACAAATATTTGCTAAAACAAAGGAAGCTCATAATACAGTTACACCAATCATAAAATTGGATGGTTCAAAGTATAATATGTATATTATTTTCAGAAATAATTATACAACGTATGACTTGCCATATGGGATGTATCATCCTGACCCCAAAAGATTCCATATTAAAAAAGAGAATATTGGCTTAATTGAGGTTATGGGAATGGCAATACTACCTGGCCGCTTATTAACTGAGTTAGAGATGATTAAATCAGTGATTTTAGATAAAGGTAGTATCTCAGATTATCCTGAGTTAGAAAAGCATAAAGAGTGGATTTTAGAAATTAAGGATGAAGCAGATACTGAGAATTTAGATAACTATTTGCGCCAAAGTGTTGGTCAGATATTTGAGAAAGTTCTAGAAGATTGTAATGTATTCAAGCATGGGACAAATCAAGATTTTGTTGATTTCGTAAATAAAGCAATTTATTAAAGTTCTATGCTAAGGATGATTTAATAAAAATTGAGGTGATAGAAATGGGAAAGAAGAAATTTGTAGAAGCGATAACTTCAAGAGATGAAGATTTTGCGAGATGGTATACGGATGTTTGTACAAAAGCAGAATTAATGGATTATTCAGACGCAAAAGGTTTTATCATCTATCGTCCTCTAGGTTATGCTTTATGGGAAAATATTAAAAACTATCTAGATCAAGAATTCAAAAAAACAGGACATCAAAATGTATATATGCCTTTAGTGATTCCGGAATCATTATTTTTAAAAGAAGCAGAACTTGTGGAAGGCTTTGCACCTGAAACAGCTATTATAACAATCGGTGGGAAAGAAGAACTTCAAGAAAGATTGATTATCAGACCAACTTCAGAAGTATTATTCTGTAATCATTATGCTAAGATTATTACATCACATCGGGATTTACCAAAAAAATATAACCAATGGTGTTCGGTTGTAAGATGGGAAAAAACAACTAGACCTTTCTTAAGAGGATCGGAGTTCTTATGGCAAGAAGGTCATACAGTTCATAAGGATGAAGTAGAAGCTAGAAAAGAAACTATGGATATTTTAGATATCTATAATCGTTTAGGGGAAGAATTTTTAGCAATACCTTTTGTTTTAGGTAAGAAGACCGAAAAAGAAAAGTTTGCAGGGGCAGTTGATACTTATAGTATTGAAGCTTTGATGCACGATGGGAAAGCATTACAAAGCGGTACTACTCATTATCTAGGGACTGGATTTGCTAAAGCTTTTAATATTAATTTTCAAGATAGTGATGGAGTTGTTAAAGAAGTCCATCAAACTTCATGGGGTGTATCTACCAGATTAATTGGCGCTGTAATAATGGTTCATGGTGATGATTCAGGTTTGGTTTTACCTCCTTATTTTGCACCAACACAGATTAATATCATACCGATAATGCAACATGTTGAAGGTGTTTTAGAAAAAGCTAGAGATTTAAAAGCAAAACTTGAATCATTAGGTTTTAGAGTGGATATTGATGATTCAGATAAAACACCAGGTTGGAAGTTCGCAGAATCAGAGATGAAAGGTACACCTTTAAGACTTGAAATTGGTCCAAGAGATATTGAAAATAATCAATGTGTTTTAGTTAAAAGATATAATCGTGAGAAGATGATTGTTAACCTTGATGATTTAGCTGATTTATTACCGAAGTTATTAAAAGAAATACATCAAGCAATGTATGATGCAGCACTCAAGAATGTTCAAACTAATACAAGAAATGCTAATACATATGATGAGTTTAAAGAACTAATTAAAACAAAGCCTGGCTATATTAAAATGATGTGGTGTGGCAAACAAGCTTGTGAAGATAAAGTAAAAGAAGATACACAAGCAACTGCTAGGTGTATGCCTTTTGATCAAACTCCAATTGGCGAAAAATGTCCAATTTGTGGTGAAGAAGGTAAACATTTAGTTTATTATGCAAAAGCTTATTAAATAAAAGATGCATTGAGCGAAACAGCTCAATGCATTTTCTTTACTTAAATATAGAATTACCGAGATAGTCTATTGCGACTATAGCTGGGAAGTCTTTAACTTCAAGTTTGTGAACAGCCTCAGCTTGCAACTCTTCATAAGCTACTAAAGTGTTTTTGAGGACTGTTTGAGATAGTTTTGCTCCTATACCACCGATTGCTATTAAGTATACAGCTTGGTGCTTAATTATTTCTTTAGTGAACTCTTTAGTTCTTTCCCCTTTGCCAATCATGACTTTTAAACCCTTCTCCATTAAATAGGGACTGTACTTATCCATTCGATAACTTGAAGTTGGACCGCATGATCCGATAACTTGATTTGGTTTTGCGGGGGTAGGTCCGACATAATATATTACTTGATTTAATGTATCAAAGGGAAGATCACGGTGATTCTTTATTTCTTCTACCATCAGTTTATGAGCAGCATCTCTTGCGGTATAAATAATACCTGAAATTTTTACTTCATCACCAACCTTTAAGGTTTTTATTGTTTCTTGACTAATCGGTGTTGATAATTTTACTTCCAATTAAAGTCACCCCACTTTTTCTAGCACTATGACATTGTAAATTTATCGCTACAGGTAAAGATGCTATATGACAAGGGAAGGAGTTAACTTTTACCCCTATACAAGTTGTCTTTCCACCTAGACCCATAGGTCCAACATCTAATTGATTAATTTTCTCTAATAATTCAACTTCTAACTCTTTATCTTGAATATTTGTTGTATTATCGCTTAAAGGCCTGAAAATAGCTTTCTTAGCTAGAATAGCTGATTTTTCAAAATTACCACCAATTCCTAAACCAACGATAATTGGAGGGCAAGGTTTACCGCCGGCATTCTTGATTGTTTCTAAGACGAAATTGATAATTCCTTCTTTGCCATCAGCTGGGGATAACATCTTTAAAGCTGACATGTTTTCACTTCCGCCACCCTTAGGTGCGATATGTATTATTAGTTTATTTCCAGGGATAAAATCATAGTGAATTACTGCTGGAGTATTATCTAAGGTATTGATTCTATTAAGTGGATGCTTTACAACTGACTTCCTTAAATAGCCATCGATATATGCTTGACTAACCCCAGTGTTTATAGCTTGTTCCAAGTCATAATCAAATACTAGTTCTCGTCCTATTTCTAATAAAACCACTACTAGACCTGTATCTTGACACAGGGGTATATCCATAGATTGGGCGATATCATGATTTTCAATTATCTTATCAAGTATGCTTTTAGCTAGAGGGTTTTCTTCTTGGTTTCTAGCTTTTGCAAAAGAATCTAGTATTTCTTTATCAAGGGTTTTAACTGATTCCATCAGCATACTTTTTACTGATTCAATTATTGTCTTTCTCTCAATTCTATACATTTTTACACCTCCCAATATCTATTATATCACTTCTAAAAAGAACTTGGAAAAAAATATTTATATTTCATAATATGTTTACAAATTCCTCATAATTAGTTATAATTTTTAACGAGGTCGATAAAAATGGAAAAAATAAAATTAATTTCGGATAGCACTTGTGATCTATCACCAGATTTAATTAAAAAACACAATATTGAAATCGTACCATTGTATGTTAACTTCGCTGAGAAATCTTATTTTGATGGTGTTGATTTGCAGGTAGAAGAAATGTATCGTTTAGTAGAAGAACGCAAGATGCTACCAAAGACAGCTGCACCTTCACCAGGGCAATTTGTTAAGGTGTTTCAAAAATATCTTGATGAAGGTTATTCAGTAATCTATCTGGGAATCGGTTCAAAATTTTCTGCTACTTTTTCGAGTGCTAATGTAGCTAAGCAAATGCTTGAAAGTTCAAAAATCTATTTAATTGATTCCTTGAATTTATCTAGTGGTAGTGGATTATTGGTGCTTAAAGCAGCTAAGTTTATTGATCTAGGTTATTCACCAGAAAAAGTAAAAGAAGAAGTTGAAAAATTAGTACCTAAAGTAAGGTCTCAGTTTGTGATTGATACTTTAGAATACCTATATAAAGGTGGGAGACTTAACGCTTTATCCGCACTTTTTGGTGGAATGTTAAGAATAAAGCCGATTATTAAGGTCAGAGACGGGTTGATGGTCGTTGGTAAAAAAGGCAGAGGATCTATTAAAAACGGTATTAAACTTATGTTAGATGAAGTTATAGCAGATAAAGAAATAATTGATGAAGACTTTTTAATGATTACCCACTCTTTAGCAGATGATTCTAGTCAATACATCAAAGAGCAATTAACAAATGAAGTGAAGATTAAAAACCTTTATGAAACCAAAGCTGGATGTGTTATCTCTAGCCATTGTGGAAAAGGCACAATCGGAGTTTTATATATTCTTAGGTAAATTTCTTATCTCAGTATAAGAAGTTTATTTTTTGGTTGAATAAAATGGAGGGGAAATATGTTATTTGGACGTTATGTAAACAAATTCTATTTAAAATATGGAATATTATTTCTTCTAGGTCTAGTAGCTTTAGTTGTTGTGGATTATGTTCAACTATTGATTCCTGATGTTATTGGTAATGTTATTGATGGCTTAGAATTAAAGACTTTAACAAAAGAAGATGTGCCAGTTTTTATTAAAGATATAATTTTATTTGGATTGATAATTGTCGGCGGTAGATTTCTATGGCGTATTTTTATCTTTGGAACTTCAAGAAGAATAGATTATGATTTGCGTAATCAGATGTTTGCTCATGCAGAAAGACTAAGCCAAAGTTATTACTCAGAAAAAAAATCTGGCGGATTAATGGCACTTTTTACCAATGATTTAAATGCAATAAGGATGGCATTTGGTCCGGGGTTATTAATGCTATTTGATGTTCTAGCACTTGGCAGCTTGGCATTTATAAAAATGTATCGCCTTGATGCTACAATAACATATTTTGCAGCTATTCCATTATTGATAATTGCTGTTATGGCCACTTATATAAGTAAAATCACTGGTAAGAAGTTTAAAGCACGTCAACAGGCTTTTGAAGATTTAAGTGATTTTACTCAAGAAAACTTCTATGGCATTAGTGTTATTAAAGCGTTTGTTAAAGAATTAAGAGAAATTAAAGCTTTTGCAAAGATAAACAAATTAAATCAAGAAAAGAATGTAGCCTATATCAAAGCTTCAACTTTTTTGCATATTGCTGTGGAGATGTTTATTAATATTATCCGAGTAATAATGATTGGCTTAGGTGCTTATTTGGTTTACAGAACCGTAAATGCTAACGAGGTATTTACAGTTGGAGATTTAACTAAGTATATCGCTTATTTTGGTACTCTAATTTGGCCAATGATGGCTATCGGAAGATTGATAAATATGCGAGCTCAAGCTAAAGCTTCATTAGATAGAATATCAGCTTTCTTAGATGCTCCAGTTGAAATCACTGATGATCGGGAAGTTGTTGATGTGGATAAAATTGATGGTAAAATTACTTTTAACAATTTATCTTTCAAATATCCTAAAACGGAAAAATTAGTTTTGAAAAATATTAACTTTGTTATCGAAAAAGGAGAGACTGTTGGTATCATCGGTAGAACTGGTTCGGGGAAAACAACTTTAGTAGATTTGTTATTAAGGCTTTATAATTTAAAAACATGTGAACTCTTGATTGATGACCATGATATTATGAAACTACCTATAAAAACTATTAGAAATGCTATTGGTTATGTCCCACAAGAAAATTTTATTTTTTCAGATTATATAAAAAATAATATTTCTTTTGCTGCCGATGACGCTGATGCTGAGTTGATTAAACAAATGGCAATTTACTCTGACATCCATGATAACATCATCGATTTTCCTATGCAATATGAAACGATGGTTGGCGAAAGGGGTGTAACGCTTTCTGGTGGTCAAAAACAAAGAATTTCAATTGCTAGAGCTCTTTTAAAGAATCCTCAGATATTGATTATGGATGATTCTTTTTCAGCAGTTGATACTAAAACAGAAGAACAGGTTATTAATAATTTAAAAGAATTAAGAAAAGGTAAAACTACAATTATTATTGCTCATCGAATCTCAACAATTAAATCAGCTGACCAGATCATATTTATTGAAAACGGTGAAATTCTCGCAAAAGGAACACATGAAGAACTTTATAAGACATGTGAGATGTATCGTAATTTAGTGATTCATCAAAGACTGGAAGCAGAATTAGAAGGGGAGGCGATCTAAATGGCTAGAGGACCTCAGTTGGATTTTGACGTAAACAAACAAAGAAATATGAGTGATACAGAGATAGTTAAGAGATTATTAGGTTATGTTAAACCGTTCTATAAGCCACTTATTACAGCCTTTATTTTAGTGTTGATGGTTGTAGGTTTGGATTTATTAGGACCATTATTTATATCTGATGTTTTAGATTCTTTAGGAGCCGATAATATTCCAACCACAAGGATAATTATTGTGGTGGTATTATATTTATTCAGTTTGTTTGCTGGAGCTTATGTTGCTTACAAGCAAACCATTATACTTCAAGTCACTGGGCAAAAAATCATCTACGATATACGTCAAGATGTGTTTAATCACATTGAAAGATTATCAATATCTCAGTTTAATAAAGTACCAATTGGAAAATTAGTCACTAGAGCTACAACTGATGTTGATACTTTAAATATGCTATACACAGAAGTAGTGATAAGTTTCTTTAGGGATGTATTAACTATTATTGGTGTATTTATGATTATGTTTATCAAATCACCGAAATTAGCTCTTTACATCTTAGCTTTGACACCATTAATTTTCATTGCATCTTATATTTTCCGAAAGTTTTCAAGGAAGGCTTATAGAAAGGTCAGAGCGAACATATCTAGTATAAATGCTTTTCTTTCTGAACATCTTTCAGGAATGAAATTGATTCAAATATTTAATAGAGAAGAAAAGAAGTTTCAAGAATTTAAAGGTAAAAACAAGAAACTTAACCGTTCTTATCTACAACAGGTTTTAACTTTCAGTCTTTATAGACCAATAATGTATCTATTATATATCGCTGCTATCTTAATTGTTCTATGGGTTGGTTCTATTCAGGTTATTGATGGGATAATTACATATGGAATCTTGTTTGCTTTTACTCAGTATGTAAGAAGATTTTTCCAACCAATTCAGAATCTAGCAGCTCAGTTTGATACTTTACAGTCAGCTTTTACATCTGGAGAAAGAATCTTTGATATTCTTGATCAAGAACCGACAGTTCAAGATACTGAAGAAGCAAGAGATTTAGAGAATTTTAAAGGTAAAATTGAGTTCAAGAATGTCTGGTTTGCTTATAATGAAGGTGAATGGGTTTTAAGAGATGTATCTTTTGTGGTTCAACCTAATGAAACAATGGCTTTGGTTGGAGCTACAGGTTCTGGAAAAACCACAATTATAAGTTTGATAGTGAGAAATTATGATATTCAAAAAGGTGAAATCTTAATTGATGATATTAATATCCAAAATATAAAGCTAGATAGCTTAAGAAGAAATATTGGTCAGATGCTACAAGATGTCTTTTTGTTCTCTGGAACGATTGAATCTAATATTCGTCTTAGGGATGAAAAAATAACAGATGCGGAAATTTTAAGCGCTTGTAAGTATGTTAATGCTGATAGTTTTATCCAAAAACTTCCTAATAAGTATGATGAGTTAGTAAGAGAAAGAGGTAATAATTTCTCTTCTGGACAAAAGCAATTATTGTCATTTGCAAGGACAATTGTTCATAAACCTTCATTGATGATATTAGATGAAGCGACTGCAAATATTGACACAGAGACTGAAAAATTGATTCAAGAATCTTTAAAGAAAGTGATGAGTATTGGTACCACAATTGTTGTAGCTCACAGATTATCCACAATTCAACATTCGCATCAAATTATTGTGATGCGAAAAGGAAAAATCATTGAGAAAGGTAACCATCAAGAGTTATTAAAACAAAAAGGTCATTACTATCAATTGTATCGTTTGCAATATGATAAAAACTTAGCAGATGATTTTGAGAACTTAGCAGTTGCTATATAAAATAATTAGATTAGTCTTGTTTTGCATGACTAATCTTTTTATTTTTTAAAACAAATTAGTTGACAAAGCAACTAAATTGCTATATACTCTTACTTGTATTTTGCGTTTTAGGAGGAAGTAATGGAAAGAAAATATGATCATATGATAAATAAGTATCATCATCGGTATCTTGAAGAACGATTTAAAGATATTACGGTTAATCGTTCGGAGGCACCTTATTTAAGAGTAATTTATAAATACGGTGAGATCAAGATGAATGATTTAATTGCAAAATTCTTTTTTCATAAGTCACACACTACAAGAGCAATTAAAAACTTAGTAAATGATGGCTACGTTGACAAGTCTAAGGATAAAGATGATTTACGAGGATTTGTTTTGACAATAACGGATAAAGGAAGAGAAGTTGCTGAAAAAATTGTAAAAATATTAGATGGTTGGGATCAATTAATGAGTAGTTTTCTTGAAGAAGATGAAAAAGAATTTATCGAAAAAATCAGCCAAAAGATTTACATAAAACTAAGAGAGTACTTCAAGGAGGATATTGATAATGACGAAAATGCTTAGATTTTTAAAACCCTATTGGCAAAAAGTAACTGTAATACTGATTCTAGTTTCTTTGGTTTCAGTTGGGACTTTGTTGTTACCAGATTTTATGAGTGATATTATTGCTGAAGGGATTAGTGCTGAATTTAGAGAATATAATCCTATTACCGATCAGTTCGAAATTGTTGATAGCTGTGATGTAGAATTGAATCCCGATACTTGTATGGTTAATCAAGAATCTGATTTTTTAGTAATTATTAAGTATGGCTCTTATATGCTAGGAGTGACTTTAATTTCTTCATTAGCTTTCATAGCTCTGATGTATTTATCTAGCGATGTTGCAGCTAAGTTTGGTAGAGACATCAGAAGTGATTATTACAAAAAAATAACAACTGTATCAGTTTTTGAAACTGATAAGTTTGGTACATCAACTTTAATTACTAGAGCTTCAAATGATATATCTCAAGTACAAAATTTTATTATGATGGCATTAAGAATGTTTGCTAGAGTACCGATTATTTTTATTGGAGCTTCAATATTTGCTTTCGAAAAATCTGTTGAGTTAACTTTACCGATTTTTTATGGAGTACCAGCGTTAATTATCTTTATCGTAATTGTCTTCATTTTGGTTGTTCCGTTATTTAAATTAGTCCAAAAGCGGATTGATAAATTGACTTTAGTAACTAGAGAATCAATTAATGGTGTAAGAGTAATTAGAGCTTTTGGCCAAGGAGAAAGAGAAGTTACGAGATTTGAAGAAACTAATACAGAGTTGACAGATGTGACTTATAAAGCTGGTAAGATTATGGCTTTTTTGAATCCTTCAATTAACCTATTGTTTAATCTTGTAATTCTTGGAATTACATATACCGCTTATAGAATGGTTTTAGCTGGAGAGATAATTGATTACCGTGGATTAGGGAATATATCAGCTATTATTCAATACGCAACTTTAATTTTATTTAGTATTTTAATGTTGACCTTTGCCTTTATAATGTATCCAAGGGCTCAAGTTTCGGCTAAACGTATTCAGGAAGTATTAGAACTTACATCCTCAATTACTGATTCAGCCGATGATACTTATAATGACTACAATTTTAAAGGTAAAGTAGAGTTTAAAAATGTTTGTTTCCGTTTTCCAGATGCTGAAGTCAATGTTCTTGATAATATTAATTTCATAGCTAACCCTGGTGAGACTGTAGCAATTGTTGGTTCAACCGGATCAGGTAAATCAACTGTTGTTAACCTACTACCACGTTTTTTTGATATTAGTTGTGGAGACCTCTTGATTGATGGAGTAGCAATTAAGGATATTAAGCTAAATAAGTTAAGATCTTTAATCGGCTTTGTTCCACAAACGGCTTCATTGTTTTCTGGAACCATAAAATCAAATATTGGTTATGGCCGCGATAATGCAACTGATGAAGAAATAAAAGAAGCTGCTGAGATAGCTCAAGCCAGTGAGTTCATAGAAGAATTAGAAGAAGGTTATGACGCATTAGTTGAACAAGGTGGAGTTAACTTTTCTGGAGGACAAAAGCAAAGATTATCCATTGCTAGAGCAATTGTTCGAAAACCAAAAATTTATGTCTTTGATGATAGTTTCTCGGCTTTAGACTTTCGAACTGATGCTGCATTAAGACAAGCATTGAAAGAACACGTTAAGGATGCTACTGTTTTTATTGTGGCTCAAAGAATAGGGACTATTATGAATTCTGACAAAATTATTGTTTTACAAGAAGGAAAAATGGTGGGCATAGGTAAGCATGATGAATTACTTAAATCATGTGATGTTTATCGAGAAATAGCCTTATCACAATTAGATGAGGAGGAAATAGCATGACAGAGACAAAAGATAATCAAGCAAGGAAAAATGTAAAATCATCTAATAAAAATAGAAGAGGTGGTGGAGCTCACGGCTCAGGAATGCCTTTAGGAAGACCAGCTGAGAAAGCCAAAGATTTTAAGGGAACATTAAGTCGTTTAATTAAGTATATTGGTCAATATCAAGTTCAACTATTGATTGTAATTATTGTGACGATATTAGTTACTTTACTTGCAGTTGTCGCACCAAACTTTTCAAGATTTATTATTAATGATTTACAAAATCTAGTTTTAGGAACAATTTCTCGTGATGAAGGTATCGCTAGAATTACTTCTTATTTCCTTTTAGTTATCGGTTTATATATCTTCCGTTTTATAATGTCATTAATTATGCATTTACTAGGAAATAAAGTAAGTATCTACATTGGTAAGAAAATGCGTAATGATTTAAGAATGAAGTTAGAAAAACTTCCAATGAAGTATTTTGATTCAAGACAAACAGGAAATATTTTATCTGTTTTCTCCAATGATGTTGATATCGTTACAAACTCAATCCAACAAAGTTTAATTAATATCATCTCTTCATTCTTCTCAATACTTGGAATTTTAGTTATGATGTTTATAATCTCATGGAAATTAACGATTATCGCATTATTAATCTTACCTCTTTTTGTGTTAGCTACTTCAACAATTGCTAAGAAATCTCAAGCAAAATTTATTCGACAACAAAAGCAATTAGGTAATCTTAATGGGCATATAGAAGAAGTCTTTTCTGCTAACAAAATTGTTAAACTATTCGGTAAAGAAGAAGATTCTTATAAAGAGTTTCAAACAATTAATTTTGATTTAGCTGAAGATATGAAAAGTGCACAGTTTTTGAGTGGCTTAATTAGACCTATAATGGAGTTTATTTCTAATATTGGTTATGTAGCTGTTGTTATTGTTGGGGGTATCTTAGCTGGTGCAACCAATCCTTTATTGATTGGGGATATTACAATTTTCATTATGTATCAAAGAAATTTTGTTCAGCCTATCTTAAATATAGCGAATATTGTTAACCAACTTCAATCGACAATTGCCGGTGCAGAAAGAATATTTGAGGTTTTAGATGAGTTAGAAGAAAATCAAGACTTTGCAAAAGTCGAAGTGGACCAGTCTAGTTTTGAAGGACATGTTGTGTTTAAAGATATTGACTTTTCTTACAGTGAAGATGTGGAGTTAATCAAAGATTTAAATCTTGAAGTTCTCCCAGGAAAACAAATTGCAATTGTCGGTCCTACAGGAGCAGGGAAAACTACTTTAGTTAACTTGCTTATGAGATTCTACGAGATCAACTCAGGTAAGATTTTTATTGATGGCGTTGAATCAAAAGATTATCCTCGTCCAGCTTTAAGAAAACAATTTGGTATGGTTTTACAGGATACATGGTTATTTTCAGGCACTATTAGAGACAATATTGCTTATGGTAAACCAGATGCAACAGATGAAGAAATAATAGCTGCTTGTAAACAAGCCCATGTTCATCATTATATTGAAACTTTACCAAAAGGATATCTCACTGAGTTAAAAGAAGATGCAGATAATATTTCAAAAGGTCAAAAGCAGTTATTAACAATTGCTAGAGCGATATTATTTGATCCAAAAATTTTAATTCTTGATGAAGCTACATCAAGTGTCGATACTAGAACGGAAAGTTACATTCAAAACGCAATGAATTTTATGATGGAAGGCAAGACCAGTTTTGTAATTGCTCACCGGTTATCAACTATTAAGAAAGCTCATACTATTTTGGTTATGAATCATGGGAAAATAGTTGAACAAGGAAATCATAAAGAACTATTAACAAAAAAAGGTGTTTATGCTGATTTGTATAATTCACAATTTCTTAATCAACCAACATAAAAAGAGGATTTTTCCTCTTTTTTCTTTTAATAAAGTCTAAAAGAAAGTATAATATTTAATAGGGTGAATAATATGAAGATAGGATTTATAAGTTTAGGTTGTGCAAAAAATTTAGTTGACTCAGAAATGATTCTATCAGTACTTAGTAATGCTGGGTGTGAAATAGTTAATGAACCTAGAGAGGCTGATGCAATTTTTGTAAATACATGTGGCTTTATTGAACCAGCTAAACAAGAAGCTTTAGAAGTAATTGAAGAAATGAGTGTTTTTAGTAAGAAATTAATTGTGTTAGGTTGCTATGCAGAAAGATATCGAGATGAATTAAAGGCTAAAATGCCTTATATTGACAGAATAATTACTTTAGCAGATTATCCGAAAATTCATTTAATCTTAAATGAATTGTTTAATGATTCTGGAGTAAAATTTCTTCCGCTTAAATATGAAAATCGCTTATTAGCTACTTCAGTTTTTTCTCCATATGTAAAAATAAGTGAAGGCTGCAATAATAACTGTACATATTGCGCTATTCCTTTGATAAGAGGAAGATTTAGGTCAAGAGATTTTCAAGATATAGTCAATGAATGTAAAACATTAGTAAAAAACGGCGCTAAAGAACTGAACTTGATATCTCAAGATACAACTAGGTATGGATCAGATTTAACTGTAAATGGTAAAAGTATGTTACCAGAACTATTAAAAGAGATCTCTGTGATTAATGATGTTAAAATGATTAGAATTCTTTATCTTTACCCTGATGAGATTACCGATGAGTTATTAGAGGAAATGAAAAACAATCAAAAGATTGTACCTTATTTTGATATTCCGATTCAACATATTTCTAACAATGTACTAAAAGCGATGAACCGGCGTGGTAATGAAGAATTTTTAGTAAGTCTATTTAATAAAATCAAAACAATGATGAGTGATGCCATAATAAGAACCACTTATATTGTCGGCTTCCCTAATGAAACTGAAGCTGATTTTGAAAAATTATATAAATTTACAGAAACGATGGAATTTGATCGTTTAGGAGTTTTTAAATATTCAAAAGAAGAAGATACAGCCGCTTATAATTTTAATAATGAAGTTGATGAGGCTGTTAAAGAAGAACGTTTAGAAAAGATTATGAAATTGCAAAAAAAGATATCGAGAAAGAATAATCGTAAGCAAGTTGGTAAGATTCATAAGACATTGGTTGAAAATTATGACCCAGAGACTAAGTTCTACTATGGTAGATCCTATGCATTTGCTCCTGATGATATTGACGGTATGATCGTATTTCAATCTAATAATGTGTTACAAATAGGCAATTATGTTGATGTTTTAATTAAGACAAGCTATGGTTATGATCTTATTGGCGATCAAATCTTAGAATAAGAGGTGGATGATGTTTTTAGGTCTAGTAATTAAGGGATTTATTATGGGTATTGCTTTTATTATTCCTGGTGTAAGTGGGGGAACCCTAGCAGTATATTTAGGTATTTATCAAAAAATGTTACATGCCATTGGTAATATTTTTAAAGACTTTAAGAATTCAGTAATAACTTTGTTTCCAATTTTTTTGGGAATAGGTTTATCTATTGTTTCTTTAGCAAAACTATTTAGTATTTTAATAGATTGGAATTCTTTTATTGTCTTACTCTTTTTTATCGGGTTAATAATCGGGGGAATTAAACATATTTATCTTAAAGCAAATGTAAAGAAACTGAGTTTATCAGTTGTTATGAGTTTTGTTATAGCCTTCTTATTTTTAATCGCAATAATAATTATTGAAAAAACAAGTTCTGTAGCTGGTATAGAGTATTTTGATTTAGGATTTACTACATTTTTATTATTACTTATTTTAGGAATGGTTGCCTCAATAACGATGATAGTACCAGGGATTTCCGGGTCGGCAATTTTATTGGTTTTGGGATTTTATACTGCGATTGTCTCTAATGTCGTGGGAAACATTTTTGATTTTAGCCAATTAGGTTACAATTTAGGTGTTATTATTCCTTTTGGTCTTGGCGCTTTATTTGGAATTATCATTTTTAGTAAGGTAATTGAGACTTCATTAAGAAAATTTAGGTCTGAAACGTACTTTGCTATTCTTGGTTTTATCCTAGCTAGTATAATTGGTGTTTTTCTAGAAATTAAAGATCATAATACCGCAGCTAGTTTCACTTCACAAATACCTATCTATGAGAAATTCTTTGATTTTGTAGGTAATAATTGGCTTAGTATCATCTTTGGGGTGTTAACTTTATCGTTAGGGTTTATCACTTCAAAGTATTTGACTAAATTTGAAGGAAAGGTAAAGATATGAAGCAATTAGAAGAATATATAATTAATAATAGGAGATTTTTACATCAACATCCAGAAACTGGATTTAATTGTAAAAAAACCAAGGAGTTTTTAGTAAGGCAATTGACAGATTTAGGCATAGATAAGATTCATTTTGTAGGAAAAAACTCATTAGTTGCTAGTATTAATAACGGACCTGGTTTAGTTATTGGGTTAAGAGCTGATTTTGATGCTTTAAAAATTACTGAAGCAACAAATCTAGAGTTTAGTTCTGTTAACAAAGGAGTAATGCACGCCTGTGGTCATGATGCTCATACAGCAATGCTTTTGGGGGCGGTTAAGCATCTTAATGAGAATAAAAATCTTTGGCAAGGAACTGTAAAGTTTATCTTTCAAGAAGCCGAAGAAGGACCAGATCCGGGGGGAGCATATTACATAGTTAAATCAGGTGTATTAGATGATGTCGATGAGTTTTTTGCTCTTCATGTAAGTCCTGGATATAAAACTGGCACACTAGCGATTAATTATGGTAATGCTTTAGCTGCAGCAGATATAATTAGTATTAAATTCATTGGAAAAGGAACCCATGCTGCTTATCCTCATTTAGGAATTGATCCGATTGTAATGCAAGCAGATTTTATTACTAAACTTCAGACTATTGTGTCAAGAAAAATCAACCCGTTTGCAACCGCTGTGGTCACTATAGGCGAAGTAAAAGCTGGTACTACATTTAATGTTATTCCTGAAGAAGCGCTCCTAAAAGGTACTGTAAGAACTTTTTCTGAAGAAGTAAGAACTTTAATCGAAGCTGAGATATCTTCGCTAGCAAAGGCAGTAGCTGTTAGTTTTGGTGGTGATTATGAGGTAAACTATACTCGGGGGTATGATCCTACTGTTAATACTGAATCATCAGTTGATAAGATGATAAATTCTTCTAAGGACGTTTTTGATAATGTTATAATATTAGAAGAAGCTTCAATGGGGGCTGAGGATTTCTCTAGATATATTAATTTAAAAAAAGGTGCTATAGCTTGGTTAGGTGTGCAACACTTAGATAAAGAAAATCATAACATTCATCATCCTAAGTTTAATTTAAATGAATCTGCTTTGATAAAGGGGACAAATCTCCTAATAAATATTGTAAAGGACGGTAGTAAATAATGTATTTAATTAAAAATGCGAATTTAGTTAGTATGGTAGACATCAATTATGAAATAGTAGATATTCTTGTTGATGGGAAAGTAATCAAAAAGATTGGTAAAATTGATAGCTCAGACTTCAAAAACGCTAAAGTAATTGATGCTTTAGGTAATTATGTTACTCCAGGTATTGTTGATCCACATTGTCATATTGGTATCTTTGAAGAAGCAATTGGTTTTGAGGGTGCTGATGGTAATGAGATGACAAGTCCGATTACTCCTGAATTAAGAGCGATTGACGCAATTAAGCCTCAGGATGTAGCTTTCAACGAAGCTTTAGTATCAGGTGTAACAACTGTTTGTACAGGTCCAGGAAGCGCTAATTGTATCGGTGGTACTTTCACCGTGTTAAAGACTTATGGTAAAACTGTTGATGATATGGTGGTTGTTAAAGAATCATCTATGAAAATGGCGTTGGGAGAAAACCCTAAACGTGTTTATAATTCTAAGAGTCAATCACCAGCTACAAGAATGGCAACTGCAGCTTTAATAAGAGATGCATTACAAAAAGCTAAAGATTATCAAGAAAAATTAGATGAGTATTATGAAAATTTAAATGCTAATAAGGATGTTAAGAAACCTGAGTTTAACAGTAAATGGGCTTCACTTGCAAGAGTGTTTTCTGGTTTTCCAGTAAAAATCCATGCTCATCAACAAGACGATATCGTAACAGCGATAAGAATAAGTGAAGAGTTTGGTTTAAATGCTACAATCGAACACGCTACTGAAGGGCATTTAATTGCTGATTATTTAAAAGAGCATAATCAAAGAGTTATAATTGGACCTACCTTAGGTTCGAAATCTAAATATGAATTAAGAAACAAGACTTTTGAATCTGCAAGGATTCTCAAGGAACATGGTGTTGATTTTGCAATTATGACTGATCACCCTGTTATTCATCTAGCAAATGCATTAACCCAAGTTGGTATTTTTGTTAGAGAAGGGTTATCAGAGTTAGATGGTTTTAAAGCAGTAACAATTGATGCTGCTAGAATCAATCAAATTGATGATAGAGTTGGAAGCATTGAAGTTGGTAAAGATGCAGATATAGTTATTTGGGATGGACATCCTTTACATTACTTAACTAAAACTAAAACAGTTATGATTAACGGAGAAATTGTTCATCAAAAATAATAAAAAAGGGATTAGAGTCGGAAGACTTTAATCCCTATACTTATAATTTAAAAATAGTAGACAAATACTAAAACAATACCATAACTTAAAAGGAAAATTCCAATTATTCGATTAAGTAGAAAATCGTTAATCTTATTAGCATAAATGCTGGCTATATTCGCACCGATAAAGGCAGAAACTGAGGCAATGACTAAGGGTAGAACTTCTGGTTGTTTAATGATGAAGTGAGTAACTGCTCCAACAAGTGCAATAAAAGTCATAATAAATACGGATGTGCCTACTGCTCTTTTTAAACTAAAGCCAAGAAGCATTGTTAGTAAAGCAAGTATTGATAATCCTCCACCTGCACCAACCATACCACTGGTTAGACCAATGAAAATACTAAATATAACTGCAAAAACTAATACGATAATTTTTGGTTTGTTTGTAAGGCTTTGATTTGGGCTTTTGATTGGATAGATCAAGAATCTTAAACCCAAGAAGATAACAATAAAGTTTAATGCTCCTCCAAGTAAATCTGGCTTTAAATCAGCGGATACGTAACTGCCAATAAGAGTAAAGATTACAATAATAATCGCCATAGATAAGGCAGCTTTAATATGAATATTCTTATTTCTTATATAAATATACGCACTACCTGCTGAAGCAAAGACATCACTAGCAAGGGCGATGCCTACAGCAATATAGGGATCCATTCCTAGGATGGTAGCAAAAAGCGGTGCAATAATTGTGGCAGCACTAAGTCCGACTAAACCAGTTGCAAGTCCAGCTAGCAAACCACCGATGAAGTAAACAAAAATTTCCATGATTATCTCCTAAAAAGTAAGGTTAAAAAAAACACAAGTTCTGTGTTCTTTATAGCTTATTAGTTATATTTTCTGTATAGCGTTTCTGGCAGGACTCAATCAGTTTAATAGCTTCTTTTTTGTTATAGTAATCTAGGACCTTTACATGATGACCAGGTTCTAAGATTTTATAGTTTTCAAAAAATAGTTTTATTTCACGCAACTGTAAGTCTTTAATATCAGCTATGTCATGAATATCTTCAAATCTTGGGTCAGCATCAACAACTGCAATGATTTTTTGATCTCTATCCCCAGAATCATACATATCTAGATAACCAACTACTCTAGCATCGACAATACAACCTGGAAATGTTTGGGTGGTAGCAAGAACTAGAATATCAAGTGGGTCCCCATCTTCAGCTAAGGTTTTTTCAATAAAACCATATTCTGCTGGATAAGTCATTTTTGAGTATAAAACTCGATTAAGTTTAATACGATTTTTCTCTTTATCGACTTCATATTTGTTTTGGGTTCCCATAGGAATTTCGATAATTGCTTCAATAATTTTTGACATTATATCATTCCTTTCTTAAAGAATTATATATTATTCTCTTCGTATTTGCAACTTTTTATTAATAAATAATATTTTTTTGATGGTTCGATATATAAAATTATTATTTTTATGTTAAAATAATATAGAGGTGATGACCGTGCATATTAATACAATTGATCTCGCGATTATTGACTGGCTAAATGAGAACTTTTGGTGGCCTGTTATTTTATTTATAGTTGCTTTATTTATAATTATAAAGATATTCCTTCTTAAACCGCAAAGACCGGAGAAAGTTGATGGTTCATATTTAACGGATGAAATATTAAAAAGTCTTGGTGGAATTGGAAATCTAACTGATATCAGTTTAGATGGAAGTAGATTGAAGTTTACTTTAAAAGAGGTTGATTTGATTACTCTTGAAACTTTTAAAGAAATGGGAGCAACTGGAGTTTTTATTTCAGGAAAAAATGTTAAAATGGTATTACCATACAATATGGAAAAGATTGTTAAAATAATAAAATCGGAGATAAATGGGGGATAATTATGATAGATGGTAAATTTAAAATTACTTACATAAATGGACTTCATGCAAGGCCAGCTACCAAACTTGTTTCGAAAGCTAATAGTTTTCAATCAGAAATGATTATGGAATTTGGAGAACGTAAAGTAAATATGAAATCAATAATGGGAGTTATGTCTCTAGGTGTTCCAGCTAACAAAACAATAAAAATAATCTTCAATGGTAGCGATGAGGATGCAGCTTACAAAGCGATCTCCAGAATCATCAATGAGATTAATGAAATGAAGTAAGCAGAAGAGATTTCTTTTCTGCTTGAGGTAGATATGTCAAAATTAAAAGTTTTTCGTTTGCAAATATTTAAATTTGAAATGTATGGGTTCTTAAAAAACTTAAGGTTTTTTGAACCCTATTTAATTATATTTTTAACAGAAAGAAGCTTAAACTTCTTTCAAATTGGTTTGTTAATATCAATTAGAGAAATTATCATCTATTTGTTTGAGGTGCCTTCTGGAGTAATTGCAGATATGTATGGAAAGAAGGTTGAGTTAACTTTCTGTTTTATTTTTTACATCATATCTTTCATTATTTTCTTTTTTGCAACAAATTTCTGGTTGTTTGCCATGGCGATGATGTTGTTTGGTTTAGGAGAAGCTTTTCGATCTGGAACTCATAAATCGATGATAATGAGCTTTCTTGACCATAACAATATTACTGATTCTAAAACTAAAGTATATGGACAAACAAGAGCAATGTCATTGATAGGATCGATGGTTATGAGTATTATTTCAGTAATCTTTGTTATCTCCTTGCCGGAGTTGAAGTATCTATTTTTATTAACGATAATTCCTTATCTTTTAGATATGTTTTTGATTCTTTCTTATCCAAGCTATTTGAATCAAAGACAGGTTGTGAAATTTAATTTTATTGATTTTTTGAAACAGAACTTTACTAATATTAAGTATACATTCTCTACTACAAATGTGAGAAAACTAGTTTTTGATGAGTCCTTATACCAAGCTGGTTTTAAGAGTATTAAAGATTATATTCAACCGATAATTATTACTCTATCAGTTGGTTTCATCGTTTTTAAGGGTTTTACAGAACAAGAAAATTTAAAAATCTATTTAGGTGTCATTTATGCTGTTATATATTTAATAAGTTCTTTGGCGAGTAGATATACTTATAAGTTAGCTAGAAGGGTGAATCACTTTAAGTATGTGAATGCGATGTGGTTTATTACGGGATTAATTGCTTTGCTATTAAGTCTTTATCTAGATAACATTTTTATTATTTTTGGTAGCTTTATTTTAATTTACATCTTTTTAAATCTTAGAAAACCAGTAATGGTAGAAGAAATAGGTAATGAAACAGATAAAAACAAAAGAGCAACCGTTTTAAGCGTTGAATCCCAATTAACATCTTTGTTACTAATCTTCTTTGCTCCCTTAATTGGATTTTTAGCAGATAGAAGTATGCAGTTAATGTTTGTATTTGTAGGGATAACGATGTTAGTTATTTATCTATTTAATCGTTTTTATAATTTTAAAACAGTGCAATCAAAATAGCGATTGCACTGTTATTTTTTTACTTTCTACCTAAGCCAATTTTTCTTTTGCATTTCCTCATCTTTTTAAATGCGTAATCACCAGCTATCTCTCTACCTTTATCTAAGATATCTTGAAGTTCTTGTGACTTGATTAAAGCTTGATGTTTTTCTTGAATAGGGATTAAGACATCACAGATGGCTTGCCCTAAATCCTCTTTAAACTCTTGATAGCTTTTATCTTCATATAAAGATGTTATTTCACTTACAGTTTTATCGGTTATACTAGCAAAGATTGTTATTAGATTAGCTAATCCTTTTTGGTTCTTTTGGTCATATTTTATTTTGCCAATTGAATCAGTAACTGCAGATTTAATCTTTCTTTTAATTGTTGCTTCATCATCAAACATAGAAATATAACCTTTGTCAAGTTCATCTGATTTTGACATTTTTTTGTTTGGATCTTGCAAATCCATAATTCTAGCACCTACTTCAGGAATCAATGGTGCAGGAACTGTAAAGAAATCTCC
>NPID01003081.1_pt1 | contig 30899 bp, 27 predicted proteins | sample 8637491 | NCBI WGS metagenome assembly NPID01 (sample SAMN07420843, study PRJNA396082) | bioreactor metagenome | isolation source: sample BA6 brine-fed electro-methanogenic bioreactor BA | place: Japan: Kochi | collected 2016-06-14 | reverse complement strand
GCGCCGGCAAGAAGGACGAGGCCAAGCGCACCGCCCTCAGCGTCGACGTCAGCGTCACCCCCGGGATCGACAACGTAACCGCCCGGACCCTGGTCAAGAAGCATCCCAGCCGTGAAGCGCTGCTGGCGGTGGTCAAGGCCGAGGGCCTCTCGGTGGACGAAAAGGTTCTCAAGGATAAGAAGCTCTCCATGGAAGACCTGGCGGACGAGATCCTGTTCGCCTCCTATGCCAAGGGGATCGACCTCTTCTCCATTGATGAGCTCTGCACCCAGGTCCAGGCCGAATGCGCCGCCATGTTCAAGAACTACCCCGGCAGCCGGATTCGCCTCAAGGCCATCGGCGGCGGGGGCGGCAAGGGACAGCGGATCCTGGGCGCATCCCTGCTCACCGCCAAGAACCCCAGCGACGCCCAGATCGCCAAGGCCGCTGCCGATGCGCCGGGTCTGGTCCGGGAAATCCTCAACGAAGTCAAGGCCAATGGCGTCGGCGACAACAAGAACGTCCTTGTCGAGTTGAACATCGAGCAGACCCGGCACAACGAAATTCAGCTGCTGGGCAACGGCGAATGGTGCGTCTCGCTGGGCGGCCGCGACTGTTCCCTGCAGATGCACGAGCAGAAACTGCTGGAGGTCTCGGCCACCCAGGAAGGGCTGGCGGCGGCTATCGAAAAAGCCAAGGCGGCCGGGAACAAGGCCGAAGCCAAGGCCCTCGAGTCCGACTTGAAGGTCCTCAAGCGCATGGAAGAGCAGTCGGCCCGCTTTGGTCAGGCGGTCGGCCTCGACTCGGCCTCGACCTTCGAGTGCATCGTCGATCGCGACCGCCACTACTTCATGGAGGTGAACACCCGGATTCAGGTGGAGCACCGGGTCACCGAGCTGTGCTACAGCCTGAAGTTCACCAACCCGAAGGATAAGAACGACTTTTTCATCGTCGAGTCCCTGGTCGAGGCCATGGCGCTTCTGGCCAGGCATAAGGAGCGCCTGCCCAAGCCCGAGCGGATTGTCCGGTTCAATGCCGGCGCCGAGGCCCGCCTCAACGCCACCGACGCCTCCCTGTCACCCCATGCCGGGGGCATGATCCGCTACTGGTCGAAACCGATCGAAGGCGAGATCCGCGACGACCAGGGCATCAACCTGGTCAATCCCGACACGGGGCTGTTCATGCGCTACAAGGTGGCCGGGGCCTACGATTCCAATATCGCCCTGCTGCTCACCAAAGGGGAGGACCGCCTGGCCAGTTACCACCATCTGGCCAAGGTGCTGCGCAACACCACCCTGCGCGGGACCGACCTGGGCACCAACCTCGAATTCCACTACGGGCTGGTCAACTGGTTCATCGGCACCAACGTCCATGCCAAGCCGACCACCCGCTTTGTGGTCCCCTACCTGACCCTGGTCGGCACGCTCAAGGAAGAGGCCAACAAGCTCGACCCGGTTTATGCCTTCCTCGAGATGAAAAAGCACTATGCCAAGCAGGTTGCCGATGATCCCGAAGTCGGCAAGACGTTGTCCCAGGTCCTCGACCGCAAAGGGACCCTGCTGACCCGTCCTATGGAGAAACTGCTGGAGGATCCCCATCTGCTTTCGGGTTGGCTGAGCCTGAACCGGAAAAACTTCCGCATTGAAAACGGCAAGGTCGTCTGGCTGCGGAACCCCTTGGTGATCCTCGAGGAAACCTACGAATACCTGAACATGAGCTTTGACGCGAAGGCGCCTGCCGCCGAGGTGATCTGGAGCCATGACCATGAGTTGCTCCAGGATGCGCTTGGCTTCTATGACGCGCTGCGCGAAAAGCTCAAGCTCGAAAAAGAAGATTTTGTGAAGCTCAACGACCTGCTGGCCAAGGAACAGGCGCCGAAGGGATTCGATGCCGAAACCTGGGAGCAGATCCGCTCCGCTCATTTCGGCTACGAGGCGGGCAACGAGCTGCTCGGCATGCTGTTCCTGATCGCCGAGAACACCAATTTCTATGATTTCCGCGTTGAGGACGATCTGGAGGTCACCATTCCGGAGTACCTCACCGACCCCGAGCTCCAGGCCCGGATGAAAAAGGTTTTGGTTCCGCCCCCGGCGACCAAGGCCGACGAAATCGTGGCGGTCTGCGGCGGCATGTACTACGCCCAGGAAGCCCCGGGCATGCCCGCCTTTGTTCATGAGGGGATGCACTTCGACAAGGGCCAGCCGCTCTACATCATCGAAGTCATGAAAATGTTCAACAAGATTCTCGCGCCCTTCTCCGGTACCATCGACAAGATTCTGATCGAAGGGGGTGACGGGACCATCGTTGCCAAAGGACAGCCGCTCTTCAAGATCACCCCCGACGAGAAATTTGTCGAGGTCGATCCCAGGGAGGTCGCCAAGGAGAAACGTGCCCGCACGGGCGAGTATCTGCAGGCCGTCCTCTAGGGAGAGATCAGATCCTCAAGAGTTGCTGCTGAACGTCCGGAACCCGGAAACCAACAGACCCCGCCTGAAACAGGCGGGGTCTGTTGGTTTCCAGGCCGACCGATTTGATCCGGCTGACCATGGGCGGAACCTGGCGATCGCCAAGGGCGGCAAAAGCAATTTCGGGGCGCGACTTTAGGCTGCAGCCCAATAATCGTCGCTTTCGACGCATTCGGATACCGCCTCCAGAAACGATTTTTCCTGGGCGTCCTTGACGATTTCCACCAGACCATGATTCACCGACCAGATGGTGCCGCAGTAGCTGCATTCGATGATGCCTTCGGTAAAGCCATCGGCATGCAGATCGATTTCAACCTGTTCATGGTGTTTGCAGACGGGACATATCATGGGCGTTCTCCTTGGGCTGGATATGGTTTAAAATAACAAATACGTTTGAAGTATATCCGGATAGATTTTCGGCCGCAAGGGTAAATCTGGAAAAAGATTCGATAAAACAGTATGTTGGGTGGTGTTTTTGTTTTGCTTGATAGACCGTCGGTTTAAAATTAATGGAATTCCATTATTGTGCAGATTGTTTTGAAGGGAATGCTCCTCTGCTCTATGGACTTCGGGCGGGAAGTAAAAAATAGACCGTTATTTTGAATTTTTCGGAGAAAAAGGAAATGTCGAAGAGGGAAAAATCGGAATTTTTTTAAAAAAATGGGATTCGCACAAAAGAAAACCCCCGTCTCTTCCGGCAGCGGCCGTTAGGTCGAGGGGGAGGAGAAAGGGTGAGCGTTCCAATTTCCCGATCGCTTTTGCCGGAAAGAATCGCTGATCGTTCGGCGGCAAAAAGGGGCGTTCAGGGGAAACCGCCGAACAGGGGCTGGTTGCTTGGGGGAATGATCCCCCGTGCTTCAGCGCGGGCAAGGAGGGTCTCGACGGCTTGCACCCCTTCGGTGCCGAGGTCGATGGAAAAGTCGTTGACGTAAAGGCCGATGTGCTGCTCGATGACCAAATCGGCCAGTTCCTGGGAGTGTCTCTTGATATAAGACTTCGGCTCTTCGGGGTGGGCGAAGGCATACTCAACGCTGGCCCGGAGTGCAGCATCGATGCGACCGATCAATTCGGTCCCCAGGCTACGGCGAGCCAGAATGCCTCCCAGGGGGATCGGCAGTCCCGTGTCCTGCTCCCACCACTGGCCAAGGTCGAGAACTTCCACCAGGCCGTACTTCCGGAAGGTGAAGCGCGATTCATGGATGATAACCCCGGCATCGGACTCGCCGCGGGCCACCGCCCCCATGATCTGGTGGAAGGGGAGGACCAGGACGTCCTCGAATCCCTGACCGTGAAGCTGCAGCAGCAGATTGGCCGTCGTCAGCCGGCCGGGGATGGCGATGCGTTTGCCCCTGAGCCCACTCATCGAAACGGTTTCTCTGGCGACGACCAGGGGCCCGCAGCCGCGGCCCAGCGCCCCGCCGCTGCGCAGCAGGGCATAGTCGCGGCGCAGATGCCCGAGGGCGTGGTAGGAGATCTTGGTCAGGTCCAGTGCTCCTTGCAGGGCGAGTTCGTTGAGGGTTTCGACGTCCTCGAGCCGCTCGTTGAAGGTGGCGCCATCGACCGATACCTTGCCGTGAACCAGGGCATAGAAGATGAACGTGTCGTTAGGGCAGGGGGAGTATCCGAGGGTCAGTAACGGTTTCATTCGCTTTTCCTGGGACCGGGCCATTCTCTAAGCAGCCTCTCAACGGCCTGCTGGGCGATCTCCGCGCCGCTCTTCAGATCCCATCGTTTCAGGTCGCGGTTTTCCACCAAGTTGGAAATGCCGCGCACTTCAAGGTAGCAGACGTCGTGCAACGAACAGATCTGGGCGATGGCGGCGCCTTTCATGTTTTCGCAGATCCCGCCGGTGCGCCGGACCATCTCGTCTCCGAGCGGAGCGGTCCCCGAGCAGGTGGAGACGGTGACCACCGAGCCAAATCCGAGCTTTCGTTGATGGTTGCGGGCGAAGCGCTCGAGAGTGGGGCGGGCATGGGCCAGCAGCGCCAGGTCGACCGGAAAGCGGTTGAAAAAGGATTGGCCGCCTTTTTTCAGTACCGGCAACCCCAAATCCCCCAGATCAGCGAAACCGCCGGGAGCCTGTGCCCCTTCGTCACCGAAAACCTCCTCGCTGGCCAGGGCCAGGTCGCCGACCGCCAGGTCGCTGCCCGGATACGCACCACCGCAGCCGAAGTTGAGCACGGCCCGCGGAGACATCTTGCCAAGGATCGCCTCCGTCGCGGCGGCGGCGTTGGTCTTGCCGACCCCGCTGTGCAGCAGGGCCACTGCCTGGCCCGCCAGGGACCCGACGAGAAACTCGCGGTGGCCGCAGGTGTGCACTTCGCAGGCGGAAAGCTTTTTGCGAAGAAGCTCCGTTTCGAAGGGGACTGCGGCGATCAGAGCAAGCATATCGATATAGAGTCAGGGGGGCGAAAGGGAAAGATCGGCGCGGAAAAAAGCCTGCTTCCGACCCTGGCGGGATAAGTATGCCAGGGCTGTGGTCAGGGGTGGAACCACCCCTGTCGGATGAGATCCCGGCGCAGGTCGACACCCTGGTTGCGCACCACGCCGAAGTACCAGAAGCGCTCCTGGCTGGCCGGGAATTCCAGGGGCGGATCGAGGCGCTTGCGGCGATCCACCAGATTGGTCTGGAACTTGCCATCGGCATCGGAAACGATTTCAAGTATTTTGCCCTGCAGGCTGCCGGGGACACCATCGATGACGTACTGGATCATGTCCCTCAGTTTAAGTCCCTGGCGGTATTCCCACAGATCCCCCTCGAAGGCGTGCGCACACTCGCTGACGAAATCGTTCCAGTCAAGGAGCAGGCTGCCGAAGTCTTCCTCGGCAAACTCGGCGAATTCGCTATGGGTCCTGAGCCGCTCCTCGATCTGGTCCTGTTCCCGCTTGGACAGGAAAAAGGAAAGACTTTCCTCGACGGGGTACATGTCCAGCAGGTCGGTGAGCTCGGCACAGAAATAATCGTAATCCAGGTCCGTTTCGGTCATGTTGGAAAAAGGCCCGGGCAAAGCCTTGCGCGGATGGCAGAGCAGCGAGAGGTGGTCGTGGCCGAAGTCGGTGGGAAACTGTTGGGCCGGATTGTGCTTCAGTCCGTGGCGGGCCAACTGGTCCATGGCCCGGATGTGATTACCGGTAAAACAGGTAAGAACCTTCTCCTCAGAGTAGAAGATTTCCATGCCGGCGCGGTTGTTGGCCAGGCCGAAACCGACAAACCCGTCGTGAATCAGGCGCGGCAGATACGGGGCGATGGTCTCGAGAATCTCGCCGGTATCCAGGTACGGAGAGTAATAAACCGCCGGGGCGGGCTGCTCCTCACTCTGCTCGGCCATCTCCTCCTGGTAGAATTCCAGAATGAAAAACGCTTCTTCGGGCAGGCAGGTTGCCAGCGAGCGAAACACGCTCTCCACCTTGCTGGCCCCGACCATGGCGGTAAACCGGTAGGAATCCGTAGAATTCTCAAGGAGAGAGAAGCTGTAGCCCTCTTCCGGGCGAAACGGTTTCGACAGGGGTTCGCCGGGCCAAACGCGAATGCCCAATGGGTAGTCAAAGTTATTTCTGGCCAAAGGGATTTCCTTGAAATGGTTTCAGTGCGTGATCAACCGCCAAGGGAAACGGCGGATTTGAACAAAAGGCCCGGAGGCGCCTTCGACAAGCAATCACATACTGGTGAAATTTAGTGGATTCGCCGGAAAAAGTCAACCTGGCGGGACTTCGCCCTGGAGAGGGGCGTGGCGAGCCATTTGGTGATAATCCCCCGCGTGGATTAATGGGGGTTCCTCTCGGGCCGGCCGGAGCTCCGGATGACTTTACGCAATAGGATTGATCGGTCAAATCATGTCGCTGTTTCGAGAACTCGTTTGAACAAAAGTTTGAAAAACACCCAACCGGCCAGCGAGAATCGGAAGCCGCAGGCCAGGGGCGGATTTGCATGAAAAAACAGGCTTTATTTTAAGTAAATGTTTTTATCCCCGATAAAGAATTTTTGTTGACAAATGGCGGGTTTTTCGTTTATATCGACGGGTCAGTAGAACTATTTTTTATTTTTTACCACAGATTGGATATGGAATTTAACATCGGGGCAAAAATTAAAAAACTGCGCAAGGCGCGAAAGCTGACCCTTCAGGATGTGGCCAGTGAAACAGGCTTTTCTCCGGCGCTGATTTCCCAGATCGAGAACAACAACGTCTCTCCGCCCATCGCCACCCTTTCCAAGATTGCCCGTTTTTTCGATGTGAAAATGGGGCATTTTTTCGAAGAGGAAGAAGAGGAGCGAAAGTACGAGGTGGTCAGGCAGGGCCAGCGGCGGGTCGTCAGTCGGGTTATCTCCAAGGCGGGCACTGGCCACGGCTATACCTACGAGGCGTTGTCTTTCAGAAAGCGCAACAAGAAAATGGAGCCGTTTATGGTGACCGTTTCCGAGCGCCCCGAAGAGGAAACCCTGTATAACCATGACGGTGAGGAGTTTCTGCTGATCCTCAAAGGCAAGGCGGAGGTTCTGCTCGACGAGGAACGGCTGGTTCTGGAAGAGGGCGACGCCGTTTACTTCGACTCGTCGCTTCGCCATCGACTCCTGTCTTATGACGGAGGGGAGGTTCAGGTGCTGGCTGTCGTCACCCGTTGACCATCGGTGGTCCATGATCTTCTTCCCGGACCGCAGGGTTGCGGAGGGCAGGTTTATTTAGCATTGGTAAGCAGTGCGCAGGTTTCAGGGGCGGGACGGCCCGCAGGCCGCTCCGACCTTGATTTTCGAGGTTCCCAACTCTGCCGGAAGGCAAGGGGGATCGATAAATGGAAACTCAGATGAATGAGGGTCGAGTTATGAGTGAGTTTGAAAAGAAATCACTTTCAGACTGGGAGGACAAGGTCAAAAAGGAGATCAAATCCGCCGACCTTTCCCGGTTGGAGTGGGACACGCCCGAAGGCATCAAGGTGAAGCCCCTCTACACCAGGGCTGATATTGAAAATCTGGAAACCGCCGACACCCTTCCCGGGCTTGCCCCTTTTGTGCGGGGGCCGATGGCTTCCATGTATGCCGGCCGGCCGTGGACCGTTCGCCAGTATGCCGGGTTTTCCACCGCCGAAGAGTCCAACGCTTTTTACAAGCGCAATCTCGCCGCCGGCCAGCAGGGCCTCTCGGTCGCCTTTGACCTGGCGACCCACCGCGGTTACGATTCGGATCATCCCCGGGTGGTCGGTGACGTCGGCAAGGCCGGCGTCGCCATCGACTCCGTGGAGGACATGAAAATCCTGTTCGACAGCATCCCCCTTGACCAGGTCTCGGTCTCCATGACCATGAACGGCGCGGTCATGCCGATTCTGGCCATGTACATCGTTGCCGCCGAGGAGCAGGGGGTCAAGCAGGAGCAGCTCGCCGGAACCATCCAGAACGATATCCTCAAGGAGTTCATGGTCCGTAACACCTACATCTACCCGCCGGAGCCCTCGATGCGGATCATTTCCGACATCATCGAGTACACCAGCCAGAAGATGCCCCGGTTCAACTCCATCTCGATCTCCGGCTATCACATCCAGGAGGCGGGGGCCAACAATGCCCTGGAGCTGGCCTTTACCCTGGCCGACGGTCTCGAATACGTGCGCGCCGCCATCGCCAAGGGCCTCGATATCGACGCCTTCGCGCCGCGGCTCTCCTTTTTCTTCGCCATCGGCATGAACTTCTTCATGGAGGCCGCCAAGCTTCGCGCCGCCAGAGCCCTGTGGTCGAGGATGATGAGCCAGTTCAAGCCCAAGAATCCTAAATCGCTGATGCTTAGAACCCACTGTCAGACCTCCGGCTGGAGCCTCACCGAACAGGACCCCTACAATAACGTTATTCGCACCACCCTCGAGGCTCTGGCAGCGGTTCTCGGCGGCACCCAGTCGCTGCACACCAACGCCCTCGATGAGGCGATCGCCCTGCCAACCGACCAGTCGGCGCGCATTGCCCGCAACACCCAGCTGGTCATTCAGGAGGAGACCGGCATCACCAAGGTGGTGGACCCGCTGGCCGGCTCCTACTACGTGGAGCGGCTGACCCATGACCTGGCGGAGGCCGCCCGCGGGCTGATCCGCGAGGTGGAGGAGATGGGCGGCATGACCCAGGCGGTGGTGGCGGGTCTGCCGAAGCTGCGCATCGAGGAGGCCGCCGCCCGGCGCCAGGCCCGCATCGACCGCGGCGAGGAAGTGGTGGTGGGCGTCAACCGCTACCAGCCCGCCGAGGATACCCAGGTGGATATTCTCGATATCGACAACAGCGCCGTGCGCGAGTCCCAGATCCGACGCCTGCAGCAGGTGCGCGCCAGCCGCGACGATGCTGCCTGCCAGGCGGCGCTCGATAATCTCACCAAGGCCGCGACGGGCCGGGAGAACCTGCTGGCGCTGGCGGTGGAGGCGGCGCGCGCCCGGGCCACGGTGGGCGAGATCTCCGATGCCCTGGAGAAGGTGTTCACCCGCCACCGCGCCGTGGTGCGTTCCATTTCCGGGGTGTACGGTTCCGCCTACGAGGGGGACGAGGGTTTCATGAAGATCAAGCAGGAGGTGGAGGCGTTCGCCGAGGCCGAGGGGCGCCGCCCGCGCATGCTGGTGGTGAAGCTGGGCCAGGACGGGCACGACCGCGGCGCCAAGGTGATTGCCACGGCCTTCGCCGACATCGGCTTCGACGTGGACGTGGGACCGCTGTTCCAGACCCCGGAGGAGGCCGCGCGCCAGGCCATCGAGAACGACGTCCACGTGGTGGGCGTCTCATCCCAGGCCGCCGGCCACAAGACCCTCGTGCCCCAGCTCATCGAGGCGCTCAGGGCCGGGGGCGGCGAGGACATCCTGGTCATCTGCGGGGGCGTCATCCCGCCCCAGGACTACCAGCAGCTCCTCGACGCCGGTGTGGCCGCCGTCTACGGCCCCGGCAGCAACATACCGGTCGCTGCGAGCGAGGTCATCCGTCTCATCCGCGAACGCCGCGGCGTCTAACCAACGAAAGGTAAGGCAATGCACGACATCATCCGGCAACTCGAAGAAAAACGCGCCGCGGCCCGCATGGGTGGTGGTCAGCGCCGTATCGACGCGCAGCACGCCAAGGGCAAGCTGAGCGCCCGCGAGCGCATCGAACTGCTCCTCGACCCCGACAGCTTCGAGGAGTGGGACATGTTCGTGGAGCATCGCTGCACCGACTTCGGCATGGACAGGCAGTCCATCCCCGGGGACGGCGTCGTGACCGGCTACGGCACCATCAACGGCCGGCTGGTGTTCGTCTTCAGCCAGGATTTCACCGTCTTCGGCGGCTCGCTGTCCGGCTCCCACGCGGAAAAGATCTGCAAGATCATGGATCACGCCATGAAGGTGGGTGCGCCGGTGATCGGTCTGAACGACTCCGGCGGCGCGCGCATCCAGGAGGGCGTGGACTCGCTGGCCGGCTATGCCGACGTGTTCCAGCGCAACGTCATGGCCTCCGGGGTGGTGCCGCAGATCTCCATGATCATGGGTCCCTGCGCCGGCGGCGCGGTCTATTCGCCGGCCATGACCGATTTCATCTTCATGGTGAAGGATACCTCCTACATGTTCGTCACCGGCCCCGAGGTGGTGAAGACGGTCACCCACGAGGTGGTGACCCACGAGGAGCTGGGCGGCGCGGTAACCCACAACACCAAGTCCGGCGTCGCCGACCGGGCCTTCGAGAACGACGTGGAGGCGCTGCTCATGCTGCGCCAGTTCATGGACTTCCTGCCCGCCAACAACCGCGAGAAGCCACCCGTGCGGCCGACCGCCGATCCCGCCGATCGCATGGAAATGTCGCTGGACACCCTGGTCCCGGACAACCCCAACAAGCCCTATGACATGAAGGAGCTCATCGCCAAGGTGGTGGATGACGGCGACTTCTTCGAGATCCAGCCCGACTATGCCGGCAACATCATCACCGGTTTCGGGCGCATGGAGGGCTCGACGGTGGGCATCGTGGCCAACCAGCCCATGGTCCTGGCCGGCTGCCTGGATATCCGCTCCTCCATCAAGGCCGCCCGGTTCGTGCGCTTCTGCGACGCCTTCAACATCCCGGTGGTCACCTTCGTGGACGTGCCCGGCTTCCTGCCCGGCACCGCCCAGGAGTACGGCGGCATCATCAAGCACGGCGCCAAGCTCCTGTACGCCTTTGCCGAATGCACCGTGCCCAAGATCACCGTCATCACCCGCAAGGCCTACGGCGGCGCCTATGACGTGATGAGCTCCAAGCACCTGCGCGGCGATGTCAACCTGGCCTGGCCGTCGGCCGAGATCGCGGTGATGGGCCCGAAGGGGGCGGTGGAGATCATCTTCCGCCAGGATATCGGCGACAAGGAGAAGATCGAGGCGCGCACCGAGGAGTACCGGCAGAAGTTCGCCAACCCCTTCATCGCCGGCCACCGCGGCTTCATCGACGACGTCATCATGCCCCACGCGACGCGCAAGCGCATCTGCCGCTCCCTGGCGATGCTGAAGGACAAGAAGCTCGAGAACCCCTGGCGCAAGCACGGCAACATCCCTTTGTGAGTGAGGAGTGAAGGGTGAGGCGCGAGGGGTGACAGGAGGCTGTTTTGCCTCACCCCTAACACCTCACCCCTCACCGAGCGGAGCTCGTCAATGTTCAAGAAAATTCTGATTGCGAACCGCGGCGAGATCGCCTGCCGCGTCATCAAGACCGCCCGCCGGATGGGCATCCAGACCGTCGCCGTCTTCTCGGAGGCCGATCGGGACGCCCTGCACGTGGAGATGGCCGACGAGGCCGTCTGCATCGGGCCCCCGCCCACCGCCCAGAGCTACCTGGTGATGGATCGCATCATCCAGGCGTGCAGGGACACGGGCGCCGAGGCGGTCCACCCGGGCTACGGCTTCCTGTCCGAGAATGCCGCCTTCGCCGAGGCGCTGGACCGGGCCGGCATCGCCTTCATCGGCCCCAGGCGCCACGCCATCGTCAGCATGGGCGACAAGATCACCTCCAAGAAGCTGGCGGAGGAGGCCGGGGTCAACACCATCCCGGGCTACACCGGCGTGGTCCGGGACGCCGACCACGCGGTGGAGATCGCCGCCGGCATCGGCTACCCGGTGATGCTCAAGGCCTCCGCCGGCGGCGGCGGCAAGGGCATGCGCGTGGCCTGGAACGAGGCGGAGTGCCGCGAGGGGTTCGAGCGCGCCACCAGCGAGGCCCGGTCCAGCTTCGGCGACGACCGGGTGTTCATCGAGAAGTACATCGTCGAGCCGCGCCACATCGAGATCCAGGTGCTGGCCGACAGCCACGGCAACGTGATCTACCTGGGCGAGCGCGAGTGCTCGCTCCAGCGCCGCCACCAGAAGGTGATCGAGGAGGCCCCGTCCTCCTTCATCGATCCGGAGACCCGCAAGGCCATGGGCGAGCAGGCCTGCACCCTGGCCCGGGCGGTGGACTACCAGTCCGCCGGCACGGTGGAGTTCATCGTCGACCGGGACAAGAACTTCTACTTCCTGGAGATGAACACCCGCCTGCAGGTGGAGCATCCCGTGACCGAGCTGGTCACCGGGCTGGACCTGGTGGAGCTCATGATCCGCGTCGCCGACGGTGAGCGGCTGCCGCTGGCCCAGGCCGATGTGACGCTCACCGGCTGGGCCATCGAGGCGCGTGTCTATGCCGAGGATCCATTCCGCAACTTCCTGCCGTCCGTGGGCCGGCTGGTGCGCTACGCGCCGCCGCAGGAGGGCCCCCACGTGCGCGTGGACACCGGCGTCTACGAGGGCGGCGAGGTGTCCATGTTCTACGATCCGATGATCGCGAAGCTCGTCACCTACGGGTCCACCCGCGATCAGGCCATCGAGCACATGCGCACGGCCCTGGACGAATTCCTCATCCGCGGCGTGTCCCACAACATGAGCTTCCTCTCGGCGCTGATGATGCATCCGCGCTTCGTGGAAGGGCGCATTTCCACCAACATGATCGCCGAGGAGTACCCGGACGGCTTCCACCCGGCCGATGTGCCCCATGACGATCCGGCCCTGCTGGTGGCGGTCGCGGCCACCGTCCATCGCCGCTACATGGATCTCTACGCGTCCATCTCCGGCCAGCTCAAGGGCCTGGAGCGAAAGGTGCATGACGAGTGGGTGGTGGTCATGGGGGGGGAGGAGTTCCCCGTGGTCATCAAGCCGGTGGAGGACCGCTGCCTTGTCACCCACGACGGCGAGACCTACGAGGTGGTGAGCGACTGGCACTTCGGCCAGCCCCTGTTCCGCGGCAGCATCAACGGCCAGCTGATCTGCATGCAGGTGGAGCGGGACAATATCACCTACCGGCTCCTGCACCGGGGTTCGCAGGCCGAGGCCAAGGTGCTCACGTCCCTGACCGCCGAGCTCAATCGGCACATGATCGAGAAGGCGCCGCCGGACATGTCCCGGTTCCTGCTCTCGCCCATGCCCGGGCTGCTGGTCAGGGTCTCGGTCGAGGAGGGGGACGATGTGAAGGCCGGCGAGGAGCTCGCGGTGGTGGAGGCCATGAAGATGGAGAATGTCCTGCGCGCCGCCCGCGACGGTGTGGTCAAGGCGGTGATGGCGGAGGCCGGCGCCAGTCTCGCCGTGGACCAGGCCATCATCGAGTTCGAGTAGACGACGGAGACCGGGACAGCGGATGCATATCACCGCGGCCGCCCTGGCGGAGGCAGTCCACGCGGGCGAGCGCCGGGCGCTCGCCCGCGCCATCACCCTCATCGAGTCCACCCGGGCGGATCACCGCGAACGGGCGGCGGAGCTGCTCGAGCGGCTCATGCCCCAGACGGGCCGTTCCATCCGCATCGGGATCTCGGGCGTGCCCGGCGTGGGCAAGTCCACCTTCATCGAGGCGCTGGGCATGCACGTCATCGACCGGGGCCACCGGGTGGCGGTGCTGGCGGTGGATCCCTCCTCGGCACTCTCCGGCGGTTCCATCCTCGGCGACAAGACCCGCATGGAGGAGCTCGCCCGCCGGCCCGAGGCCTTCATCCGGCCTTCTCCGGCGGGGGGCACCCTGGGCGGCGTGGCCCGGCGCACCCGCGAGGCGATGCTGGCCTGCGAGGCGGCCGGCTTCGACGTCATCATCGTCGAGACGGTGGGGGTGGGACAGTCGGAGACCGCCGTGGCGGAGATGACCGACCTGTTCCTGCTGCTCCTGCTGCCCGCGGGCGGCGACGAGCTGCAGGGCATCAAGCGCGGCATCATGGAGCTGGCGGACCTGGTCCTGGTGAACAAGGCCGACGGTGATCTGGCCGGCGCCGCCCGCCGCACCGTGGCCGACTACCGCCACGCCCTGCACATGCTGCGCCCGCGCAGCCGGAACTGGACCGTGCCGGTCGAAGCCTGCTCCGCCCATACCGGCGCCGGGATCCCGGAAACCTGGGAGACCATCGGTCGCTACCGCGAGACGCTCGACGCCTCGGGCGAGCTGGCCGCGCGCCGCGCCGCCCAGGCCCGCGCCTGGATGTGGAGCGAGACCACCGACAACCTGGTGGCCGCGCTCAGGGAGCACCCCGCCGTGCGCGAACGCCTGCCGGAGCTGGAGGCCGCGGTGACCGAGGGCCGCATCCCGCCCACCCTGGCCGCCCGCCGGCTCCTCGCCGCGTTCCTCGGCGAGGAGCCGGACTCGGAGTGACTTTTTTATATAGACAGGATTAACAGGATTGACAGGATTAATATGGTTTCAGGTTTAAGCTATGGGTAACTGGTAACTGGTAACTGGTAACTGGTAACTGGTAACTGGTAACTGGCTCTTGTCGACCAACCGTATTGTCCGTCGATGACAGATTGTTTCTTGAAATCCTGTCAATCCTGTAAATCCTGTCTATTCATTTATTAATATCATTCGGAGACTATCCATGATCGGTCGACTCAATCACGTGGCCATTGTCGTGCCGGACCTGCCGGCGGCGACGGCCACCTACCGCGACACGCTCGGTGCCCGGGTGTCTGAGCCGGTGGACCTGCCCGCGCACGGGGTCACCACCGTGTTCGTGGAACTGCCCAATACCAAGATCGAGCTGCTGCACCCGCTGGGCGAGGGCTCTCCCATCGCCCGGTTCCTGGAGAAGAACGCCAGTGGCGGCATTCACCACGTCTGCTACGAGGTGGACGACATCCTGGCGGCCCGGGATCGCCTCAAGGCCCAGGGTGCCCGGGTGCTGGGCGACGGCGAACCGAAGACCGGCGCCCACGGCAAGCCGGTCCTGTTCCTCCACCCCAAGGATTTCTGCGGCACCCTCGTGGAATTGGAACAGGCCTGATTCTGTTCACCACGGAGGCACGGAGGACACGAAGAAAAGACTTTTTATCCGCAGATTACGCAGATTACGCAGATGTTTTCGTGCAGTTGGATTGTTCTGTGCCTTTCCACCATGGAACAACACTTCCGCGGTCGGTATACGGCATCGCGGTCGTCACATCCACCAAGTCCGCCAGCAGAAAAACAAATCTGCGTAATCTGCGTAATCTGCGGATAGAGTATTTCGCCTTTTCTCCGTGTCCTCCGTGCCTCCGTGGTGAGCGCTTTTTCCGCAGTGGCAAGTACAAGGAGTGGCGATGACTGGGGAACGGGATGCGCGCTGCGCGGAGCTGGAGGCGACGCTGCACCGGGAGGTGCCGCTGTCGGGGCACATGGGCGTGGCGGTGGAGGCCTACGACGGGGAGTCGCTCGGGCTCAGCGCCGATTTCGAGCGCAATATCAACATCCACGGCACCGCCTTCGGCGGCAGCCTCTACTCCGCCTGCGCGCTGTGCGGGTGGGGCCTGCTGCACCTGAAGTTCGGGGAGTTGGGGCTGGCCGCCCAGATCGTCCTCTCGGCGGGCGAGATCCGCTACCTGCGGCCGGTGAAGCGCCATATCGAGGTGCGCTGCAGCCTGCCGGATGACTATCCGGGGTTCATCCAGCGGCTGCAGGAGCGGGGCAAGGCCCGCCTGGCCCTGCAGGCCGGGATCCTGGCCGACGGGGAGCCGGCGGTGGCGTTCAGGGGCGAGTACGCGGGGATCCTGAAGCGCCCCTAGTCTCCGGCCGCCCGCCGATCAAGGTTCCTCCGCTACGGCTTCCTCCGCGCCGCCATCCGCGTCCCCGCCATTCTCCCCGCCGTCCTGGAGCGTGGCGGGGGCGTGGCTCCCGAACTCCTCCACGAACATCTCCCAGGCCACCAGGAACAGGGCGGCGATGATGGGCCCGATGACGAAGCCGGATATGCCCAGCCCCGCCAGCCCCCCGAGGGTGGAGATCAGGATCAGGTAGTCCGGCATCTTGGTGTCGCGCCCCACCAGCAGCGGCCGCAGCAGGTTGTCCACCAGCCCGATCACCAGGGCGCCGAAGCCCACGATGACCAGCCCCTTCACCGGCTCTCCCGCCGCGAACATCCACAGCGCCGCGGGCGCCCAGACCAGGCCCGCGCCCACCGCCGGCAGCACCGACAGGACGGTCATCACCACGCCCCAGAACACCGCCGCCTCGATCCCCACCGCCCAGAACAGCAGACCGCCCAGGACGCCCTGCACCAGGCCCACCACCAGGGTGCCCTTGAGGGTGGCGCGCGAGACTTCGGCGAACTTGGCGAACAGGCGCCGCTCCCGTTCATCGCCGATGGGCAGCACGTGAATCAGCGACTCCACCAGCCGGGAGCCGTCGCGGAGGAAGAAGAACAGCAGATAGAGCATGACGAAGAACATCACCGTCAGGCGCAGGGCGTTCTGGCCGATGTTCACCGCCTGGGAGGCGAGGAAGCGGCTGCCCGTCACCGCCGCCGACGACAGCCCATCCTTGAGCCGCTGGGCGTCCACTCCGAGCCGCTCGAGGAAATCCCGCGCCGCCGGCAGGGTCTGCTCCACGTACCGGATCGGTTTCTGGATATCGATCTCGCCGCTGGTGATGCGCTGGTAGAACAGCGCCGATTCATGGGTGACCGCCAGCCCCACCAGGATCAGCGGCAGGATGACGATGAGCAGGATGAACAGCAGGGTCAATGCGGCGGTCAGCGACTCGCGCCCTCCCAGCGCCGGCAGCCAGCGCACGTAGAGCCGATGGAACAGGCTGGCGAGCAGCGCCGCCCAGAAGACCGGCTGCAGGAAGTCCTGCACCACCCCCAGGAACGCGGCGGTGACCAGCAGCAGCAGGGCCAGGAAAAAGGCATTCTCGAGGGACTGGAAGCGCATCATGTCGTCACATCCCCGAATGAGTCGAGCAGAGAGTCAACCGGCTGCCTTCGCGCAGCCCGAAGTCACCGGAAAAAGAAGATCGACCGCAGATTACGTTGATTTGCGCAGATTGTTCCTGCAATACCAACCTGCAATGTACAGGGCAAATCGTCGGATTACCTGCCCGGATGGGTCCCCGTAACCCCGGGGATAAATCACGACCGGGCTCGATGGGCCGCTATCCCCGACGCAAAAAAATCCACGCTAATCAACGTAATCTGCGGTGGAAAAGTTGTTTTCTTTCCCGCCGCAGAGATCGTGGGGCCTCGCTCAGCCGCCCAGCGCCGCGGCGGTCTCGGCGAGGGTGGCGGTGTTGATGGCGGGGAAGTAGGCCGGGGCCTGTTCCATGCGCCGGGTCGCCTTCTTGAGGATGCTCTCCAGGTTGGGGCGCTTCTCGGCCGGCGTCTCGCCGGAGCCGATGCCACCGCCGAACTCCACGAAGGCGGTGATGCCGTCACCGTCGGCCAGCGCCGTCTCCAGGCAGCCGATCCAGTTCACCGGGTGGAACAGCTGGAAGAACAGCCGGGCCTTGATGATGCCCGGATCCTCCTCGTGGAAGCCGCCGGTGTAGTTGGAGAGCACCCTGCACCCGGGGGTACCCATTTCCGCCTCGTCCAGGACCGGCCGGAAACGGCGCGCGGCCTCCACCATGTAGTAGCTGTGGAAGGCGCCTTCGGTCTTGAGGCGCACGGTGCGCTTGCGCGGGAAGAGCTCGGCCAGCTCCGCCTCCAGGGCGTCGAGATCGCTGCCGGCCCCGGCGGCCACCGTCTGGTCCGGCAGGTTGCGCCCGCCGATGCCGCAGAAGTGCTTGTCGGCCAGCGGCCGCACCGTCTCCACGTCCATGGGCACGGCCAGCATCTCCCCCTCGCCGTAGGTCCCCATCAGTTCGCCGCGCTGGCGCACCAGGCGCAGGGCGTCCTCGAAGGCCAGGCTGCCCGCGGCCACTAGGGCGGAGTATTCGCCGAGGCTGTGGCCGGCGGCGGCATGGGGCGTCACCCGCCCGTCGGTGAGGTCCTGGAACACCCGCAGGCAGGCGATGTGGTGGGTGAGCAGCACCGGCTGGGTGTTGCGGGTGAGGTTGATCTCGCCCTGGGGATCGCGGAAGGAGAGCTCCGCCATGTCGAAGCCCAGGATTTCGCTGGCCCGGTCGTAGACGCTCCGGGCCGTCGCATATTCCGCGTACAGGTCGCTGCCGATGCCGGGGTACTGGGATCCCTGGCCGGGGAAGATGAACATGACGCGGTCGGTGGGGGCGGACATGACGGTTTCTCCTCGACTTACGAAAGACCGGAAAGAATAGGTGGAACGACGGATCGGGGCAAGGGTGCCTCTGTGTGCTGGTTCTCTGCGTGCCCTTCGTGACTTCGTGGTGCGCCCTTTGGAGCACCCGCCCGGGCCGGTGGCATCCGTCCTTGCATGATACTGATAGGATCGATAAATTCGGCTTATGTTGCGGTACAATATCCAGCCGGCGGGCGGGGCGTCTCAGAAATGCTGGCGCTGGATGCCGGTTTCGGCCATCACCGTGGTGGCGATCTCCTCGATGGAGCGGTTGGTGGTGTCGATGAAGGGCATCCGTTCGCTGCGGAACATCTGCTGGATGCGCCGCACCTCGTCCCGGCACTGCTGGGGCGAGGCGTAGCGGCTGTTGGGGCGGCGCTGTTCGCGGATCTGCTGCAGCCGCCGGGCATCGATGAGCAGGCCGAACAGTTTCTTTTTGTAGGGAATCAGCACGCTGGGCAGGGCGTCGCGATCCAGGTCCTCCTCGGTCAGCGGGTAGTTGGCCGCGCGCACCCCGAACTGCAGGGCCAGGTAGAGGCAGGTGGGCGTCTTGCCCGAGCGGGAGACGCCCAGCAGGATGATGTCCGCCGCGCCGTAGTGCTGGGTGCTGACGCCGTCGTCATGGGCCAGGGCGTAGTTGACCGCCTCGATGCGGGCGTTGTAGATGGCGAAATCGCCGACGCCGTGGGAGCGTCCGACCTTGTGGGTGGACTCCACCCCGAGTTCCTGCTCCAGGGGACCGATGAAGGTGTCGAAGAAGTCCAGCATGAGCGCCTGGCTGCGGGAGACGATGACCCGGATTTCGTCATCCAGCAGGGTGCTGAAGACGATGGGGCGCTGGCCCTCGTGGGCATGGGCGTCCTCGATGAGGCGCACGAGCTTGCGGGCCTTCTCGGGCGTATCGAGATAGGGCAGCCGGACCAGGTTGAACTCGATGTTCTCGAACTGGGTCAGCAGGCTGTGGCCCAGGGTCTCGGACGTGATGCCGGTGCGGTCGGAAATGAAGAAGACGGTTCGTGCCACTGTCTGAAGTCTCGTCATCAGGGGACGGGTGGCTGAGTATTGATCAATTGAGGCAAGAGGGAGAAATCCGGTGCAAGACTACGTAGTGTGGTTCAACGAAGTCGGAATGGATGACGTTGAACGCGTGGGTGGCAAGAACGCCTCGCTGGGCGAGATGATCAGCAACCTCGCTTCCGCCGGGGTCCATGTCCCCGGCGGCTTCGCCACCACGGCCACCGCCTACCGCGAGTTTCTCGAAACCGGCGGCCTGGCGGAACGCATCCACGATGCACTGGATCGCCTCGACGTGGACGACGTGGAGGCGCTGGCCGGCACCGGCGCCGAGATCCGCCAGTGGATCGTGGACGCGCCGTTCAAGCCCGAACTGGAGCAGGCCATCACCGGCGCCTTCCGGGATCTCGAGTCGCGCGAGGGGGAGGGCATCGCCGTGGCGGTGCGCTCCTCCGCCACCGCCGAGGACCTGCCGGACGCCTCCTTCGCCGGGCAGCAGGAGACCTATCTCAACGTGCGCGGCCTGGACAGCGTGCTGCTGGCCGTGAAGCACGTCTTCGCCTCGCTGTTCAACGACCGCGCCATCGCCTACCGGGTGCACAAGTCGTTCGACCACCGCCAGGTGGCGCTGTCCGCCGGCATCCAGCGCATGGTGCGCAGCGAGAGCGGCGCCAGCGGCGTGATGTTCACCATGGATACCGAGTCGGGCTTCAACGACGTGGTGTTCATCACCGCCGCCTACGGACTGGGCGAGACCGTCGTCCAGGGCGCGGTGAACCCCGACGAGTTCTACGTCCACAAGCCGACCCTGTCCGCCGGGCGCCCGGCGGTGCTGCGCCGGAACCTGGGCGGCAAGGCCATCAAGATGATCTACACCGACGACACCGGGCATGGGCGCAGCGTGGCCACCGTGGACGTCGCGGACGCCGACCGGCGCCGGTTCTGCATCAACGACGCGGATGTGGAGGAACTCGGCCGGATGGCGCTCACCATCGAGCGGCACTACGGCCGGCCCATGGACGTGGAGTGGGCGAAGGACGGCGACGACGGCCGCCTCTACATCGTCCAGGCCCGTCCGGAGACGGTGAAGAGCCGCGACTCCGGCCGGGTCATCGAGCGCTATCACCTGAGCGGCAGCGGTCCGGTACTGGCGCAGGGCCGCGCCATCGGCCAACGCATCGGCAAGGGCGCGGCGCGCATCCTCAACGACATCCGCGACATGCACAAGGTGCAGCCGGGCGACGTGCTGGTCACCGACATGACCGACCCCGACTGGGAGCCGATCATGAAGCGGGCCTCGGCCATCGTCACCAACCGCGGCGGGCGCACCTGTCATGCGGCCATCATCGCCCGTGAGCTCGGCATTCCCGCCGTGGTGGGCTGCGGCGACGCCACGGAAAAGGTGGCCGACGGGGCCGAGGTCACCGTCTCCTGCGCCGAGGGCGACACCGGCAACATCTACGCCGGCCTGCTCGATTTCAACATCAAGACCATCGAGCTGGACAAGATGCCGCCGCTGCCGTTCAAGATCATGATGAACGTGGGCAATCCGGATCGCGCCTTCGATTTCCAGTTCCTGCCCAACGCCGGCATCGGCCTGGCGCGGCTGGAATTCATCATCAACCGCATGATCGGCATTCACCCGAAGGCCCTGCTCAACTATGCCGACATGCCCGCCGACCTGAAGGCGACCATCGACGACTACACTTCCGGCTACGCGGACCCGGTGAGCTACTACGTGGATCGCCTGGCCGAGGGCATCAGCACCCTGGCCGCGGCGTTCCATCCGAAGCCGGTCATCGTGCGCATGTCCGACTTCAAGTCCAACGAGTACGCCAACCTCATCGGCGGCGACCAGTTCGAGCCCCACGAGGAGAATCCCATGCTGGGCTTCCGCGGCGCCTCGCGCTATGTCTCCGAGAGCTTCCGCGACTGCTTCGATCTCGAGTGCCGGGCGCTGAAGCGGGTGCGCGACGAGATGGGGCTCACCAACGTGGAGATCATGATCCCGTTCGTGCGCACCCCGGACGAGGCCGCCCAGGTGGTCGAGCTGCTGGCAGCCAACGGGCTGGAGCGCGGCGTGAACGGACTGCGCCTCATCATGATGTGCGAGATCCCGGCCAACGCGCTCATCCCCGACGAGTTCCTGAAGCATTTCGACGGCTTCTCCATCGGCTCCAACGACCTGACCCAGCTGACCCTGGGGCTGGACCGCGACTCGGGCCTCATCGCCCACCTGTTCGACGAGCGCAACCCGGCGGTGAAGGCGTTGCTGGGACGGGCCATCGAGGCCTGCCGCGCCCAGAACAAGTATGTGGGCATCTGCGGCCAGGGACCCTCGGATCACCCGGACCTGGCCAAGTGGCTCATGGAGCAGGGGATCGACAGCGTGTCCCTCAACCCCGACTCGGTTCTGGAGACCTGGATCTACCTGGCGGAGAACGTGTCCGCTGCCTGATGCCTGCCCGCGGCGGGAGGCGCTGATGCCTCCCGCCGCTGCGTGGCGGCCCGGCAAGGCTGTCGGTCCATGGCCCGCGCGGATTGCGCAGCTTGCCGGTCTCAACCCGCAGTTCCCGCCCGTCGGCAGGCCGGCCCGGGCTCCCGGCGTGGCGTCCGGGCATCAGTCAGTGCTGGTCATGAAATGTAACCCGCTGCATAATTGACAATTTTTCGGGATCGGCCAGTGGGCCGGCCCCCCTGGAAACCGTGACGTGATGAACGACTGGACACCCACATCCTGGCAGGCCAGGCCGGCCGCCCAGCAGGCCACCTATCCCTCGGAAGAGGCCCTCAACCGCATGGTGGCGCAGCTCTCCAACCTGCCGCCGCTGGTCACTTCCTGGGAAGTGGAGGCGCTGAAGTCGCAGCTGGCGGAAGCGGCCGAGGGGCGGCGTTTCGTGCTCCAGGGAGGGGACTGCGCGGAGAATTTCGACGACTGCTCCTCGCCCATCATCACCAACAAGCTCAAGATCCTGCTGCAGATGAGCCTGCTGCTGGTGCACGGGCTGCGCAAGCCGGTGACCCGGGTGGGCCGCATCGCCGGGCAGTTCGCCAAGCCCCGCTCGGCCGACCTGGAGACCCGCGACGGGGTCACCCTGCCGAGCTACCGGGGTGACCTGGTGAACGGCCCCGACTTCACCGAGGCCGACCGCACGCCCGATCCCGTCCGCCTGATGCGCGGCTACGGACGGGCGGCCATGACGCTGAACTTCATCCGCGCCCTGGTGGACTGCGGCTTCGCCGACCTGCATCACCCCGAGAACTGGAACCTGGAGTTCGTGAAGCACTCGCCGCTGGCCGACGACTACCAGCGGGTGGTGGACTCCCTGGGCGGCTCCCTGCGCTTCATGGAGACCCTGGCCGGCTCCCGCGTCGACGCCCTGGGGCGGGTCCAGTTCTTCACCAGCCACGAGGGCCTGCACCTGCACTACGAGCAGGCCCAGACCCGGCAGGTGCCCCATCGAACCGGCTGGTACAACCTCTCCACCCATCTGCCCTGGATCGGCCTGCGCACCGCGGACGTGGATGGCGCCCACGTCGAGTACTTCCGCGGCATCAGCAATCCCATCGGCGTGAAGGTGGGGTCGGGCATGTCCACGGAGTGGGTCCAGGCGCTGGTGGAGATCCTCAATCCCGACGATGAGCCCGGGCGCCTGATCCTGATTCACCGCTACGGCGCGGGCAAGATCGCCGACGGTCTGCCCGGCCTTATCGAGGCGGTCCGGGCCACGGGCAAGCGCGTGCTGTGGATGTGCGATCCCATGCACGGCAATACCGAGACCACCTCCAACGGCTACAAGACCCGCCGCTTCGAAAACATACTCTCGGAGCTGGAACAGTCCTTCGACATCCACGCCGAGCTCGGCAGCCACCTGGGTGGAGTGCACTTCGAGCTCACCGGGGATGATGTCACCGAGTGCGTGGGGGGAGCCCGGGGCCTGGGCGAGGCGGATCTGGTGCGTGCCTACCGGACCCAGGTGGATCCGCGCCTGAACTACGAGCAGGCACTGGAGATGGCCATGCGCATCGTGCGCAAGATGGGGCCCGGCGGCAACTAGTCGGGCAGCGAATCAGGCGACGGGGCAACTGCCAGGCGCCGGCGGGTTGTCCGGCTGGCGGCGATGGCCCGGGTCGGAGACCTGTCCGCCCGCGCATCGCTGCCGTGGCGGGACCGGTCCGGGCTCTCAGCCGGTGGACTCCTGGGGCGCCCCTTCCTCCGTCGCGTCACCGCTCAGCAGGGCTGAATACTTGCGGGTCAGATCGACGAAACGGCGGCTGGGGCCCAGGTCCTCGTAGATGGGATCGCCGAATTCGTCCTCGGCAACCACCCGTGGCCCCTGGAGATAGGGGAAACTCGCTTCCAGCTCGTCCAGGGCGGCCGACAGCAGTTCGGTGACGAGCTGGGCCTCGGATTTGCGCGGGTACATCTCCGCCAGCGCCGCCAGGCGGGCGGCGTCCTTCACCGGCAGCCGCACAGCGAATTCCCGCGCGGTCATGTCTCCGGCGGAATGCTCCTCCAGTTCCTTCAGCAGTCGCTTGATTGTCGTCATGGTCCCTCCGTGCAGGTGACCGTCAGGGTGTTTCCTCGTTCGATTCCACGCCGGCTGCCGGGTTCCCCGCGGCCGTCGGATGGCTGACGCCGATGTCGGCGTCGGGCTCCACCTCCCGGATCAGGGCGGTGATCTCCTCCAGGCGGGTGCGCGGCACCTCCACCAGCAGCAGCAGCCGGCCCGCGGCGATGGCCTCCTCGTACTCCGCGAGCTTGCGGTTCGGGATATCCTTCGCCACCAGGCCGGCCACCAGGGCCCCGGCTCCGGCGCCGGCGAGTGCCGCCGCCAGGATGGCTCCCCCGCCCAGCAGCAGGCCCGCGGGGGGGAAGGTCACCGCCAGCAGTCCGCCCAGCAGGCCGGCCGCGCCCCCGACCCCGAGTCCATATTCGACGCCGCGGGCGAATTCGCTGCGCTGCAGGAACGTGGCCTCGTGCAATCCTTCCAGGGGGGTCGTGTGATTGGCGATGACATGGAGATGGCGGTCGGGAATGTCGGCCCCGGACAGGGCCTCGACCACGGCCTTGCAGGTGTCGGTGTCCGGCAGCAGCAGGTGCAGGGTGCGCGTCATGATCCCCTCGGACGTAAAGCCGGTCTCACTGCTTAACAATAGACCACCGCTGTTGATTGCGGCAGTCCCCCGGTTGTGGGATCGTTACCGGGGGCGCGTTCCGGCGATTGACGCGGCAGACAGGCGGGAAGAGGGAATATGAACATCGAGTGCTTCACCGTGGGATTGTTCCAGGTCAACACCTACCTGGTCCGGGACGAAGCCAGCGGGGCGTGCGCCATCATCGATACCGGCGAGTCGGACGAGTTGGTGCGCCGGCTGGAGGCGCTCGATCCCCGCCCCGACGTGCGGGCGATCCTGCTGACCCACGGCCACGTGGATCACGCGGGCGCCCTGGTGACCCTGCAGCAGCACTTCGATGCGCCCACCTATCTTCCGGCGCTCGAGCGGCCCCTGTTCGAAGCGCTTCCCAGCCAGGGTGACTGGTTCGGCATGCCCCAGCTCAATCGCCGCTGCGGACGTATCGATCATGAGGTGGAAGACGGCGCCAGCGTCACCCTGGGCGAAACCACCCTGCATTTCCTCTCCACCCCGGGACACACCCCGGGGCAGGGCTGCTGGTATACCGACACGGACATCTTCGTGGGCGACACCGTATTCTCCGGCAGCATCGGCCGCACGGACTTCCCCATGAGCGACCCGGACCTGATGCACGAGAGCCTGCGCCGGCTGTTCAGGCTCCCGGGCCAGCTGCGCGTCCACTCCGGTCACGGTCCGGTGACGACCCTCGGGAGTGAGCTTCGCGACAACCCGTTCCTCGGTTTTCTGCGCCGGGAACTGGGGTTGCCGGAGGGGCAGTCCTTCGCCTGGTGACGGGCCGGCCGGACAATGGCGGTGCATTCCGGCGGAACGCGTAAAAAACGGGCTGGATTCACGAACCGAGGCTGTTAGACTAGGTCTAATATTGTGTCAATGACTGCCCACCATAGCGACCATGGCCAAGAGCTCTGCAAATATCCGCCTCGTGCACGTCAAGCGCGCGTGCGAGGAGTGCGCCGTCCGGCGCCTGTGCCTGCCCACCAGCCTGGCCGAGTCCGATCTCGAATCCCTGAGCAGCCTGGTCCAGCGCCGCGGCCCCTTCCAGAAGGGTGACCTGATCTACCGTGCCGGGGAGGATTTCAATTCCCTGTTCGCCCTGCAGAGCGGCTCGGTGAAGACCTACGGCCTGACCCACGATGGCGAGGAGCAGATCACCGGTTTCCACCTGGTGGGCGAACTGCTGGGAATGGATGCCATCGGCAACGAGGTGCATCCCTGCAACGCCATCGCCCTGGAGACCACCTGGGTCTGCGAGATGCCCTACGCCAAGCTCTCCGAGCTGGCCGAGCTGGTGCCCGGACTGCAACGGGAGATGTTCCGCGTACTGGGCAAGGAGATTCGCCAGGACGAGCATGCCCTGATGCTGGTGCGGCGGTTGCGGGCCGAGCAGCGGGTGATGCGCTTCCTCAACAGCCTCTATCAGCGCATGCGTGAACGCTATGGCCTGATCGAGGAGATCCCGTTGCCCATGAGCCGCGAGGATATCGCCAACTACCTCGGCCTGGCTCCCGAGACCCTGAGCCGTGCGCTGACCAAGTTGCGCAACGACGGGGTCATCGATGTCACCACCCGCAGCGTCCGCTTCCTCGACATGGTGGCCGTCTGCCGGCTGGCGTGCTAGTGTACTGCGCCACGGCGCACACGGAGAATGCCGGGGATCCGCCGAAGAAACCCCGGTCAGTGCAATTGTCTGCGGTAGGGTTGAAGAGGTATCCGGCCTTGCCGGGGCGTTGAAGGTCGGAGCGGACTATTCCGGCAGGGCGCCGCTCTTCCGCAGAAGCACTTCCACGGCCGCCGCCAGCGCCCCGTAGCCGGCGCCGTTCAGGTGCACGGCATCCGCCTTGAGCGTCTCCTCACCCTCCAGTTCCGCCAGCGCCTCCGCCTCCAGGGGCACCCCGGCCTGCTCCGCGACCTCCCGGTACAGCGTGGGCACCGAGAGCAGCAGCCCGGGCCTGGGCACCCCGATGAGCGCCACCGCCGCACCGCTTGCCTGCGCCAGCTTCACCATCCGCGACAGGTTGCGTTGCAGCGTCTTCCCGCTCTCCAACCGCAACAGATCGTTGCCGCCGTGGCAGATGAGCACCAGGGCGGGGCGATGGCGTTCCAGGAGCGCCGGCAGGCGTTCGACGCCCGCGCTGCTGAGCTCGCCGGGACGACCGGCGTTGATTACCCTCAGCCCGGTACGGCGGGCGAGCTGTTCCGGGTAGCCCAGTCCGGGGGCGGCGCCGGTGCCGTAGGTGAGGCTGTCGCCGAAGGCCAGCACCACGGCACCCGGCTCCAGGAGCGGCAGCCGGGTTGGCTCCGCACACCCGGAGAGAAGCAGGAGGAGAGCGAGTACTGGGAGCCGTGTCCGGCCGGACGCACAGGCGGAGGATGCCCCGCGTCCGCGACCGGGCACCGCGTCAGGAGGGGGCCAGCAGGCGTTCCAGGATGCCTTCATAGATCAGCGACAGGCGATCGAGATCCGCCCCGATCACGTGTTCGTCCACCTTGTGGATGGAGGCGTTCACCGGTCCGAGCTCCACCACCTGGGCGCCCGTGGGGGCGATGAAGCGTCCGTCGGAAGTGCCGCCGGCGGTGGAGAGGCGGGTCGGCTCGCCGGTGGTATCCGCCACCGCGGCGCAGGCCGCCTCCACCAGGGCGCCGGCGGGGGTCAGGAACGGATTGCCGCTCAGGTTCCAGCTGAGATCGTAGGTCAGCTTGTGGCGCTGGAGGATTGCTCCCACCCGTGCTTCCAGTTCCGTCTGGGTGACGGCGGTGGAGAAACGGAAGTTGAACTGCACCTCCAGCTCTCCGGGAATCACGTTGGTGGCCCCGGTGCCGGCGTGGATGTTGGAGACCTGGAAGGTGGTGGGCGGGAAATCCCCGCTGCCCTCGTCCCAGGTGGTGGCGGCCAGTTCCGCCAGGGCCGGCGCGAAACGGTGGACCGGGTTGTCCGCCAGGTGCGGGTAGGCCACGTGCCCCTGCACGCCGTGCACCACGAGCCGGCCGCCGAGGGAGCCCCGCCGGCCGTTCTTGATGACGTCGCCGAGCCGCTCCTCGCTGGAGGGCTCTCCCACCAGGCACCAGTCCATCTTCTCGCCGCGGGCCTCCAGGTGCTCCACCACCCGCACCGTGCCGTCCACGGCGGGGCCCTCCTCGTCGGCGGTGATGAGGAAGGCGATGGCGCCGGCCGGTTCAGGGTGGCGGATGAGGAACCGTTCGACGGCGGTGACCATGGCGGCGATGCTGCCCTTCATGTCGGCCGCGCCGCGGCCGTAGAGAATGCCGTCGCGAATCTCGGGTGTGAAGGGGGGGGAGCTCCAGCGTGCCTCGGGACCGGGCGGCACCACGTCGGTATGACCGGCGAAGGCGAGAACCGGACCCTGTTCACCGCGCCGGGCCCAGAAATTCTCCACCGCGCCGAAACGCAGCCGCTCCGTGCGGAAGCCGAGCCGCTCCAGGCGCTCCAGGAGCAGGGCCTGGCACCCGGCGTCCTCGGGGGTGACCGATGGGCGCCGGATCAGCTCAAGCGCCAGTTCCAGGGTGGGGGAGAGGGCGCCGCTCACGGAAACAGCCTTCCGTAGGCATCTGCGGAAAACCCAACCTCGCGCCGCTCGCCGAGATCCAGCACGGGGCGCTTGATGATGGTGGGATTGGCCGCCATCAGCCGCACCAGTCCCGCGGCATCCAGCCCTGTGCGCTCCGCCTCGGGAATCTTGCGCCAGCTGGGTCCCCGGCGGTTGATGAGCCTGTCCTCGCCCACCTCCGCGAGCCAGGCGCGAAAGCGCTCCGGATCGGTGCCGTCCGCCCGGAAGTCGTGGAATTGGTACTCCACCCCGCGCGCGTCCAGCCACCGGCGCGCCTTGCGCACCGTATCGCAGTTCCTGATGCCGTAGAGGGTGATCATTTTTTATACATTCGGAATAGACAGGATTGACAGGATTTACATGATTATTGAGTCGAGCTGTTATACCGGGCGGATAGGGAATGCTCTCGCCACCCCGGAAACATCCAGTCGGCAGGGAAAATCAGCATCAAGCCGCGCTCACGGTGCCATCGCACTGAAGGCAAAAGCCAATCCTGTTAATCCTGTGAATCCTGTCTATTCAAAAGATCAGATATCCCGGAGCAGTTCGTTGATGCCCACCTTGCTGCGGGTCCTCTCGTCCACCTGCTTGACGATTACCGCGCAGTAGAGGCTGTACTTGCCGTCCTTGGAGGGCAGGTTGCCGGAGACCACCACCGAGCCCGGGGGAATGCGGCCGTAGGTGATCTCGCCGGTCTCGCGGTTGTAGATGCGGGTGCTCTGGCCGATGTAGACGCCCATGGAGATGACCGAGCCCTCGCCCACGATGACCCCTTCCACCACCTCGGATCGGGCGCCGATGAAGCAGTTGTCCTCGATGATGGTGGGGGCCGCCTGCAGCGGCTCGAGCACGCCGCCGATGCCGACGCCGCCGGAGAGATGGACGTTCTTGCCGATCTGGGCGCAGGAACCGACAGTGGACCAGGTGTCCACCATGGTGCCGGAGTCGACATAGGCGCCGATGTTCACGAAGGAGGGCATCAGCACCACGCTGGGGGCGATGTAGGCGCCCCGGCGCACGGTGGCGTCGGGCACCACGCGCACGCCGTCGCGGCGGAACATCTCGTCGCTGTAGGCGGCGTACTTGGACGGCACCTTGTCGTGGAAGCGGGTATAGCCGGCCTCGATGGTCTGGTTGTCCTCGAGCCGGAAGGAGAGCAGTACGGCCTTCTTCAGCCACTGGTTCACCTGCCAGTCGCCGTCGCGCTTCTCCGCCACCCGCAGCGCGCCGCGGTCGAGCTGCGCCAGCGCTTCCTGGACGGCATCGCGCACGTCCGCCGGGGCGTTTGCCGGGGTGAAGCTGGCCCGGTCCTCAAAGGCCTGCTCGATGATGTCCTGAATGTTGCTCATGTCCTTCCTCCGAGACTGCGGCGGCGACCCCGGGTCGCGGCGTGGTAATTGATAGGTGAAATCCTGTTGCATTGATTATGTTGCGGGTTAAGTATCAAGCGTTTCATACGGGGTGCCGCAAAATCGACCTGATACCTGTCCCTTATCCCTTGTCCCGTAATCAATCCCGTCCATTTGAATTCTATCCGAGAAAATCCCGTATCCGCTGCGCCGCCTCCACGCAGTCCTCCAGCGGCGCCACCAGGGCGATGCGCACGCGGCGCTCACCCGGGTCGCGGCCGGCGACGGGACGGGAGAGGTAGCTGCCGGGCAGGACGGTGACGTTGGTGCGGGCAAAGAGCTCGCGGGTGAACTCGGTGTCGGACACCGGCGTCTCCGGCCACAGGAAGAAGCCGCCCTCGGGGCGGTCGAGGGGGAGGGCGTCGGCGAGAATCTCCAGCACCGCATCGAATTTCTGCCGGTAGAGCTGCCGGTTGGCGCGCACGTGCGCCTCGTCACCCCAGGCCTTGGTGCTGGCGGCCTGCACGTGCAGCGGCATGGCGGAGCCGTGGTAGGTGCGGTAGAGGAGGAAGCGTTCGATAAGCCGCTGGTCACCGGCGACGAAGCCGGAACGCAGGCCGGGCAGGCTGGAGCGCTTGGAGAGACTGTTGAATACCAGGCAGCGCTCGAAGCCGGAGCGACCCAGCCGCTCCGCCACCTCCAGCAGACCCGGCGGCGGGCGCTCCTCGTCCAGGTAGATCTCGGAATAGCATTCGTCGGCCGCCACGACGAAGTCGTGCCGGTCGGCCAGCTCCAGCACCCGGGTCAGGAACGACTCCGGCAGCACGGCCCCGGTGGGGTTGCCGGGGTTGCACAGGTAGAGCAGCTGGCAGCGCGACCAGGTGCTCTCCGGGATCGAATCCAGGTCGGGCAGGAAGCCGGTTTCCGGCGGCGTGGCCAGGTAGCAGGGCTCCGCGCCGGCGAGCAGGGCCGCACCTTCGTATATCTGGTAGAAGGGGTTGGGCATGGCCACCAGCGGCTGGCGGGAGCGATCCACCAGCGCCTGGGCGACGGCGAACAGGGCCTCGCGGGTGCCGTTCACCGGCAGGATGTGGCGTTCGGGATCCACCCGTCCCGGCGCCAGCCCGTAGCGCCGGGTGAGCCACTCGGCCACGGCACCGCGCAACGCGGGCGTTCCCCGGGTGGCGGGATAGGCGGATACCCCGTGCAGGTGGGTGATCAGCTCCTCGAGGACGAAGCCCGGCGCGGCATGTTTCGGTTCGCCGATGGACAGCGGAATGGGGCCCAGTCCCGCAGGCGGCGTCACGCCGGCCTTCAACCGGGTCAGCTTCTCGAAGGGGTAGGGATGGAGTCGGTCGAGGTCGGGATTCATCTATCCGCACGGCGTGCCAAAACCCGAAGTATACGGGCTCGGAGCGGAGGGACCAATAATTGTGGGTGATGGGATAAGGAATTAAGGGATAAGGGGCGCGCCGTCCTGGATTCTCTGCCCGTCGCTCCGGGACCGCACCGCGGGGGCCGGTACCGGCCCCCGCGGTGCCGGGCTCAGCCCTTGATCCAGTTCTTGAAGTTGTCGAGGTTGTTCTCGCGACCGTCGGCGTAGCCCGCCTGGTAGGCGTCGGTGTCGGTCTGCTCCTCGCGCCCGGGGTTGTGCAGGAACCCGCTGGACCAGCCGGCGATGTATTCCGGGTCGACTTTCGCCTTCTCGAGCTGATCGACCGCTTCGTAATAGGTGTTGCTCATGGTCATTCCTCCGTTGGTTGTTATGGAATCGGGTCCAGCCGCGATTCCTCGTGCCGGATAACCCGAAAAGACCGACTAAAATGGTAAAGATATAATAACCAACGAATCCGCTCTGTCAATATCTAGCAGCATGTCGGACTTGAGCGATCGTAGCGAGCCGA
>NPID01004780.1_pt2 | contig 31045 bp, 20 predicted proteins | sample 8637491 | NCBI WGS metagenome assembly NPID01 (sample SAMN07420843, study PRJNA396082) | bioreactor metagenome | isolation source: sample BA6 brine-fed electro-methanogenic bioreactor BA | place: Japan: Kochi | collected 2016-06-14 | reverse complement strand
GGAATGAGAATTCCTTTAGATTACGCTTTTAACGATGCTGACGCAACTGGCGAAAGAGAAGGTATTTTAACTTATTCACCAAATAATGAAGATCAATCTTGGAATAATGTTTCAAGATGGACATACACTTGGATTGGTGATCAAATGGTTGATGTAGATAGTGATGAAGAAACAATAGTTTATACTTTTGATCTTGGTCAAAACTATCCAAACCCATTTAACCCATCAACAGTTATTAAATATTCTATTCCTTCTTCTAATTTAGTTGAATTAAAAGTATTCAACATATTAGGTCAAGAAGTTGCATCATTAGTTAATGAAGTAAAAAATGCCGGTGTTCATACTGTTAGTTTTAATGCTTCATCTTTAGCAAGTGGTGTTTATTTATATAGAATTACAGCAGGAAGTTTTGTTAGTACCAAAAAGATGCTCCTAATTAAGTAGCATAAGTACCTCATTAGAGGCATGTAAAAACTACATGCCTCTTATTTTATTAAAAATTTTGGAAGAATAAAATGTTGACGAGGAAAATGAATTTATTTGTAAAGATTTTAAGTCTTTTTTTGATTATGCCTCTGCTAATCATTAAAGCTGGCGAAACCGGTAAAATTGCCGGTTATATAACAGATAAAGAAACCGGTGAACCTGTTATTGGAGCTAACGTTGTTGTTGTAGGCACATACTTTGGTGCTGCTGCGGATTTAGATGGTTATTATTATATCAATAATGTTCCTCCAGGTACTTATCAAATTTCTATAAGTTCTGTTGGGTATGCTAAAACAATTGTTAATGATTTAATTGTGAAAATAGATCTTACTACAAAACTTGATCTAGAGTTAATCTCTGAATCGGTTTTTTTTTTTTTTTATGTGGTTTTTACTGCTGAAAGACCTATGATTACAAAAGATTTAACTTCAACAAAAGCTACAGTTTCTTCAAAAGATATTGAACTTCTTCCGGTAGATAATATTCAGCAGGTGATCAACCTTCAAGCAGGTGTAATTAACGGTCACTTCAGAGGAGGAAGATCAAACGAAGTTGCATATTTAGTTGACGGTATTCCTGTAACTGATGTATTCAGCGGGTCTAATTCCGTAAATATCGAAAACAGTTCTGTGCGTGAACTTGAAGTAATTAGCGGTACATTTAATGCCGAATACGGGCAAGCACTTTCGGGTGTTGTTAATATTGTTACCAAAGAAGGCAGCAGCGATTATGAAGGCTCGGTTACTGCATATGCCGGTACTTATTTAGCCGCTGACGACGGTATTTTCGAAAATTTAAATACAATTAATTCCGATGGTATACGAGACCTTAATATTTCACTAAGCGGACCTACCCCTATTAGTAACCTGACATTTTTTGCTACGGGTAGAATTTTTAGAAATGACGGTTACTTTTACGGACGTAGAGTTTATAATATCACCGATTCGGATCCCTATCAGCCGACCGGGGATGGTTCATTTGTCAGCATGAATTATGAATATCGCAACTCGTTCAGCGGTAAACTATCTTATTCTCTTCCCACTTGGAAACTTAGCTACGGATTTTTCTATGATGATTCTGAGAATAAATATTACGATCATGCATTTAAGTGGACACCGGATGGTCTAATGAAACATTACGGTGAGGATCTGATTCATAATTTACAGATTTCATTCTATCCGTCTCAAAGCACATTCACAACTTTAAAATTCTCGGCTAATTCCTACAGGTTTAACGGTCATTTATATGATGATCCGTATGATCCGAGATATGTTGATCCTCGTCAAGGTATACCAACTTCGGGTTACACATTTAGACATGGCGGACAACAATCGGACCGATACAGCCGGAAGACTGAAACATTCATTGGTCAGTGGGCGATTGAATCACAAGTGTCAAAAGAGCATAAAGTGAAATTAGGTGCCGAAGCTCAATACCACGAAATTTTTAACCACTGGTCAACTATTTATAACCTAACTGAAGGTCAAGTTGATGAAAACGGTAATCCGATTTTTACATTGGGTTACAGAGAATTAGGAACGCCCGGCAATCAAGCCTATTTCAAAACACCTCTACAGGCGGCAGCTTATATTCAAGATAAAATGGAATACGATATAATGATTATTAATGCGGGTGTTAGATTTGATTTCTTTGATCCGCAAACTTCTATGCCTGCCGATTTAAGGAACCCATCGCGTGTAAATCCAAATCCCAATTTCCCCGGTGCAGGTATTTCGAAGGAAGTGGAACCGAAATATCAAGTTAGTCCTCGTATTGGTGTATCGTTTCCTATTTCGGATCAAGGTGCAATTTACTTTTCGTACGGTCATTTTTTCCAGATACCGAATTTCGAAAATTTATATAGAAATGACGAGTATATAATTGAACAGGGGCAATCCCTTAACACAATTACGGGTAACCCCGATCTTGATGCACAAAAAACCGTAAAATATGAACTGGGATTGCAACAAGTTATTTTCCCAAACGTTGCTCTTGATGTTACTGCCTATTACAGCGATATAAGAAACCTTCTCGGAATGGAAATTATTAATACTTACGAGGGATTCAAGTATGCCAGGTTTATTAATAAAGATTATGGTAACGTAAAAGGATTAATATTAACACTCGATAAGAGATTTACAGATTACTTTAGTTTAACAATAGACTATACTTATCAAATAGCCGAAGGCAATTCATCGGACCCTTTTACGGTATATAATAATAATCAATCCGATCCTCCCGTCGAGTCCGAGAAAAAAGTTGTGCCTCTTAATTGGGATCAAAAATCGACAATTAATATTCAGGCTACTGTTGGTGAGCCTGGTGATTGGACCATAGGTATGATCTTGCAATATGGATCCGGGATGCCTTATACAGAAGATATTCAAATATCAAACGGAGTAAGATTTGAAAACGGCGGCAGAAAACCGCCAACAGTAAATGTTGATTTGAAGGCAGATAAATTTTTCAATCTTTTCGGATTAAAAATGCATGCTTACCTGCTTGTTTATAACGTGTTTGATACAAGAAACGAGTACGGTGTTTATGCAACTACCGGCAGAGCAACAAACGATCTAAACACTAAATTTGCCGGGGATATCAACGGGTTGAATACCATCGAACAATATATTAACAATCCAAGTATGTATTCTGCACCGAGACAAATCAGACTCGGTTTAAGTTTCGGATTTTAAGTAGTGAAATTTGCTCACGGAGGAATTTAATGTTTCGAAAATTTTTAACAATAATACTTCTTCTTGTCATTACGTCTTTGACTTATTCGCAAGTTGATCCTCAAACACAAGCTTATAGAAACGAGCCATACGGGGATATACAATTCCGGAAAGAAGGAGTGATGGACGGCAATCTCGTCAGAACTCTATTTTACAACAATGGAGAAGTCGGACAATGGCCTTTTTCGCCTTCAGGTGAGTGGCCGAAAGGAAGCGGTCATAATTATTTAGACGGTGTATGTGTTCTGATTGCTTCTGAAGTTGAAACCGATGGAGGTATTGTTCATCCCCTCGAATCATCTTACAGAGAGTGGATGGATAGAGACCCGATAACCGGTACAATCTGGGGCTTAGAACCTGTCCCCGGTTATGTTAACCCTTCATCAGAAAATCCCGCAATTAGTAATGATCCTACTACCTGGCCGGCTGTTTGGCCTAAAAGCCTCCCTAATGTTGATGCTTCCTGGGATGGATTATGGTATGGTTATTTTGGACGCGGGGTTGTCAACTCCGATTTTGAAACTTTTTTTGTTATGGATGATTCGAAAGACGGTGAGTTTGCACGTGCCCCTTATAATTATTTCCCCATTGCTGATGATGTAAATAGAAAAGGTCTCGGACTAAGAGTTGAAGTAAGAGGATTTCAATGGTCTCACGTTCTTGCCTAAGATATAATCTTTTGGCATTACGATATTGTGAATATTTCCGATCATGATTATCCAGAAACTTATTTTGGCTTTTATACCGATACCGGTGTGGGCGGGCAAGCCGATAATGCCGATGACAATGCATCATATGATACAAAACTTGATTTAGCATATGCATTTGATGATGACGGAAAAGGTGCCCCCGGCGGATGGCAAACCGGTTATTATGGCTATGCCTATCTCGAAAGTCCGGGAAACGGATTTGACGGAATCGATAATGATGAAGACGGTTTGGTTGATGAAAGAAGAGATGACGATATTGACAATGACGGTGATTGGGTCGGCTACTCGGACTTGAACGGCAACGGTAAATGGGATGCCGAGGAAAACGAACCTTTAAATAATGATCTCGGACAAGACGGTGTTGGTCCTTTCGACCCTCAGTATATTGGACCGGATGAAGGTGAGGGTGATGGAGTTCCGACTGACGGGGAACCCAATTTCGATAAAACCGACAAAGATGAGTCGGATCAAATCGGGTTGACAAGTTTATCGATTTACCGATTAGGTGATGGCGGAACAGGCGGCGGCTGGCCGAAAGACGATGAACAAATGTGGCTGCGTATGCAAGCTGCAAATTTCGATACTTCTTTACAGCGTGCCAATATAAGTATGGTTTTTGCCTCGGGTACTTTTGAACTTCGTAAAAATCTCCGTGAGCGTTTCTCGATGGCTTTGGTCTATGGAAGTGATTTTGAAGATATGGTTTTCAATAAAGAAACTGTTCAGCAGATATATAATGCGAATTATAATTTTTCAAAACCGCCTCTAAAACCAACTCTAACTGCGGTGCCAGGGGATGGCAAAGTATTCTTGTACTGGGATGCCGTTGCCGAAGAATCACGAGACCCTTTTCTTGGTTATGAAAATAATGACCCGACTCAAGGATATAAAAAGGATTTTGAAGGTTACTTGATTTACCGAAGTCGCGAACCCGAATTCAACGATGTTAAATTGATTACCGATTCGAAAGGCGAACCAAAATATTGGAAACCGATAGCACAATTCGATTTGAAAAACGAAATTGAAGGGCCAGATCCCGTTGGTATCAACGGTGCTCATTTTTGGAGAGGCAGCAATACCGGTCTTCAACATTCTTTTGTAGATGAAGATGTGGATAATGGTGTTCAATACTACTACGCTGTCGTTTCTTATGATCAGGGCGATCCTGCTTTCGGTACAACCGGGTTAACACCTTCTGAGTGTACTAAAATTATTAGTGAAGATTTTTCAGGTAGCCTCAAATTCGTGGATATAAATTGTGCCGTTGTTACTCCTAATGCACCCGCTGCCGGTTATAAACCACCACAGGTGGATGGCAATTTAAATCAAATTGCCAACGGAATCGGAACCGGTAATATTAATGTAGCTATTCTTAATCCTGATGAGATAAAAGAAGGTGCGAACTATAAGATACTTTTCGAATCGGAAGGAGATTATCCTGATTATAAAACCACCAAGTATAGAATTGTTCGTTCTTATGAATCTGCTACAGACACAATCGATGTTCAAGATACAACGGCAATTGGTATTGGGAGATTCAGTACACCATTCGACGGAATGACCTTGGAAGTTATTAATGAAACAGATGTGCATGTAATCGATTCACTCACCGGCTGGCTTGTGGGCAGCAGCAACTTGTCAATTAATGTTAGTCCTGATGCAAGTGCTCCGGCAAAAAATGTAAAATGGCCTGCTAATTACGACATCAAATTTTACGAAGATCAACAAATGGTCACTCCGTTTTTCAATATTCCCGCTAACTTTTTGGTTTTCAATACAGTTACTGGAGATACGGTTGATGCAGAGATATTTGACAATGATGCTAGTAAGGATTTATCCCTTGGTGATGAAATTGTAATAATCGAATATGTTGGTAACGATTTCAGGCTTACCTGGCGAATTACATATTATCAACCTGCCGGAATTGGGTATCAGCCCCAACCGCCCGTTCCCGGTGATGTATTTCATATTGAAACCAGTAAACAGTTTAAGTCAGGTGATTATTTCGAATTCTCTACAAAAGCGGCTACTGTTAGTGCAGAAAAGGCTAAAACAGAATTAAGTGAGATATCGGTTGTCCCTAACCCGTATATAGCTGCTGCAGCTTGGGAAAAGCGTAACCTAAACCAAACCGGCAGAGGTGAAAGAAAAATCGATTTCATTAACCTCCCTGCACAATGCACCGTTCGTATTTATACGATAGCAGGTCAATTGGTGAAAACGCTTAGAAAAGACAGTATGCCGACGGACGGGGCTATTTCTTGGAACTTGGTTTCCGACGATGGTATGGACATCGCATACGGTTTGTATATATATCACGTTGATGCACCGGGCATCGGAACTCATATTGGTCGATTTGCAATAATCAAATAGGAACAGAATAATTATGAAAGCAAGACTAATCACAATACAAATAATTTTTCTATTGCTAACCTCCGCAGGTTTTGCTCAAAATAATTTTGAAACTAATGTTTCGAAACGCGGTACAGTTGCTGCTCCCTTTCTTACTATTAGTCAAGGTGCAAGAGCTACTGCAATGGGAAGCGCATTTGTTGCAATCGCCGATGACCCTTCCACTATTTTTTGGAACCCGGCAGGTTTGGCAAGATTAAATCAAAACGGAATTGTCTTTGATCATACGGAATGGATTGCCGACTTGAAGTATAACTCCGGTGCGGCATCTTTGAATATAGGAAGTTTCGGTACAGTGGGTGTTAGCTTCATTACTTCCGATTACGGTGAAATGGATGTGACTACAATCGAAGAACCGAACGGAACCGGGGAAACCTTCAGTGTTAATGATATTGCATTCAGCATTGCATGGGCAATTAACTTAACCGATAATTTTTCGATCGGGTTCAATCCTAAAGTTGTGTATCAAAGTATTTGGAACATGAGCGATTATGCATTTGCTATTGATATGGGTGTCCTTTACGATACTCCTTTCGAAGGAATAACTTTGGGTATGTCAATTACTAACTTTGGTTCAAAAATGAATTTAGACGGAAATACCGGAGTTGTTCTTTACGACCCTGCTGAAGATACTGAAGGGAATAACGGTAGAATTCCCGCAGAATTGCAGACAGACGGGTGGGACCTTCCCTTAGGATTTAAAGTTGGTATATCTTATAATGCAATAAAAAATGAAGACCACCAATTACTATTTGCGGTGGATGCCTCTCACCCAAACAATGATTATGAGAGTATCAATATCGGTGGTGAATACGTATTCAACGGAATTTTTGCTGTAAGGGGCGGGTATAAATCCCTTTTCCTTCAAGATAGCGAAGAATCCTTTACGCTCGGTGCCGGATTTAGACAAAACTTAGTTGGCAACATTAATATTAATTTCAATTACTCATATTCCGACTTCGGTCGTTTATCCGAAGTTCAAAAATTTTCTGTGGAAATAAATTTCTGATATGAGAATAATTCCGAAGATATTTATACTTGGATTGGTTATCACATTCTTTTGTATTGAGATATCTGCCAAGCAATACAAAGGTGCAGAACTTCGTACCCACGAAACTTTTACTTACGGAAGATTTGAAGTAAGTTACATTCCCGCTAAACGTGAAGGGGTTGTTTCTTCGTTCTTTACCTATCATGAAATCAGCAGCGTAAACGAATGGAATGAAATAGATTTTGAGTTTATCGGGAGATATGATAATCAAATTCAAGTAAATATTATATCTCCCGGACAAAGGAATCACGAGGCAAGTATTCCGCTTGACTTTAATCCTTACGAAGACTTTCATACTTATGCATTCGAATGGACACCTGGTTATGTAGCCTGGTTTATCGACGGTGAAGAAATTTATAGACAAACCGAAGCACATGTTGCCGAGATTAACCGTGACCAAAAAATAATGATGAATATTTGGCCTCCGAATTATGTTGATTGGGTCGGTAAAATCGATCCCGACAACCTTCCTGCTTATGCACACTATGACTGGGTAAGTTATTCTTCATATACACCCGGCAGCGGAAATACCGGAACCGGAAATAATTTCACTTTTCAATGGAGAGATGATTTCGATTCTTTTGATTCGGAAAGATGGGGGCGAGGTACTCATACTTGGACGGGAAATGAATCCGATTTCGTTATTGAAAATGTTGTATTTCGTGACGGAATTATGACCCTCTGTTTAACTAAGGAAGGCGAAACCGGAATAGTTGATAATCAGCCGCCTAAAGTGTTGTGGGTTAAAGAAACTTCCCGCAATGAAGTGATAATTCGTTTCGGTGAGGAAGTTGAAAAAACAAGCGCCGAAAATATTGCTAATTATATAATTCCCGGAATAACAATTACCAAAGCCGTTCTTTCTGCTGATAAAACTATTGTCACATTGAACACACAAAATTATGATCCGGATGCAATATACAACTTGATAATTCTGAATATAAAAGACGATACGGGGGAGAACACTTTATCACAATCAGCCAAGACAATTAAACAACTCGGTACTTTGGAATTCCCGGTTAAGATTAATGTCGGTGGTGATGACTTTGAAGATTATCTTCCCGATCAAGAATGGCAGCCCAGCTTGGATTATGGACATATGGACGGAACTCCGACTCTTTACCCCGGAAACCTCCTGATTAATAATACAGATAAACCGGAGATTTTTCGTTCTGAAAGATATCGAATTGTAACTTACCGTATTGATGCACCGAGGGGCATTTATAATGTTAAACTGCTTTTTGCAGAAAATCATCACGATGAGCCGCAGAAAAGAGTGTTCGACATTACAATTGAAAATGAAAAAATTTTGGACGACTTTGACATTTTCGCAGAAGTCGGCAAAAATACTGCTTACGAAATCGAATCTGAAATATTCGTAGACGACGATATGATCGATATTTCATTAACAAATGAAATTGATTACGGTCTTTTGAACGGAATTGTAATTGAGCAGATAACCACTGGTATTGAAGAGAACGAAATTATTAACAAAACTTTTCGATTAAATCAAAATTATCCTAATCCCTTCAATCCCTCAACAACGATTGAATATTACCTTAGTAAAAAATCTTTTACCACATTAAAAATTTACGATGCTTTGGGAGAAGAAGTGCGAACAATTGTAAATGAACTAAAAGAAGCAGGTATTCATAAAGAAATATTGGAAGTTAGTGATCTTGCATCTGGAGTTTACTTTTACAGACTTTCCGTGGATGGAACTTTATCTAAAACAAAAAAAATGGTCTACCTTAAATAAAATTTTGTATAATTCTATACTGAGGATAAGATGAAAAAAATCTTAATACTATTTTCAAGCATACTTCTAAGTTTATTTTTATCAGCATCCATGTTCCGATCGACTGATGAACAAGATAATAATGCAGTGGAAAGTTTTATCAGCGATATGATTGAAAAAATGACATTGGAGGAAAAAGTCGGTCAGATGACCCAAATTACTTTGGAAGTTGTAACTAAAGAAGGCAATGATCGCGATCCTCTCAAACCGTTAACGATGGATGAAGAAAAACTTCGTGAAGCTATATTAAAGTATAAGGTTGGTTCAATCATTAATACCGGCGGTGCAGCAAATTCGATTGAAGCTTGGCATGAAATAATTACTATGATTCAGGATGTTGCAACCAAAGAAAGCCGACTTGGGATTCCCATACTTTACGGTATTGATGCAATTCATGGTGTTAACTACACTCTTGGCTCAACACTCTTTCCTCAGAATTTTGCGATGGCGGCAACTCGGAACCGAGAACTTGTAAGAAAATCTGCGGAAATTACTTCGTATGAAATGAGAGCATCCGGAATTCCTTGGAATTTTAATCCGGTATTAGGTTTAGCCAGACAGCCGTATTGGCCGAGATTTTGGGAAACGTTTGGTGAAGATCCTTACCTTGCTGCTCAAATGGCCGTTGAATATGTAGAAGGTATGCAGGGTGAGGATATGTCTGATCCTACTAAAGCAGCTTCATGTGTAAAGCATTATTTAGGTTACAGCGTACCTAAAAACGGCAGAGACCGCACACCGGCTTGGATACCCGAAAGAATGCTCAGAGATATATTTTTACCTCCGTTTGAAGCCGGTATTAAAGCCGGTTCTCCTACCGTGATGGTCAATTCTTCGGAAATAAACGGAATCCCTGCTCATTCGGATCACTATATCCTAACTGATATTTTAAAAGAAGAACTAAAATTTGACGGGTTTATCGTTTCCGATTGGGAAGATATAAAACGTCTGCATGACCGTGACAGAGTTGCCGAAACTCCCAAAGAGGCTGTTAAAATGGCTGTAATGGCAGGAATGGATATGAGTATGGTTCCTTATGACTACAGCTTCGCCGAGTATTTACTTGAATTAGTTAATGAGGGCGAGGTGCCGGAAGAAAGAATTGATGATGCGGTTAGAAGAATACTTCGTGTAAAATATAAATTGGGACTTTTCGAAAATGCATATCCAAATAAAGATTTACTAAAAGGATTTGCTTCAGAAGAATTTAGAAAAATTAATTTAACATCTGCGCGTGAAGCAATTACTTTATTAAAAAATGATAACTCTATTTTACCTTTGGAAAAAAATAAAAAAGTTTTAGTCACCGGACCGACCGCAAATAATATGAGAACATTGAATGGCGGCTGGACTTTAACCTGGCAGGGAAATATTGAAGAACTATATCCAAAAGAAAAAAATACTTTTTATGAAGCAGTAGTTGCAAAGATCGGTGAAGAAAATGTTACATATGTTGAAGGAACAACCATAGATGAGGATGTAAATACCGAAGAAGCAGTTAAAGCGGCAAACGAAGCCGATGTTATTTTTGCTTGCCTCGGTGAAGAGCCATATTGTGAAACCCCTGGGAATATAGATGACTTGACTTTAGATGAAGCCCAGTTGAATTTAGTTGAAGAATTATCGAAAACCGGTAAACCGATAATTTTGATTCTTTTTGAAGGTCGACCTCGCGTCATCAACAGAATAGTTGATTTAGTTGATGCGGTTGTTTTAGGTTATCTTCCCGGTATGGAGGGCGGAGACGCTGCTGTTGATGTTATCTATGGTGATGTGAATCCTTCGGGTAGACTCCCATTTTCTTATCCTTTAGCACCGGCGGGTTTTACTACTTACGATTATAAACCAATAGAAAAATTTGACGTAAATGATTATGAAGTTCAATGGCCTTTCGGTTTTGGTCTCAGCTATACAACGTTCGAGTATTCCGATTTGAAAGTGGAAACTAACGGTGGAATTGCTGACGATGTGAAAGTAACAGTAACAATAACAAATACCGGTGATATAGAAGGTAAAGAAGTTGTTGAATTGTATGTTACTGATTTTTACGGCATTTTTTCCCGCCCCGTTCAGCAGTTAAAGGGATTTGAAAAAGTACATCTAAAGCCGGGTGAAACTAAGACAGTTAGTTTTACTTTAACAACTGAACATTTGTCTTTCCATAACAGGGAAAATAAAAAAGTTGTTGAACCCGGGGAATTTGGAGTTAGAGTTAGTAATTTAACGGAAAAGTTTTCTCTTAATTAACCATCATATTGACAGGTACTACTTATGAAATTTGCAACTTTAGATTACGCCGTTTTTATTGCCTACATTATAGGTATTGTGAGTCTCGGTCTATTCGTATCGAGAACGAAAAAAGGACACGAGAAAGATTCGAAAGATTATTTTCTTGCCGGAAACAAGTTAACTTGGTGGGCAATTGGTGCATCACTTATCGCCGCAAACATTTCGGCAGAGCAGATCATCGGTATGTCCGGCTCGGGGTTTGCAGTAGGACTTGCAATTGCTTCTTATGAATGGATGGCAGCTATAACGCTGATTATCGTAGGGAAATATTTTCTTCCGATATTTATCGAGAAAAAGATATACACAATTCCCGAGTATATCGAACAGAGATATAACACAAATCTAAAAACGATTTTGGCAATCTTTTGGATATTCCTATTCATCTTTGTAAATCTCACTTCAGTACTTTTCCTCGGAGCAAAAGCACTAGATACAATTATGGGAACCGGTGACGGCTCTATGATTATTACCTTTATAATTATTCTCGGTTCTATTGCAGCAGCATATTCCCTCTACGGTGGTTTATCGGCAGTTGCGTGGACGGACATCATACAAGTTATTCTGCTTGTTGTTGGCGGAGTAATTGCAACGGTAATTGCTTTGAATTATGTTACACCGGAGGGCGGCGTGTTTGCCGGTTTATCACACATCTATGATAAAGCCGGAGACAAATTTCATATGATTTTAGAAAAGGGACATCCTGAGTTCAACAATCTCTCCGGAATTGCGGTTCTTATAGGAGGTATGTGGATTGCAAATCTTTATTACTGGGGTTTTAATCAATATATTATTCAAAGAACACTGGCTGCAAAATCACTTCGTGAATCTCAAAAAGGTATTGTCTTCGCAGCATTTCTAAAATTAATAATTCCATTGATCGTAGTAATTCCCGGCATTATAGCATACGTGCTTTATGCTCAGCCTGAAGGAACCGCTGTGATAGATGGTGTTAGAGATTCATTTACAAAAGCAGACGGTGGAATAAATTACGATAAAGCCTATCCATGGTTGATAAGCCATTTTGTGCCTGTCGGATTGAAAGGTGTTGTTGTGGCGGCATTAACCGCAGCCATAGTCTCGTCTCTTGCATCGATGTTGAATTCTACTTCAACCATTTTTACGATGGATATATACAAACCTTACATCGGAAAAAATAAATCCGAAAAAAGATTAGTAAGAGTTGGAAGAATCAGTGCAGCAGTAGCTCTGGTAATTGCAGGTTTTGTAGCTCCTCTATTAAGAAGCGTTCCGCAGGCATTTCAATACATTCAAGAGTACACGGGTTTGGTTAGTCCCGGTATTTTAGCCGTTGCAATGCTCGGTCTTTTTTGGAAGAAAACAACAACGCGCGGTGCAATATGGGGAGCGATTCTTTCTATCCCGGTTGCACTCTTCCTAAAGTTAGATTTTATTCAACTTCCATTCTTGGATCAAATGCTCTACACATTTTTGATAAGCATTGTAATTATTGCGATGGTCAGCTTAACTACTTCTGAAGTTGATGACGATTCACAAGGAATTACACTTACTTCCAAAATGTTTAAGACCGACAGCTCGTTCAATATCGGAGCGTATATGGTTGTAATTATTTTAGCCGTACTTTACACAGTCTTCTGGTGATAAAAATGAAATTAATATTTGTTTTATTATTAACAATTAGTTTTACTGCTTTCGGTTGTTCGAAGGATGAAAGCAATCCAACCGAAAACAATGGCGATACAATCGATAATCCCTATGAAGGTTATGAACTTGTTTGGAATGATGAATTTGAAGGTTCGAAGATTGATCTTACAAAGTGGGAACACGAAGTAAATGCTCGCGGCGGGGGAAATAACGAATTGCAGTATTATACTGATCGACCGGAAAACTCATTTGTACAAGATGGACATCTTCATATCGTAGCGATTCAAGAAGAATATACTGCAGAAGAAGGAACACGTTACTATACCTCGGCAAGATTGCGTACACCGAATAAAGGTGATTGGAAATATGCTCGTATAGATGTGAAAGCAAAAGTTCCTTTCGGTCAAGGTATTTGGCCTGCGATTTGGATGCTGCCAACAGATTGGGAATACGGCGGCTGGCCCTCTTCGGGTGAAATAGACATTATGGAACACGTTAATTTAGATAACGAAATTCACGGCACTGTTCATACCGAAGCTTACAATCATAGAAAGGGTACTCAAAAAGGCGGGCAAATCGAAGTTCCCGATGCGAATGAAAAATTTCACGTGTATTCTATTGTTTGGACTGATGATCAAATTGATTTTTTAGTAGATGATAACAAGTACTTTTCATTCGAAAATGATAAGCAAGGTGATTATAGAACTTGGCCATTCGATAAAAGATTTCATCTTATTCTTAACGTGGCAGTCGGTGGTGATTGGCCCGGTAATCCTACACCCGAAACTAAATTCCCAAAAGAAATGGTTATTGATTATGTAAGAGTTTATCAGGAAACAGAATAACAGGTTGTTAAATGTTCATTAGAATTAGTACCGAGGGATTAAGGAGCTTTATAACCTTAATCCCTTTTTTGCTTACGGTAAATATCTCTGCTCAAGTCTATCTCGATTCAACAGCTTCCGTTGATGAACGTGTTACTGATCTTCTTGGCAGAATGACACTAAAAGAGAAAGTAGGTCAGATGACCCAAATTGATCTCGGGTATGTGATTGATGATCCAAGTATTGTAACTAATTATTATCTGGGGTCAATACTAAGCGGTGGAGGTTCGACTCCATCTTCAAATAATCCGCAAGCCTGGGCTGATACTTATGATGCTCTACAGCAAGCTGCACTTAATACACGACTGAAAATTCCGATTATTTATGGAATTGATGCCGTACATGGACATAATAATCTTAAGAACGCTGTTATCTTTCCTCATAATATCGGTCTCGGTGCAACCAGAAATCCCGAATTAGTTGAAAAAATTGGAAGAGCAACAGCTCTTGAAGTTGCAGCCACCGGTTTGGATTGGACTTTCGCTCCCTGCATTGCCGTTCCCCGTAATGAAAGATGGGGAAGAACTTACGAAGGTTTCGGTGAAACTCCCGAGCTCAATGAAATTTTGGGCAGTGCATATATTAGAGGCTTCCAAGGTGATACGCTCGCAGATAAAAAATCAATTTTAGCATGTGCTAAGCATTTTATAGGTGACGGCGGAACCACTGATGGGGATGATCAAGGTAATACTCAAGTTAATGAACAAACTTTACGGGAAATTCACCTTCCACCTTACATAGCTGCCGTTGAAAATAATGTCGGCTCAATAATGGCGACTTACAATAGCTGGAACGGACTCAAAGTTCATGGAAGCAAATATCTGTTAACAGATTTGTTAAAAGAAGAATTGGGTTTTGAAGGCTTTATTGTTTCGGATTGGGCTGCGATCGATCAACTTCCCGGTGATTATAGAAGTGATATTAAAGAATCAATTAAAGCCGGTATAGATATGGTAATGGTGCCTGACAGGTATGAGGAATTTACAACCGAATTGATTTCACTTGTTAATTCGAACGATGTTCCACCGGAAAGAATTGATGATGCAGTTACACGAATTTTACGAATCAAATTTATGCTTGGTCTTTTTGAACACCCATATTCAGATAGATCAATAATTGACTCGATTGGAACTGATAAACATCGAGAAATCGCTCGACAAGCCGTTCGTGAATCAATGGTGCTTCTTAAAAAGAAGGATAATACTTTGCCTCTATCCGTGAATGACGAAAAAATATTTGTCGCCGGAATCGGAGCTGATGATATCGGAATGATGTGCGGAGGATGGACCATTTCTTGGCAAGGTTCAATGGGCGATATAACAGAAGGCACTACAATACTAGAGTCGATTAAAAATAGAGCCGGCGTGCAGACTGTAATTTATGCCGAAAACGGTGAAACAGATGCCGAATTTGATAAAGCAGTTGTAGTTATCGGCGAGCAGCCTTATGCAGAGGGCGTGGGAGATAGCGAAGACTTAACAATTTCAAATGATGACATAGCATTGGTTAGAAAAGTTTATGAAATGGGTAAACCGACTATTGTCATTTTACTTTCGGGCAGACCGATGATAATCAACCCCATTATCCATTACAGCGATGCAATTTTTGCGGCATGGCTTCCGGGTACAGAAGTAGCAGGTATAGCAGATATTTTGTTCGGTGATTATCAGCCTTCAGGGAAGCTTCCCCATACCTGGCCAAGGTATATGGATCAAATTCCGATAAATATCGGTGACCAAAATTATGAGCCCCTCTTCGAATACGATTATGGTTTAACCTCAATTGATGACTCACCTGCAGGTTCTAATCCCGAGTTTTATTCAGCAATAATTAACGATGTTAATGAAACAATCGAAATTGCATTTAATAAACCGATCGACGAAGCCTCTCTTGAAGAATGCGTTTTTGAATTAGTAATTGACGGCACCATCAGCAGGTATACTTTGATACCCTCCCTCTGTCAATCAAATAAAAGGCTTATTTATTTTGAATTAGCTGACGAAATTAGCAAAGAGCAAAAGCTGTCTCTCTCGTTTATTTCCGGTACAATTAAATCTGTTGACGGAGGGTCTGTTCAACCATTTGAAAATAAGTTTGTTTATAATCGATTCAACGAGGCACTTCAACCGTTTTTGTTACCGGGCAAAATTGAAGCCGAAGATTATCATTTTATGGAAGGTGTACAAACCGAACCAACGTCTGATGAAGGAGGCGGTCTAAATGTAGGTTGGATAGGTAACGGAGATTGGATGCAGTATTATGTTTCTTTTTCGGAAAGCGGTACTTATCAAATTAGTTATCGTGTAGCGGCTCTTAGTCAAAATGGAATTATTACTCTTCGGGTTAGCGAAGATGTAATTCAATCAACATTATTACCTGTTACAGGAGACTGGCAGAATTGGGAAACAGTTTCGACCGAAGTGGAAATGGAGGCAGGCGAATATTTTATCACTTTATTTGCAGCTCAAGGCGGATTTAATATTAATTGGTTTTCGTTTAATCTCATTTCCGATGTGAGTGATAATAAATTAACAAATGAATTTTCGCTTGAGCAGAATTATCCCAATCCTTTTAATCTATCTACATCAATTCGTTATACAATACCCGAAATGAGTTTTGTTAATTTAAAAATTTATGATTCACTCGGTTGTGAAGTTTTAAATTTAGTTGATGATAAAGTACCTGCAGGCAATTACAGTGTAAATTTTGACGGATCGAATTTATCGAGCGGAGTTTACTATTACCGGTTAAAAGCGGGCAAAAATTCCGAAACTAAAAAGTTACTTTTACTAAAATAAAACGAAGTTAAAATGATAAAAAAAATTATTTCATATTTTGTTGTGGGACTTTCGATTATCTCGGGATGCGATGAATCAGTTGATAATCCCACAGAACCATCTCAACAAAATTATACTATTGTTGAGCATTTTGGACAGCTTCAAGTAAGCGGTAAAGATATTGTTGATAAAAATGGAGATGTAGTTACCTTAAGAGGAATGAGCCTGTTTTGGAGCCAATGGGGCGGACAATTTTATAACAAAGAAACTATCGAATGGCTTCGTGATGATTGGAAATGCACGATAGTACGCGCTGCAATGGGTGTTGAGAACGGCGGCTATCTTAATAACCCTGAAACGGAATATCAAAAAATAAAATCAGCAATTGATGCTTGCATCGAACTTGGTATTTATGTGATTGTTGATTGGCACGATCATCACGCCGAAGAGCATATAGAAGAAGCGAAAGCTTTTTTTGAAAGTGTGTCAGCCGAATACGGAAATTATCCGAACATATTATATGAAATTTATAATGAACCTTTAAATGTATCTTGGAACGATGTTCTCAAACCATACTCAGAAGAAGTGATAAGTGTTATACGTGCAAATGACCCCGATAATATTATTGTAGCCGGAACACCGAATTGGTCGCAAGATGTTGAGGATGTAATCGGGAATCGGTTAACGTCAAATAACGTTGCATATTCTTTCCATTTTTACTCAAGCACACATAAATCAGAATTACGCGCAAAAGCAATACAAGCTGTTAATGCAGAGATTCCATTATTTGTCACTGAGTGGGGAATGAGTGAAGCAAACGGTAACGGAATAATAGACAACGTTAGTTTAAATGAATGGGTGAATTTTATGGAAGCCAATAACTTAAGCTGGTGCAACTGGTCAATTGTAAACAAAAACGAAACCTCCGCCGCCCTTCTTCCATCTACAAATACTCTCAGTGGGTGGAGTAGTGATCAGTTATCTCAATCGGGACAGACAATCAGAGATTACTTGATAAGAATGAATTCGCCAATATTTGACTTACTCATCAATTAATGAAAATGAAAATCTTCTCTAAAATATTTTTTATATCCTGCTTTTTAATTTCAATTGCAGGAGGAGAGAATTACTTCAATAATGGAGTAAACTTAAGCGGATGGTTTCAAGCGAACAGTCCGACAGAAATTCATTTCACAAAATACACCAAAGAAGATTTTGAAAATATAAAAAGTCTCGGTGCCGATGTTATCCGACTTCCAATCAATCTTCACAGTATGACTAACGGTGCACCAAATTATGAACTCGATCCTTTGTTTTTACGATTTCTTGATGAAGTAATAGATTGGGCTGAAGAACTTGAAATTAACTTAATACTCGATAACCATACTTTCGATCCTTCCTCCAATACCGATCCTAATATTGGGGATATATTAATTCCGGTTTGGAAGAATATGTCAGAGCATTTCAAAAATCGAACAGATTATATTTTTTATGAGATATTAAATGAACCTCACGGTATAGATGATGTTTTGTGGAATGAAATACAGCAGAATGTAATTGATGCGATAAGAACAAATGATTCCGTTCATACCATTATTGTCGGTCCGGCTGGTTGGAACTGCTATAACAACCTAAAGTATATACCGGAATATGAAGACGACAATTTGATATACACTTTTCATTTTTATGATCCGTTTTTGTTTACTCATCAAGGTGCGGGCTGGACTGATCCGTCGCTTGTTCCATTGGCAGGTGTCCCTTTCCCTCACAACTCAAGTAGGATGCCCGGCTTCCCTTCCGAACTCGAAGGTACTTGGGTAGAGTATTCATTTTATAATTACCAGAACGAAGGTACCATCGGCAAAGTAAGAGAATTAATTGATATTGCCATTCAATTTAAAGAAGAGCGAAACGTTCCGGTTTTCTGCGGTGAATTCGGCGTGTTAATGGATAATGCTGTAAATAATGACCGTATTTTGTGGTATCAAGTAGTTCGTACCTACTTGGAAGCCAACGATATTGCATGGACTTCATGGGACTATCACGGCGGTTTCGGTTTGTTCGAGAAAAACAGCAACGGTTTGTTTGATCATGACTTAAACGTAAATCTACTTGGTGCACTCGGCTTCAATATTCCGCCGCAGACGGAATTCGAACTTAAGCCCGATTCGACCGGTTTCGCCATCTATTCCGATTATATCGAGACAAGAATCGATGGATCGAGTTACTCCGACGGGCTGATCAATTTTTATGATGAGAATGCTTACTCGGGGAATTACTGCTTAAGCTGGTTAAATCCTGCTCAATACAATCATATCGGTTTCAATTTTGTGCCGGTGAAAGATTTGTCGTATTTAGTTGATAACAATTACCATATTTCCTTTTGGTTCAAATGTAATTACCCGCTTGCAAAATTTGATATAAGATTTATTGATACGAAAGAAAATGATGAAGATCACCCTTGGAGGATGGGAATTACTATCAGCAATTTAAACGCTTCATTCGACGGTAATTGGAACTATGTTCAAATCCCTCTATTAACTTTAGTTGAGTTGGGTTCTTGGGATAACGGGTGGTATGAACCGCAAGAACTTTTTGATTGGAGTAAAGTTGACAGATTCGAAATTGTCAATGAACATGCCTCACTTAATAACACTCAAATATGGTTCGATGATATAAAAGTTTTCGATCCAAATTCTACTTTTGTAGATAAAGAAGAGTATGTTGTAAAAGAATATAAACTTCATCAAAACTTTCCGAATCCGTTTAATCCATCTACAAGTATAAGAGTAAGTTTACCTGAAAAGGCAGAGATAAAGCTTGCAGTTTATAATACACTTGGAGAAAAAGTAGAAATTCTTTTCAGCGGAATAAAAAACGCTGGTGAGCATTTGTTCAAATTCGGAAACAATAAATTAAGCTCCGGCGTTTATTTTTATGTTTTGCAAACAGGAAAGATCAGATTAACTAAGAAAATGATGTACTTAAAATAACCCATACTTTTTTGCCCAGTTGATAAAACCCGGAGAAATATTTTCAAATTGACTTAATGAATAATCACTTGAGTTTTTCAGTTCGGTTGATTTCAACTTGTTAACAAAAGTAGAATTCGTTTTTTCTGCAGTCTCTGCGGCTCTTATTAAAAATACTACTTGATACCAGGCGTAATTTTCAACTCCGACTCGAACGTAAAGATTTTCAAAATCTTGAAGTGAAGTATGTTGAGGTTTGATATTTTTCAGCAAAGCAGCCGCTGCATCTAACCAGATTTCATTTTTATTCGGTGCGTGCTCACTTAAATAGAGATAAGCGAGGTAAGTTGCCGCAAATTCGAAAGTCCATTTATTAGGAAAGTTTATTCCGTATTCTTTTGAATATATATGTCCGAGTTCATGAAAACCTATCAACGTAATAAACTCTTCAGCAATGTCTTGATTAGATAAGGAATATTTTTCTTCCAATTCAGTTTTTGAGACCGCATCAATAATGATTTTTCCCAACTCGTTCTCGGCATCACCCGGGAAACAGATTACATAAGGCGGTCCGGAGACAAATGGTAAACCGTAAGGTAGCTTCGAAATCTTCAGCCAATCGTCCGAATGCAATATTGCTATCGAAAAATCTTGATCGATACCAAATTCATCCTTGAAAAATGTGACAGCATTTCCCAAGAGATTAACAATATTCTCAGCTTCCTTTTCACATCCGTTCGAGTAATATGTCTCGATATCATTTTCTAAACTACTTAGTTCCAAGCTACGAACATTTTCCAAAGCTGACTGTCCATGCAAAATTATTGCAAGAAGAAAGAATATATTGATGGTTGTTTTCATAAAACGGCTCCAAAGTTTTTTCAATCTGATTGTAAAATTACGAAATTAAGCGCACTCGAGCTCAGGTTTGTGAAAATTGATTTACTAACAATTTGGAAGGTATTGAAGTAATAAATACAAATGACTTCAGATTCGAGCCAATAAAAAGGTTTGATTTGCTGAAAATAAAACTGCTTCGAATGAATTAATAGAACCTAAACTTTGAGGAGAGTTTTGCTTGTTAATAAAGGATTGATACCGGTTATAATAGGATTAATGAACTATTACAGCACAATCCTGCCGAAAAATTTAATTTGAATATATAAATGCAAAGATATATTTTCGAATATACAATCAATTTGTTCGAAAATTCCAATTGGTTAAAATGCTTTGAACAAGTCTTCCGGGAAATATGAAATTAAAAAAGAGCAGATTATAGATGCAGCCGAAGACTTGTTTGCCTATTACGGCTATCACAAAACAACCCTCGATGATATAGCCCGCAAAATCGGTATTAAGAAAAATAGTATTTACTATTATTTTGAAAGCAAAGAAGAGTTGTTGAATGCAATTATCGCGAATATATATAAAATCAAAGTTGAACAGTTTGAAAAAAGAGCTGCGAAATCTAAAACAGCATTAAACAAATTAAAAGCATTTCTATCAGTCTTGACCTCCCAAAAATACAGCGATTCAAAAAAATACAATATTACCCCGACGGCATTTCTTGAAATAAGTCGGGTTATTGATGAATCCTTCTATAATTTTTTTGAAGAAGCGAAAAAAATGGTGATCGATATATTAAACNNAAAAAAGGGGAGTTACGGAAACATAATACCAAGAACAGTGCGGATACTATTTTAGAATTTGCTCGTTCTCTCGAGTTTCTTGAATATACAAGATCAAATACGAAATTTATCAGTCGAGAAACACAGAAAAATTTAGAGAATCGTCTTATGCACTTCGTGGATTTAATCTATTATGGAATAAAAAAGTAAACAAAAACTAAATATAGAGTGAAATGAAAAGTCATCAATTAAATAAGATGTTGAGTGCCATTATTCTGATATTCTTTTTTCTGCCGGGTCAATTGCTGGCGCAAGAGTTTACGCTAGAGACAGCAATTCAAACTGCTCTAAAGAACAACCGGGAAATTAACATCGCAAAACTTGAAGTAAAAAAAGCCGAAGAAGCGGTGGACGAAGCTTTTGGGTATGCACTTCCTTCGCTCGATGTCGCGGCTAATTTCTCACATTTTGTCGATAAACCCAAAATGGCTTTCCCGGATTTTGAAGCACTGCTTACTAATGCTGCCTACGGTATTCTATTTAAAGAAGGAGTTATTCCTCAAGACGAAACTAAATTGATGCCGGTTCAGACTAAACTTCAATCATTTGCTCAAACCAACAATTTTGAAGCAAGCGCTCAGGTTACTCAAATCATTTTTAATTCCGCGGTGTTTAGAGGAATCGGTGCTTCGCAAATTTATTTGAATCTATCCCGCGAGCAATTGAAAGCAAAAACAGCAGAGGTTGTTTTTAATGTTAAGCAGGCATTCTACGGTGTTTTATTATCACAACAATTTTTGGAAATAACCGAAGCCTCGTTAAAGAATGCCGAAGAAAATTTGAATAACGTAAAGTCATATCACGCACAGGGATTAACATCCGATTATGAACTGATGCAAGCTGAAGTTATGGTCGAAAACATCAGACCAAAACTTTACGAGCTGGAAAACATTTATGATGATGCTTCCAGCAAATTAAAAATGGTTATGGGAGTTGAGCAGTCGAGCGATATTAAAGTAATCGGTGAAATTGAATTTGACCAAACAGAAATACCGGATGTAGAAGATGCTATTAGTGAAGCTGTTTCCAAAAACTACGACTTAAGCTCACTGCAAGTTAAAAGACAGATTGACGAAGAGTTTGTTGCAATTGATCGTTCGGAATATTGGCCTCAGCTTGCAGCATTCGGAAATTTTACCTATGCCGGTTCATCTGATGAATGGAATTTCCAGAATTATAACTCAACTACAGTCGGATTATCTCTCAGCATAAATTTATTTAAAGGTGGAAGAACGGCAAACAAAGTTGAGCAGTCACTAATCGGGTTGAGACAAACCGAAGAACAATTGAATAACCTAAAAGACTACATTATATCCGAAGTAAAAAACACAATTAATAATATTGAACGAGTTAAAAAACAAATTGATGCAGTAGAACGCAATGTTGAGTTAGCCGAGAAAGCCTACCAAATATCGGTTACAAGATATAACGAAGGAACCGGAACTCAGCTTGAAGTAAAAAACAGCAATCTTGAACTTCAGACAGCAAAAACAAATAGATTACAAGCTGTTCACGATTACATAATTGCTGTTGCGAAATTGAATAAACTAATGGGAAATATGACGGAACAGGAAATGAACTTCATTAACAATTTTGAAAATTAATTGAACCGGGAGATATAAAAGTTATGCCAGAACAAAAGAAATTATTCTTAACTGTTTTTCTTCTATTAACCGCTCTCATTCTGATTAACTGTGGAGGCGATGATGAAGAGAAATCAAAAAGTATGGCCGAAATTCAAAACGATGAAGGAGTGCCGGTTGTTGTAGAAACCGTTAGAAAACAATATTTCAAAAAAGAATTGACTTTCTTTTCCCGTTTAAGCGGTATTCAACAAACCACAAGAACATCGGCAGTGGGCGGTAGAATTGAAAAAATTAACTTTAAAGTCGGCGACTTTGTAAAAAAGGATGATATCGTTGTTGAATTCCCGATAGATAATCCTGCAATTCAATACGAGCAGGCAAAGGCAGCATATGAAAATTCGAAAAAAAATTATGAAAGAATGAAAACCCTTCTTGTAGCCGGCGAAACATCTCAAGCCAATTTTGATGGAGCAGAAACAAAATACTTGGTTGATAAAAGAAATTTCGAAACGGCAAATCAAGCTTTGTTTATTGATGCTCCGTATGATGGAGTTATCGTGGAAATTATGGTCAACGAAGGAGATGGGGTTGATTCAAAAATCCCATTGTTTACAGTTGCACGTCTCGATAAAATGAAAGCTAAACTTTGGGCTTCGGAAGATGAAGTAAAACAAATTAAAAAAGGTATGACGGCTGAACTTTTATATGACGGGGAAATATATGAAGGAAAAGTAACGGAAATTTCTATTGCAGTTGATCCTGCTAAACGAGCTTTTTCCGTGGAAGTAGAATTCGATAACGGTAAGAGAAAGTTAAGTCCCGGCTTATCAACTGAAATCGCAGTAAAAGTTTATGAGAACAAAGAAGCCATTATTGTGCCTCGCAATTTAATTCAGACCAATGGTGAAACAAAATATGTTTTTATTGTGAAGAACGGAGCAGCCGAAATGAGAAAACTAACAACCGGTGAAGAAAATGGTTTGTATATCGAAGTAACCGACGGACTTTTACCGGGGGATAAACTTATTGTCAAAGGTGTAAACAGAGTTACAGACGGACAAAAAATAAATGTTGTTCAATAAGAGGGGAAAATGATTCTTGTAAAAACATCAATTAACCGACCGGTTATGACAACAATGGGGATTTTGGTTTTCCTCATTTTCGGAATACTTGCTTATATGAACTTGAATTTAAACCAAATGCCGGATGTTGAAATACCGTTTGTAACTGTGCAAACAATTTATCCCGGCGCAGGGCCAAAAGAAATTGAAACTTTAGTAACAAAACGAATTGAAGACGCAGTATCAACCGTAAGTCAAATTGAAAGCATTGAATCATTCTCGCTTGACGGAGTTTCAATTATAATTATGGAATTTGCTCTCGACAAAGATGTGGATGTTGCAAACCAAGAAGTAAAAGATAAAGTCGATGAAATCTTAAATGATCTGCCGGATGCATCTGAAAAACCGATAGTTCAAAAAGTTGACTTGCGGGCATTCCCGATAATAGATGTTGTACTCAGCGGCGATTTGGATCCGAGAGAACTTTATCAAGTTGCAGATAATGTTTTAAAGGACCGCTTCTCTCAAATTGAAGGTGTAGCTAAAGTAAATATAACTGGCGGACAGGAAAGAGAAATACGGGTACTTTTGGAAAACAAAGATATTTATCAAAACTTAATATCAATGCCGCAATTGCTGCAAATACTTGCTGCACATAATATGAAAATGCCCGGCGGTTATTTCCAAATTGAAGACCAGGAATTTACTGTAAGAATGGATGGTGAATTTACAAGTCTAAAGGAACTTGAAGAATTGCAGATTCCCACTCCATTCGGTTATAAAAAATTGAATCAAGTTGCAGTTGTATCGGATTCCGGCAAAGATATTCGCCAAAGAACAATTTACTTTGATGCAGAAAAACAATTTAGAAATGAAAATGTCGTGCGTCTCGGAATTGTGAAAAGTTCCGAAGGGAATGCCGTAGAAGTAGCAAACGCAGTAAAGGAAGCTATGCCGGAAATAAAATCTTCACTGCCAGCAGGCACAAGCTTGGAAATTGTAAATGATGCGTCGACATTTATTCGTGCAACAGTTGACGACACTATGAGTAATATTATTCTTGGTGTGTTATTTACATCAATTGTACTTTTTGTTTTCTTAGCTGATATTCGCTCCACCTTTATTGTTGCAATGACAATGCCTACTTCAATCATTTCTACTTTTTTACTTTTACAAGCGTTTGGACTTTCACTTAATATGATGACTTTAATGGGTTTGTCGGTATCTGTTGGTGTGCTTGTTGCAAACTCGGTTGTTGTTCTTGAAAATGTATTTCGTCATAAAAAAGGTGGAATGGATAACAAACACTCTGCCTTAATCGGTACAAACGAGGTTTTGGTTGCCGTACTTGCCGCAACATTAACAAACATTGTTGTGTTTTTACCGATTGCAAATATGAGTTCGATTGTAGGTAGATTTTTGAGAGAGCTTGCACTTGCCGCATCATTTGCCACGATTTTTTCTCTTATTTATTCGTTCACACTTACACCGATGCTTGCTTCATTAATACTTCCGCAGAAATTAACTTCCGGCAAGATTAGTAATTGGCTAAATAAACTGTTCACCTCTTGGGATAATGGTTATCAAAATCTATTGACTAAAGTACTTCTCAACAAGAAGAGAGCCTTAATTGTTATAGTAATTTCTTTTTTACTTTTTATTGTTTCTACAATTGTTTATGCGCCGAATATTGGTTTCGAGTTTTTACCCAAATTGGATGACGGAAAGATTAAAGTGGAAGTAGAACTTCCTGAAGGTTACAATCTTTATGAAACAGCGGAGGTCCTAAAAAACGTTGAAGAAAAATTAAAGCGACATAAAGAAGTTGAATATATGTTGACAAACCTTGGTAAGATCAGCGATTTGAATACCGGTCCCAATATGGCGAGGATGGATGTTAAACTTGTTGACGAAGCCAACCGTGATGTTGGGATGGATGAAATGATTTCAACCTTTGTTCGTGATTTATCTGATGTACCCAATGCAAGAATTGTAGTTGATTATGCTTCGGATATGGGTGCAGGCAGTGCACCTATTCAATTTTATTTACAAGGACAAGATTTGGAAGTGCTTGAGGAATGGAAAAATGTTGTAATTGAAGAATGTAAAGACATTCCCGGACTTATAAACTTTGATAACAGTTCGCGGGCAGGCAAACCTGAAATCACTCTCTTTCCTAAAAGAGATAAAATTGCCGAAGCCGGTGTAACCGTTCAAGAATTGGCTCTCACACTTCGTGCTTCAATTGCCGGTTTGGAATCATCCAAATATCGTGAAGCCGGCGAAGAATATGATATTACTGTTACTTTGAACGATGAAAATGTTGATACTCCTGAAGAAGTAGGTAACATTCCAATTGTTACACAGACCGGGGTTGTTTACAGAATATCACAGTTAGCCGATGTAGATTATACGATCGGTTATACAAAAANNAAAAATTCTTCATAGGGATAAATATACAACAATACAGTTTACAGGATCCCCTGCACCGGGAGTTCCGCTTGGCAACGTGACATCCGAAATTGAGAATAGGTTAAGTGAGTTAGAATTCCCTCCCGGATATAAATTCAGTTGGGGTGGAAACGTAAAAATGATGAATGAAATGATTTCTGATATGTTGTTTGCATTTATTCTTGCAGTATTACTTACATATATGCTTTTAGCCGCAATACTGGAAAGTTTTTTGCAGCCGTTCTTCATTTTATTGACAATTCCGCTCGCAATGATCGGTGTCTTTGCATCGCTTTACCACACCGGTATTTCGTTTGCAATTACATCGTTAATGGCGATTATTATGTTGATAGGCATAGTTGTCAACAATGCAATTTTAATGCTCGATTATACTAACCAATTGGTTCGTGATGAGGGAATGGGAATAAAAGATGCACTTGTAAAAGCATGTCCAACAAAACTAAAGCCAATTCTTATGTCAACCATTGCAATCATTCTCGGTATGCTGCCGATGGCATTGGGGATTGGAGATGCGGGCAAAGAAATGAGAATTCCGCTTGGTGTTGTTAGTATAGGCGGTTTAATTGTATCAACATTTTTAACACTGTTTGTAATTCCTTCTTTTTATTATGTGACATCGAAGAAAAAAGATGACGGAATGATAAAGAATAAAATCTAAATAAAAATTAAATTTATTTTACGGAGGGGTTATGAAAAATACAGTTAGAATAGAATTTGAGTACGAAAATATTAAAAGCTATGTAGTTGATGACTTAGCTGTAATTAAAATAAGCTGCAACGCCTTCGAAACAATCTCAAACTTAGACGATGCAAATAAAATTCTTCCGTGGTTTGATGCTGTTGAGCAGGATGATTCGATTAAAGGTGTGCTTGCCATAAACGAAAAAGATTGTCTTGGTGAAGAAGCTTACGAAAAATTTCTGTCTGACATTACCGGGCGGGATATTTCTAAAGAAGGAAACAAAGAAATAACAAAGTTCGAAAAATCCGAAGTGCGTGCTATTGAAATTAACACGCTTGTTAATTTGATAAGAAAGGTTCTTCAGTTCAAGAAAATATTTATAGCAGCAATTAACGGAGAGATAGTAACGCCTTTCTTCGGCATAAACCTCGCAAGTGATTTTAGGTTTGGAAGTGAAGATATGAGAATACTTTTTTCTCATGTTAAATATGGGATTCACCCCAGCGGCGTTTTGCCTTTGATGCTCCCCAAATATCTAAATAAGCAGCTTGCAACTAAATATTTGATTCAAGGCGGTGAAATAAAAGGGGATGAAGCCGTTAAATTTAATTTGGTTAATGAAATTTTACCGGCGGATGATTTTGAAGAAAAATGTGTTCAAAAATCCAAAGAATATCTTCCTAGTGGAATTAATTTTATCAAAAGCACAAAATCATTACTAAATAGAAATATGAAAGAGTTTGAAGAGTATGTTCAAATAGAAGCAAATTATACTTATAAATGAATTGGTTGAATGAAGTTCTGTGATATCAAAAATATGATGTATTAGTAAATAATTATTTTACTTTATAGGGTATGCTGAAACGGATTGTTGTGCCTACACCGTATTCACTTTCTGCATTAATATTACCCCCGAGTAGTTTTACATATTCATTGCAGATTGCTAAACCGAGTCCGCTTGAACTGTCTGTCATTCTTTTATCATGTAATGTTCTAAACGGTTCAAATATTTTGTCCATCATATCGGGGGGAATACCTCTGCCTGTATCTTCAACAATAGTAGTTAAAGTACCGGTTTTGTTTTCGCCGGTTTTTGTTTCAACTGTAACATTAATCTTGCCATGTTTTGTGAATTTGATGGCATTGCCGATGAGGTTTATGAGAATTTGCCTGTATTTAATACGGTCGGTGTAAATAATTATACCAGATTCGATTTTATTCGCATCTAAAAATAGTTTATTCCCGTTCGACTCTGCTAAATACCCCAACAGCTTCATAACCGAATTGAGGTCATCACGTAAATTAAAAGATTCTTCTTCTATCTCAATTTTACCGGCTTCAATTTTTGCGAAATCAAGAAAATTATTAATAATCTGGAGTAACGATTCGGCACTTATTTTTACAGTTTTTGCAAAATCCTCAAATTCTTCTATAGTTTCGATCTGCTTGTTTTCAATCATATCAAAGTAAACGAGAATTGCATTTAGTGGTGTTCGTACTTCGTGGTTTATTTTAGCAAGCAGTTTAATCTTTTGATTCTTCTCATCGATTGCTTTTTGTGCAATTAATTCTTTTTCACGTGCTTCTTCAAAAAGTTTCTCTAATGCTTTATTCTTTTCACTTTCAGCTTTCTTCTCTTTTGTTTTATCTGTAATAATACATTCAATTGTTCCGGGATTATTATCAATCTCCACTTTTTGAGCCGTGATATCCAAATATTTTATTTCTCCATCTTTACTTGATATTCTTTCTTCAAGATGTTCAAAAAGTCCTGCATTAAATTTTTGTTTTAATAATTCTCTTTCCTTTTCTCCGGGAGCTAAAAAAAAAAAAATATTATGTTCCTTTTCGGTATCTTCTATTTCGAAGAGATCCAGCAAATACTTGTTAGCCGCTAATATTATTCCTTCACTGTTAATTCTTAAAATGCCAACCGGGGCATTGTTAAAAAGGAATTTAATTTCGTTTGATCTTTCGATGTAACGCTTTCTGTTTTTATAAATTACTGCACTAACGGCAACACTTAGTAGACTTATAAATCCCACAAATATAACAAGCGAAAGAATGTTCGGAAGTTGAAAAATATTATCGCCCGAATAAAAAATTGATGCGGCAAACAAAAGATTATAATAAATAGCTACAATTATCTGCTGTGTAACTTCCCAACTGAATATTATGGCAAAAGTAAAAATCAGTAATGAAAGAATTTGTGAGTTGATATAAATTGTTGTGGGAATTTTTATTATTGTGAAAATGAAAGAGGAAATCATTCCCAAAATTAAGATATGAGTAACAACGTTTAAAAATTTCTTTGGAAGTTTTTTGAATGTAAGAATAAAAATCAGACTGGATAATACTGTAAATGAAAGTCTCGCCAGGTACAAATCAATTTCAAAAGCTCTGAAAAAATAAATCTCAAAAAGCATTGACCAAGTACCGGCGATTACTGAAATTGCTGCCAATACTCTTAACGGATTTATATGAGATTCAGTACTGGCATATGTTGTTATTCCCTGCTGGGGCATCAAGGCACCTGTCTTTTTTGATTTGTGCTTCTTACATTCTTAATTTAAGCAACGTTCTATTAAGGTGCTATGATAATTATCAATAATTGTAGTACAGTGATTTAACTGATATATTTGAAAATGAAAATAAGTTTCTGTTAAATATCTTTGTAAATAATCAATCTGTTTTGAAAGAAGGTTCTTGGTGAATAAACTTTTAAGAAAAGCTTTGTTTTTAGCGATATTAACGGTTAGCTATAATATACTCGAAGGATTTGTTTCGGTTATTTTTGGCGCCGATGATGAAACACTTGCACTTTTCGGGTTTGGGTTGGACAGCTTTGTTGAGGTTATTTCAGGCATTGGTATTCTTCATCTTATTTTCAGAATGAATTACGGGAAGGTTGAACAGAGAGATGAATTTGAAAAGGCAGCTTTGAAAATTACCGGTTTTGCTTTTTATCTTTTGGCCGCCGGTCTCGTTGCCGGGGCAATATTGATTGTTGTTAATAATGTTAAACCGGACACGACAATTCCCGGGATAATCATTTCTCTAATATCTATTTTTACAATGTACTACTTAATGAATGCCAAACTAAAAGTAGGCAGAGAACTTAATTCCGATGCAATTATAGCCGATGCGAATTGTACCAAAACGTGTTTCTATCTTTCGTTTATACTTCTTGCCTCAAGCGGCTTGTATGAATTATTTAAAATAAATTACATAGATGCACTCGGCTCAATTGGGATAGCATATTTCGCTTTTACAGAAGGAAGAGAAGCATTCGAAAAAGTTCGAACCGGTAATCTTTTATGCTCTTGTGGATCGGAAACCGAAATAAAATAAATATGGCACATTCTCACGATATAAAATATAACAAAGCGTTCGCTATTGGGATTGCCCTAAACGTAATCTACATTGTTGTTGAATTTGTGTATGGATTAATTTCCAATTCAATGGCACTTATTGCCGATGCCGGGCATAATTTAAGTGATGTGTTGGGGCTTATTCTCGCATGGGTTGCAGCATACCTGGCAGCAAAAACCCCAACCGAAAAAAGAACATACGGTTTTCGTAAATCAACTGTTCTTGCATCATTAACAAATGCAGTGATCCTATTAATTGCAGTAGGTGCAATTACAGTTGAAGCCGTAAATAGATTTTTTGAACCACAGGTAATTGAAAGCAATACTATCATCATTGTTGCTGCAATCGGTGTTATTATTAACGGGATTACCGCTATGTTATTTTTCAGCGGGCATAAGCACGACTTAAACATAAAGGGTGCATTTTTACATATGGCTGCGGATGCTGCTG
>NPID01000898.1_pt2 | contig 31129 bp, 31 predicted proteins | sample 8637491 | NCBI WGS metagenome assembly NPID01 (sample SAMN07420843, study PRJNA396082) | bioreactor metagenome | isolation source: sample BA6 brine-fed electro-methanogenic bioreactor BA | place: Japan: Kochi | collected 2016-06-14 | reverse complement strand
ATGGAGCGTTTGATCCAATTTGCCGTTAAAACATTTCAATATCTCAAAACCTTGCCAAAAGATAAAGAGTACGATGTTTTTCGATATCAACTCTCGAAGGCGGCTACGTCGATCGGCGCTAATTATACTGAAAGTCAAGCAGGCACTTCTAAAGAATTTTATTCCAGGATAAATATTTGTCTTAGAGAATCACGCGAAGCTCACTTCTGGTATATTGTCTTAGATAGATTACGAGTTGGAGATACAATCCTCTGTAAAGAATTACTACAAGAAGCATATGAGATAAAACTTATCTTTGGTTCGATCGCGACAAAAAGGAAGGTTTAAAATGTTAAATAAAAGAAATAGAAATAATTCATCTTTTTTCTTTCACCTTTTTCCTTTAAAAATTTTCACCTTTTTCCTTGTTTCCTTTTTCCTTTTCTCTTGCGGAAATCCCACCGCCAACCCCAAAGGCTCTCTATCGGGAGTTGTTCACCTCGACGAACAAACAGAGCATTCCGACATCACCATCGCTCTCTACGACCTCGCCGAACTCGATCCTGACATTGTTTACGCTAACGAAACCTGGCCATTTTTAGCAAATTCAAAATTGAAAATTTAAAATGTAAAAATATGTTTGATCCAAATTTTGAATATATCGAAAAGAATCCTATTCTGTTAAAAAGTTTTAATTTTGCTTTAGCAATCATTAAATTATGTAGGGAGATTAGAATAAAGCATCGAGAATACAGTCTTGCCGATCAACTTCTTCGCTCAGGAACAAGTATTGGTGCAAATGCTAACGAAGCTGTTATTGGAAGTTCAAAAAAAGATTTTGTAAATAAAATGAATATCGCACTAAAAGAAGCTTATGAATCCAGATATTGGTTATTACTTCTTTCAAAAAGTGGATTGATAGCAAAACCAAATAATTTACTTTCGGATATTGATGAGATAATTAGAATGTTAGTAAAAATCGTAAAAACGTCTAAAGAGAATAATGAAAGCAATTAAATTTTCCATTTTACATTTTGCATTTTACATTATAATCACTCCAATTTTATTATTCATTCTAAGCTGTTCCTCACCGACTAACAATCCAAAAGGATCGTTAACAGGAATTGTTAATCTCGAAAACCAAACAGATCATTCAGAAATAACAGTTGCCTTATATGATTTAGCCGAGTTAGATCCAGACATTGTTTATGCCAATGAAACCTGGCCTCACATTGGAGTGATAATTAACCAGCACACCGAATTTGATCACCGTTTTCAAGCACCGATTGCGGTTACTCAAACTGAAGCAGACGGCAGTTTTGAACTGACCAAAATTCCAATTGGTACTTATAACTTGGTTGCTATTAAAGACGGCTGGGGTTTTAAATATCTGCTCGAGGTAGAAATACTCGAGGGAGACAATGAAATTTCACAAGCTCGTTGTCATGGTGAGTTCATCGAACCACGCAGTGAAATTTCAGACAAGACTAAGGAGCAAAGATCAAAGATCAAAAATTTAGATAATGGCAGGAATCAACATTTTGATCCTTCGTCTTTAGTCTTTGATCTTAAAAATCGCGACAGCGATTTGACCCTCTTCCCCGAGACAACCCTCTCCGACTACTTCCCAGACCAATCCAACTATTTCCTCACCGATCATCATTACATTATTGAAGACGATACCGTACTACTACCAAGCCAATACCTGGAAATCCAACCCGGTGCTGTTATACGCATCAATCCCGGAGTTGATCTCACCATTCACGGTACTATCAAAGCTCAAGGCCTGGAAAACAATATGTTCTGGGTAACCTCAAACGATGGCTTTGCCGACAATTTTACATTTAACATTTTACATTTTACATTACAAAGAGGAGACTCTCTTGCTCTTTACAATAGTATGGAACTCTCTGATTTGGCTCAAGTCGAAGATAATTTAATTGAGTGGGGAAAATGGGGTTGGGGGAATACGTGTTTATTGATTCAAGTGAATAACCTGAACATGCAGAACAGCATCTTTCAAAATGGCAGTTGCGGATTTTATAGCTCTAATGTGGATGTGACGAACTGTAGTAATTTACTTGCCAGGAATTGTTGGGGAGAAAGTGCTGGGGGTATTTACATTTTAAATAATTATAATGGATTAAATGAAAAAAATATTGTTATAAATAACTATAATGGAATCAAGGTAAAGGATATTTTTGAGGGGTTAATTCAAAAGAATTATTTTTTTAACAATTATCATGGAATACAATTTTATGAGTTTAATGGTATATTAAAAAATTCTGATTTTATATCGAATAATTATTCAATAAATTTTGCTGGCAACAGAGGACCTGGATTTTCTGGTTTTACTATAGAATATAATAATTTTTATGATAATGGTGCGATGTTACAAATTTGGGATCATGTATATTCAGATTTTAAAGAAATAGTAATTGGTTATAATAACTTTGAGTGTTTAAGCTTTTATTTAAATTATCGATCTGACGAATATTTTTTTAATTTAGAAAATCAATTTGTCTTTGATAATTGCTTTTTTGATGGATCAGATAATATTGAGATAATTATGGATAAAATAATTGATTATACTAATCAAAATAATTTCGAGATAATTATTAGTAATATACAAACTGAAAGAAATCATAATTCTGGGATAAACTAATGAATTTTTGCAAAAAAAAAATTCTAATAACAGGCGGTTGTGGCTTTATAGGTTCAAACTTTATAAATTATCTTTTTAGCAAAGATGATTTTAATGGAATAGTAATAAATATCGATAAACTAACATATGCAGGAAATCCTGAAAATTTAAAGGAAATTTCTGAAAAACATCTTTATTCTAAATATTTTTTTGAAAAAGTAGATATTACTAATTATAAAAAGCTGGAACAAATTTTCAATAAATACAAACCTGATACCATTGTACATTTCGCAGCAGAATCTCATGTTGATCGTTCTATAACCGGACCTGCTGAATTTATCTATACAAATATAGTCGGAACTTTTAACTTACTTGAATGTGCCAGAAAGCACTGGGATAATTATGCTGGTAAATTATTTCACCATGTATCTACAGATGAAGTTTATGGTTCGTTGGGAAATGTAGGTCAGTTTTTTGAAAACACTGCTTATGATCCTCATTCACCATATTCAGCATCGAAAGCTTCAAGTGACCATCTTGTTAATTCATATTACCATTCATATGATTTACCAGTAACAATTTCTAATTGCTCTAACAATTATGGGCCTTTCCAATTTCCAGAGAAATTAATCCCTGTAATGATCAACAACATACTCGAGGAGATAGAATTGCCTGTGTATGGAAAAGGTCTTAATGTTCGTGATTGGCTTTATGTAGAAGATCATTGTAGGGCGATTTGGGGTATAATCAAGAAAGGAAGATTAGGTGAAACTTATAATATCGGTGGAGAGAATGAAATTCGTAACATCGATATTGTAAATATTTTATGTGAGAAAATATCTGAGATTATGGGGAAAGATAAAGATCATTTTAAAAAACTGATAACATATGTGAAAGATCGTCCTGGACACGATTGGCGCTATGCTATTAATATGGATAAAATAAAATATGAACTTGGTTTCAAGCCATCAGTAACTTTTGAAGAGGGAATAACTAAAACAATTCATTGGTATCTTAATAATAAAAACTGGATTGAAAATGTTAAATCTGGTGAATACAGGAACTGGATTAATAAAAACTACGGAGATAGATAAATGAAAGGCATAATACTGGCTGGAGGAGCAGGTTCACGTCTTCATCCGCTTACATTTAGCATTTCCAAACAACTATTACCGATATATAATAAGCCTATGATATATTATCCTCTCTCAATATTAATGTTAGCAGACATTCAAGAAGTGTTAATAATTTCGACTCCATATGATTTACCAAATTTTGAAAAATTATTAGGATCTGGAGAAGATTTAGGTATGAAATTTAAATATGCTGAACAACCCTCACCCGATGGTTTGGCTCAGGCATTTATTATTGGAGAAGAATTTATAGGTGAAGATGATGTTTGTTTGATCCTTGGTGACAATATTTTTTATGGAGCAGGCCTTCAACGATTATTAATTGAATCCGTAAATACTGTAGCAAAACAAAAAAAAGCTGTAATATTTGGATATTATGTAGAGGATCCTGAAAGATATGGAATCGCTGAGGTTGATAAAATGGGAAATGTTTTGAGTATAGAAGAAAAACCTCAAAAACCTAAAAGCAATTATGCAGTTGTTGGGTTGTATTTTTATCCAAATAACGTTTTAGAAATTGCCCGGAAAGTTAAACCTTCCAAGCGTGGGGAATTAGAAATAACTTCGGTTAATAATGAATATTTATGTGATAATCAATTACAATTGCAGATTCTTAGCCGAGGTTTTGCCTGGCTTGATACTGGGACTCACGAAACTTTAACTGATGCCACCGAATTCGTTAAAGCTGTTGAAAAAAGAACAGGATTACAAATTGCCTGTATTGAGGAAATTGCATTCCGAATGGAATTTATTGATAGGTCGCAGTTAAAAAATGCTTCAAAAAAATACGGCAAAAGCGAGTACGGAGAATATTTAAGAAATTTATGAAAATCGAACTAATTGATTTTGATTTGAAAGGTGATGAAAGAGGTTCACTTATTGCTATAGAGGCAAATAAAAATATTCCTTTTGATATTAAAAGAGTATATTACATTTTTGCTACAAAACTAAATGTGGTTAGAGGAAAACATGCCCATAAAAAGCTGAAACAAGTTGCTGTTACTGTACATGGATCATGCAAAATTCTATTAGATGATGGTCAAGAACAAAAAGAGATTACATTAAACTCACCTAATTTAGGTTTAGTTATTCGCGAAATGATTTGGCGAGAGATGTATGATTTTAGTGAAGATTGTGTTCTATTAGTTTTAGCTTCAGAAGGTTATGACGAGAATGATTATATTAGAGTTCATGAAGAATTTATGGAATTGGTAGAAAAATGAGTTATATAAATCCTTTAGCAGTTGTGAAATCAAACAAAATAGGTAAAGACACTAAAATCTGGCAGTTTGTTGTAATCCTGAAAAAAGCAGAAATAGGGGATAATTGCAATATCAATTGTCATTGTTTTATTGAAAATGATGTTATAATTGGTAATAATGTAACAATAAAGAGTGGAGTGTACTTATGGGACGGTCTAAGGATTGGTGACGATGTTTTTATTGGACCCAATGTTACTTTTACAAATGATCTTTTACCAAGATCAAAGCAATATCCTGATGAGTTTGTTAAAACTTTGGTTCACCAAGGAGCATCTTTAGGGGCTAATTCAACGATAATTAGTGGCATTGAGATCGGAAAATACGCGATGATTGGAGCTGGTTCTGTGGTCACAAAAGATATTTCCGATTATACATTAGTTTATGGAAATCCTGCTCAACATCATGGATATGTCTGTCAATGCGGAAATAAATTAAGTGAATTAATGGTTTGTGAAGTATGTAACAAGACTTACAAAATTGTAGATGGAACGGTTATTATAAATGATTAAATTTTTAGATTTAAAACAAATAAACAAAAAATATAAAGATGAATTGCAAGAAGCTTTTGATAGAGTTTTAGATTCAGGTTGGTATATCTTGGGAAATGAAGTAGAATCTTTCGAACAAGAATTTGCTGACTATTGTGGAGTTAAACATTGTATCGGTGTTGGAAATGGTTTAGATGCTTTACATTTGATTTTACGAGGTTATGGAATTGGAGAAGGTGATGAAGTTATTGTTCCTTCCAACACTTTTATTGCTACATGGCTTGCAGTTTCTTATGCAGGTGCAACGCCTGTTCCTGTTGAATCAGATATAAGAACGTATAATATAAACCCTTCACTCATCGAAGAAAAGATTACAACCAAAACAAGAGCAGTTATCCCTGTACACCTCTATGGACAAGTGTGTGAAATGGATAAAATTAATAATCTTGGGAAAAAATATGGTTTAAAAATTATTGAAGATTCTGCTCAGGCACATGGTGCTATATATAAGGGAAGAAAAGCAGGAAACCTAGGTAATGCTGCTGGCTTTAGTTTTTATCCTGGGAAAAACTTAGGTGCACTTGGTGATGGAGGTGCAGTTACAACAAATGATGATGAATTAGCTAAAAAGATTCGTATGTTAAGAAATTATGGATCACAAACAAAATATTACCATGAAATCAAAGGATTTAATAGTCGTCTAGATGAACTTCAAGCTGCTTTTCTTCGCGTTAAATTAAAATATCTTAATGAGGAGAATCAAAGAAGAAGAGAAATCGCCCAATTTTATTGTGAGAAGATTAATAATCCTGATATCATTCTTCCAAATTCAAATAACCTGTCACTTTTCACTTCTCCCCTCTCACTTAGACATGTTTGGCACCAATTCGTTATCCGCCATCCACAGCGAGATAAACTACAGAAATATTTAAAAGAACACAGCATTCAAACAATGATACATTATCCTGTTCCCCCGCATAAACAAATTGCCTTTAAAGAAATAAATGCAACATGCTTTCCGAATTCAGAAAAAATTCATAGGGAAATTCTAAGCTTACCATTAAACAGTGACTCACAGGATTTAATTATTGATAAAGTTAGCGACTTTAAAGATGAATTGCATTAATTCTGTATTTATGAAGTGTTTAAGAATCAAGAGGAAGTTATCATCGACCAAAATATATAAGGGTATTTCTGCAGTTCTGCTTAAAAACAAAGAAAATATTTATGATGATATTAGTTATTTGGAATATCTTAAGTCAAAAAAGATATGCTTTGAAAATAATCTTAATTCTATCGAGGTTTTAGCTTTGAAATGCTCGATTACTGATTTTAGTTTTTTTTCACCTTGCTGGAAAAATTCGTATAATTTGGGTTTAATTAGTATTAATTTATATGAAAGTTATGAGCTATACATTAAGTATAAAATCAAACTAGAAGCCTTGAAGTATGTTATAATATTTTTCCCAATTTTTACACCTGGGTTCTCATTAATAAAAACTAAGGAGAAGTATCGTTTAGTAGCAATAAAATATTTTTTTGAAATACCTTATCAGAATAACAATCTTATAGATAGAAAAAAAGAGAGAGAAATTTTTAGGAAGTGTACTCGAATCTCAAACAAATTATCTTCAAATAATATTGAATATGGTTATATAAATCGAAAAAATTATATCGATTTAATTGATGTTAAAGAAAGAGTATCTGGGCATTTACGTGAAAATAAAAGAGAACCTGATCAATTGGAATGGTTGATAAAATTAAATAATGAAATAAAACAAAATAATCAGAAATTGTATGTTGTTATTCCACCATATAGATCAGACTATATGAAGTGTTTGTCTGATAAAGAAAAATTATTTAGTAAATTGTATGATTTGAAATTAGATAATTGTAGGATATTAAATTTTTTTAAGGATAGCAATTTTGACGATGATGATTTTTTGGACACGGATCATTTGAATTTAAAAGGTGCAAAAAAAATTACGAGTTTAATTAAAGAAAAGGTATTGAAAGACCTTATTAATGAGTGATTCATTAAAAAATAGAACAACTAAAGGTATGCTGTGGAATTTAACTGAAAAATTTTCTGTTCAATTTGGTCAATTTTTTATAGGCATAGTTTTAGCTAGGCTTTTAATACCAAGTGATTATGGCTTGATTGGTATGCTGGGGATTTTTCTAGCAGTTTCTCAAATATTCATTGATAGTGGTTTTTCTACAGCATTAATCCAAAAAAATGATAGAACTGAAGTTGACTTTTCTACAGTGTTTTACTTTAATTTTGCTATTGCTAGCTTATGTTATTTGGTTTTGTTTATTGTTGCCCCTTTAATTTCAAAATTTTATTCTTCACCTCAGTTAATAGTATTATTGAGAGTATTGGGATTAAATACTGTAATTGGGTCTCTTTCGGTTGTGCAAATTGCGAAGTTAAATATCGATCTTAATTTTAAAGTAATTGCAAAAGCAAATTTTACTTCAGTGATCATTGCAGGGATTGCAGCAATTATATTTGCATATTTAGGTTATGGTGTTTGGGCACTAGTTATCCAGAATTTACTTAGAATATTATTAACCGTTATTTTTCTTGGACTTGCAACTAAATGGATACCTAAATTAGTTTTTTCAGTTAAATCATTTAAAGGCCTTTTTAGTTTTGGATCTAAGCTTCTAGGGGCTCATTTAATTGCTACGGTGTTTAGGAATATCCATAGTGTGATCATAGGAAAGTATTTTAAGTCTAGTGATTTAGGCTTTTATACTAGGGGGAAAGGTTTTGCTGATCTTGCTTCAATGTCGGTCATAACAACCCTGAGTCAGGTTTCTTTTCCTGTTTTATCTTCCCTTCAAAATGATAACAAGAAGTTAATAAGTGCTTTTAAAAAGTTGATAGGTATGTCTGCATACATTATGTTTCCTACTATGCTAATATTAGCAATTATTGCTGTTCCTTTAATTAGATTGTTACTTACGGATAAATGGTTGTTTTCCGCACCTATTCTGCAACTCCTTTGCATAGCAAGAGTTATTACACCTGTGAGTACATTGAATATGAATATGCTTAATGTGATAGGGAGATCAGATTTGTTCCTAAAAATGGATATAATTAAAATTCCAATTTTACTTTTAGCTTTATTTGTAGCCGTTCCATATGGTGTTATAGCAATTGCTTTTGGTCAAATTGTATCTACATTTTTGTCATATGGTATTAATACATATTACAGTAAAAAACTATTTAATTATGGGTTTTTACAGCAGTTAAATGAAATGAAAATAGTTATATTGTTAAGTATACTAATAACAATTTTTTCACTACCAGTAAGCATTTATATTAAAAATGATATACTTAGAATTTTAATAACAATACCATTATGTTTAGGGATGTATATTTATTTAAGTTTTTTATTCAAAATAAAAGAATTTTATGAAGTAAAGTATTTAGTAAAGAAATTTGTAAATAGATATTTATAGAGTATGGAAAATAAGTTAGGATATTGTATTATTATCCCAGATTTTCGAGGAATTGGTGGTGCTCAACTATACGCACTCAGGCGATATAAGCATCTAAAAGAAAAAGGTTATAGTGTAAGATTTATAGTAGGTAATATTGATAATACTTTGTTAGATAAAGAAAACTGTTCTATCCCAGTTTTTGAAAAGAAAGAAATATTATCATTTGCATTTGATTTAACCAGAAATAGAGTAAATAGTGTAATTAAAGAATTTATTAATTTTATTAAAGTTGATAATTTATCATATTCAGTTATTGAGTCACTTGACCCTTGGGGTGCCAGTTGGGGTGAATTATTTGCTGAAAGACTAAACTGTAAACATGTATTGTATTCTTTAATTGAACCAGATTTTAATAATATCCACGATAAAGTAATTTTAGATTTACTACGATATAAACTCAAAAAACAGGGATTAATAGCACTTTCCAGCAAATCTTTAGAACTAATGTTTGGCAGATTTTTTCAAGAAAGTGAAAATATATTTGTTAATATTCCTTATAATAGCAACGAATTAAATGATTATTCAAAACCCAATATAGATCAAATAATAAAGAAAAATTCGTTCATTATTAGTACTGTTTCCAGATTAGAAAAACCATATATTGAATATCTTATTAAAGCTGTAATTGAAATTGCTAGAAATTCAAAAAAAAGTATGTCCCTTATTATTGCTGGAGATAGTGAAGTGGGTAATTATAAAGAAGGATTGAAACAGAAATTTTCTGAAGAGGTGAACAAGTTAGAAAATTTGATTATACATTATCCGGGATACTTAAATCCATTAGGGAAGGATTTATTTAAAAAATCAAATTTATTTATTGGCATGGGTACTGCAGCAGTTAGTAGTATTTCGCAAGGTTGCGCTACTCTTGTAATAGATCCTAGAAATAATATGAGTTCCGGTATTTTTGGAATTGACACAAATAATTTTGCTTATTCAGAAAGTGGTAAGCAATGGACAATTTATGATAGCATTGCAAAGCTAATTAAAAATGAAGAACTAATTATAAAAGCAAATATTGCCGGTAAGAAGCTATTTGAAAAAGAATTTGAAGTAAATACCTGTATGAACAAATTGGATGAACTCATCTTTTGCGAAGATGATAAGAAAGGCTATTGGAATTATAATCAAGTAGCCCTATTTTACAGATTTGCCAGATATTGTTATAAGAATCGTGAAAGGACTATTATAAAAATTTTAAATCAAATTAGAAAAGCAATAATGAATCATAATGTTTGAAGAAAAAAAGAGATTTGTGAAAATTCAATCTTTCTTTAATGAAAAAGAAGAAAGAAATTTAATGAATTTAAGTAAAATTTACAGTGCTAATGATCTACTTATTCATAAGATAGATGATTTGCTTGGTGAAAGTTTTTTAAATAAGCTAAAAGGTAAAAAAATATTAATTAATCCGAATTGGGTACTTCATTCACAAAATCCTGATGATGATATATGTTTGCGAACTCATAATTCTATTTTACTATCGACATTAGAAATAATTCTGAACCATAATCCACGAAGAGTTGTAATAGGTGATGCGCCAATTAATGTTTGTGATTGGGATAAAATGATTGATAAAGGGTTTACTGATACAATTTCAAATTTGAGTACAAAGTTTAACGTCAAAATCGATATAAAGGATTTTAGAAGATTTACATTTAATACTGATAAAAATGTTGTTGCAAAAGACATCCACCCTTTAAAAGACTATGTAATCTTTAACGTTGCAGAAAAAAGTTATTTAGAATCTATAAGCAAACCGATTAATTCAGGGTTTAGAGTAACAAATTATGACCCAGACCGATTGTCTGAAAGTCACAAACTGGGAACACATAAATACTGTATTACTAAAGAGCTGTTTGATGCTGATATAGTGCTATCAATGCCGAAAATAAAAACACATCAAAAAACTGGGATAACTGCAGCATTAAAGAACCTGGTTGGTTTGAATGGCGACAAAGATTTTCTTCCTCATCATAGAGTTGGTGGAACTGGATTCGGGGGCGATTGTTATCCTGGAAAAAATATTCTCAGAAGATCGTCCGAGTATTTTCTCGATTGTGCAAATAGAAGAATGGGGAAAAAATTATATAGAGTATGTAGATTTTTTCATGATGGTTTTTGGAGGATTTCTTCACCAGAAAAGGTTCATCAAATTGCAGCAGGCTGGTATGGCAATGATACTTGCTGGAGAATGGTGATGGATCTGAATCTTATTGCCGAGTTTGGCTCAAAAGACGGCGTTTTGAAAAATATACCCCAGAGAGAAATATATTCTTTATGTGATGGTATAATTGCCGGACAAGGCAACGGACCTTTAACCCCAGATCCTTTACCTTTGGGAATTCTCACGTTTACAAATAATAGCTCTTTACATGATGTGTGTATTGCTCATTTAATGGGCTTTAATCCAGATAATATTTTGCTGTTAAAAAATGCCCAAAAAAAAATCAACATGAATGAAAGAACAGTAATTTTTGATAATAATGAAATTAAAATAGATAAGTTAGTTAATTTTAAAATTAAAACTATTCCTCCACCTGGTTGGGAAGGACATATTTAAATGAAAGTAGCAATTCATCATTATCCTGGATCATTCAGTGATCGATGGATATCTTACTGCAAAGAAAATAGCATAACATATAAAATCGTTAATGCTTTGGATAATGATATTATTAAACAGTTAAGTGATTGTGATATCTTTTTATGGAATCATCTTCATTATAAATATCGAGATTTACTCATAGCAAAACAATTATTGTATTCTTTAGAAATTACCGGGAAAAAAGTGTTTCCTGATTTTCATACAACCTGGCATTATGATGACAAAATTGGACAGAAATACCTGCTGGAATCTATAAATGCACCACTAGTACCGACATATGTTTTTTTTAATAAGCTCGAAGCTTTAGAATGGGCAAAAAAATCAGAATTTCCCAAAGTTTTCAAATTTTCACGAGGCGCTGGTTCGCAACATGTTAAGTTAGTAAAGAATCGAGCAGAAGTTATAAAGATCATTAACCAAGCTTTTAAAAAAGGCTTTTCTCAATATTCTGGTTTAGAAACGTTTAAAGAAAGATATAAAATGTATAAGAGAAGCAATAGAAGCTTTTTTTGGTTTATACGAGGAATTGCATATTTTTTTATTAAACCTGAATTCTCCAAAATTTTAAATAAAGAAAAGGGATATGTTTATTTTCAAGACTTCATTCCCAATAATGATAGTGACATACGAATAATTGTAATTGGCAATAAGGCATTTGCAATAAAAAGATTAATAAGAACAAATGATTTCAGAGCTTCTGGTAGCGGTAAAATTGTACATAATCCAAATCAAATAGATAAACGCTGCATAAAAATAGCATTCGATATCAGTAAAAAAATAAATTCAAAATGTACTGCCTATGATTTTGTTTTTGATGAAAAAAACAATCCATTACTATTAGAAATAAGTTATGGATTTAGTGTTAATGTTTATGACGATTGTCCAGGTTATTGGGATTACCATTTAATATGGCACGAAGGTAAGTTCATCCCTCAAAATTGGATTATTGAAGATTTAATTACATAAAATTATGCTAAAAAAAATAGTATCAATCACAATTTTTTATGCAATTATTCGATTTAGCTTACATATGCTAGTTATAAATATCGATGGCAAGGGTCGAGTATATTCATTTCTTTTAATATTTTCTCTTTTTTTGATATTTTACGTAAAAGGGATAAATAAGAAATTCTTTAAACCACCGTTTATATATTGGTTTATTTGGATAATTTATGCTTTTATTAATACAATGATCCAAGGCATGAATTATGATATGCAGATATGGCAATTTGCTACACATTTAATTGCACCAGGTATTCTTTTAATTATATTCAACTCTAAATTTAACAAGATGTCGCAAAACTTAATTATTATTACTATTGCCTCATATATAAATGTTCTAATTATTCTTTTCTTTGAAAAATTTAGATATTTCTCAGGAGAAGGTTACAGATTAGGGCTAACTATGAATGCAAACGAACTAGGGATAGATGCTTTTTTCTGTATTTTATTTCTGTATTTACTTTATCGAAGCAATATGATATCTTTAATTAAAACAGTATTATTTGCTTCCATTCCCTTATATGTAATAATCAGAAGTGGTTCAAGAGCTGCTTTTGTGCCATTTTTATTATTAGTTTTGGGACACTATCTTATTGAAAGATTAAAGATCACCTGGAAAACAATTAGCGCTGTGATTTTGGGAATAATACTGTTTATTTCCTTCTTTAATTTTGTTATCAAAGATAGTTTGATCTACGAAAGATTAAGGATGAGTAGAGAAGAAGGTATTATGGTCTCTAATACTGGTACTGTTTTGGACTATTTTGGTAGTAGATCAGTTTATTATTTATATGGCAGTGAAATATTCAATGAATATCCATTATTTGGGGTTGGTCTTGGTAATTACAGAAATTTTAATCCAATTTCCAGACAACCTAATCATGTTGAAGTAATGATTCAATTATCAGAATTAGGCATTTTTGGATTTATTTTATATATTTTTTTTAACTTATGGATAATAAAAAATTTGCTAAGATTGAGGAAAAAGAAAAATCAAAATATTAAACTGACAGAGACGTATTTAGCTGGGATATTATTAACTGTAGCACTTGGTTTTACAACATATACCCATGCCCATATCTTAGCTTTTTGTTTCTATGGTATTACGATTTCTTACATTTTAAAAAACGATCGTAAAGGATTTCTCATTAATGAGTAGATTTCTATTTTATGATGATATGTTAATAAATGTAATACAGAAAGAACAAAAGCCTTCTGGTGGTGCTGCTGTACAGACTCTTGCATGGATAATGGGCTTAGAGGAAAATAAGCAAGAAGTCTATGTATTAACAAATTTGTACTCAGCATGTAATATAAAAGATGATTTTAAACATATAAAATTATTGGATAATTATAAACCTAATCATGGTATTAGGTGGATAAGATGGATTTATTATCGAATTCCATATGTATTGAAAATCTTGAAACGAAATAAACCAGATTATTTAATTTTAAGCATACCAGATTGGTCAACTTTTGTTTGGGCCATATTTTGCAAAATGTTAAAGATAAAACTTGTTGTTAGAGTTTCTAATGATAATTTCGTTGATAAACGATTAATGGAAACACATGCTAAAGTTTTTTATTATCTTATGAAGTTTGGTTTTTCCTTATCATATGCGATTGTTTGTCAGAATGTATATCAATTTAATCAACTAAAAAAAAAATATCCGAAAAAGAAAATTGCTAAATTTGTAAATCCCTTTTATAGAAAAACTACCCAAAATTATCGAAGCATTAAAACAAATGAGAATAAATCCTATATCGCTTGGCTTGGTTTATTTCAATATCAGAAAAATTTGAAATTGTTGTTTAAAATTGCAAAATCCTTAAACGGGACTAGTTTTAAAATTGCTGGAGAAAATGTACCAGGCACATTAGATGAAGAAACTAAAGAGTATTTATTGGCACTAGATAAGTTATCAAATGTAGAATTTGTAGGTTTTTTAAATAAGCAGGATACTTATGAATTCTTATCTAAAGCAAAGTTTCTACTTTCCACTTCGCGCTATGAAGGCTTTAGTAATACATTTTTAGAAGCTTTCTCCTGCAAAACTCCAATTCTTACAAATACTAATGTTAACCCAGATGGCATTATTGAGAGATATGCACTAGGTTTAGTATATACAGATGTAGAAGATTTAATTAATAAACTAGATGAAATAAATGAGGAAGACTATAACATAATGAAAGAAAATACAGTTGATTATTTAAACAATTTTCATAGTTATATAAAATTAGCGAAACAGTTTAACTTCTTTTTAAACAAATAGGAAAAAGCGATGAAAGTATTAATGTCAATAGAACGTTTAGGGTTTGGTGGGAAAGAAAGGCTATTTGTTGAACTAGTAAAGTACTTAGCTGAAGAAACTAGTATAGAATTGTATGTAGTTTTTTCGAATTCGAAAATAGAATATACTGAATTTTATGATTTCAATGAAAATAATGTAAAATATGATATAATAGAAGATGGAAAAAAAAACAAATTGAAGGCTTTTCTAAAATTTTTCAAGATTTGTAAGTCATTTAAACCTGATATTATTCATACATGGGGTAATAAATCTACATTTTATGCTTTACCAGCAAAAATTCTACTAAATATACCTTTAGTTAATTACCAAATTACAGCTGCACCGCCTCATATTAATTGGTTTTCACTATATGGAGTTATGGCAAAGTTGAATTTTAAATTTTCCGATATTATTGTTGCTAATTCTTATGCCGGGTTGATAAGTTTCAATATCAATAAAAAAAGCAATGTTATATATAATGGTATGAATTTAAAACGTTTTCTGAATTTGATTGATAAGCAAACTATCAAGGAAAAATATGAAGTATCAACGGAATATGCAATTATTAAAGTTGCTTCATTTACTAAGATGAAAGATTATTCACGCTTTATCAATATTGCAAAGAAAATGAAAACAATTAGAGATGATATTTCTTTTATAGCTGTAGGTGATGGTCCTAATCTAGATAAAATTAAACATCGAGTTGAAATAGAAGATATTTCGAATGTGATATTTACAGGTAGAATAGATGACTTGGAATCACTTATTGCAGCTTGTGATATTGGCATTTTATTATCACCCCGTGGCGAAGGTATATCATGTGCTATTACTGAATATATGGCTTTGGGGCTACCTGTTATTGCTAATGATATTGGAGGGACAAGGGAAATTGTTAATGAGAACAATGGGTTTTTGATAAACAATGAGACAGAAATAGAAATTGTGGAAAAAATAAACACACTTTTAGATAATAAAACATTAGCAGAAAAATTAGGTAAGAATGCTAAAGATATTATTTATAGGGAATTTCCAATAGAAGCTATGGGAGAAAAGTTTAAAAATTTATATGAAGCAATTATTAAGTTAAAAAATCATGAAAAAGAAAATTAAATACAAAATGTACCAAGAAAAGAACAAACAAGACATCATAAATCTTCCACAATTTATGTGGAAAGATATGGATGTTATATTATGCTTCTTCAAGGTGAAAAAAAATAAGGAATGAGGTCTTTATGCTAATAAAAAAACTTGAGTCTAGTGAATTACAAAAGTTTATAGTATTTAACAAAGAAATTTATCCACAAAGAGATCATATTGAGGAAAGTATAAGTTTTAAATTAAGACATCCGAATATCAACAGCGCTGAAGGATATCCATTTTTTATAGCAATTGATAACAACAAAATTATTGGTCAATATCAAAGAATTCCTTGTAATTTTTTCTACAAAGGAAAATCTCTAACAAGTTATTGGGGAATGGATTTTATAGTTGAAAAAAATAATAGAGGAATGGCTGGTATTAGCCTTCTGGAAAGAGTTTTAGAAAAAAATCAATTTGCTATGGGTCTTTCAGACAAAGCTTTCAAAATCAACAAATTAATGAAAGTGGGACATATTGGTAATTTCAAAAAATTTGTTTACTTGTCTTCTTTTTTCAAATCCATCCAATTTTTTATTGAAACACGAAGTAGCAAAACCAATAAAAAAAAGAAAATCAACCTTGATTTTCCTGAAAGAATAAGTCTTGGTAATTATTCCTTTTTTAAAACAGATGACTATTCTGAGTTTAAACAACAGAAATGGTTTAATGAAGATATTATCGAATTCAGCCGTGATTCAGAATTCATGAAATGGCGTTTTGGTCACTATAAGAAAACATTTAAGACTTATATTCTTGAGATTAATAACCAAATTGCATGTTACTTTGTGGTTAGATTAGTATATTGGAAATCTTGCCCATTTATTCTACTTGTAGACTACCGTTACAAGCCAGATTACTTTTCTGTTGTTTTGAGGGCGGTTAAAAAATTACTTAAGAAAAATTCAGTCTTTGGAATCATAACTTTGAGTTCACTAAATGAAACAGATAGATCCTTAAAAAAATCCCTTTTCTTTCAATATGGAAAAATTGGACAAATAGTAGCAAATTTCAAACCTGATTCAGACAAACAAGTAATTTTAAACAATACAGAAATACTAGTAACATTTGCTGATTCAGATGCAGATTTCTATTATGGTGAAAATAAATGGTTTGAGTAATGAAAAAATAAAAATCAGGAGGAAAAATGGAAGCATTTATCGAACAACTAACAGAAATCTTGGAAATTGAAGATTTCGAAATTAAACACGAGGATATATTCCGTGATTACGAAGAATGGGATTCGTTAGCGTTTTTATCATTACAAGCATTGATTAATGACGAGTATGATATCACTATCCCACGAGATGAATTTGATAAAGTTCAAACAATTGCAGAACTTTATGATTTGATACAGAGAAAACTGAAATGAGTGGTTCGAAATTAGTAGATATTGCCGTTTATCTACCAGAAAAGATTCTTTCAAATACTGATTTGGAAAAATTGTTTCCTGAATGGGATGCTTCCAAGATAGAGAGCAAGGTCGGTATAAAAAGAAGGCATATTGCAGCTGAAAATGAAAGTGCACTTGATATGGGAATAAAAGCAGCTGAAAAAGTGATAAATAGTGCAAACAAAGACGCTGTTGATTATCTTATCTTCTGTACTCAAAGTCCGGAGTACTTTTTGCCTTCAGGAGCTTTTTTAATCCAAGATAAATTAGGTTTAAGTAAGAATATCGGTGCTCTGGATATAAATCTGGGCTGTTCCGGATATGTATATGGTTTATCTCTGGCAGATAGTTTGATTAAAGCGGGTCATGCTTCAAATGTCTTGTTGGTTACTTCAGAAACATATTCAAAACATATTCATCCTGAAGATAAAGGTAATCGCTCAATTTTTGGTGATGCAGCCACTGCTACTTTGCTATCGGAATCCCAGCATGAGCGTATTCAAAAATTTGTTTTTGGCTCTGATGGTAGCGGCTTTAATAAGCTGATTGTGAAGAAGGGAGCCTTTAACCTAAATAATGCAGGTAGAAAATATGAAGACTCCAGTTTTGGAGATGAATATCTCTATATGAATGGTCTTGATATCTTTAGTTTTACGATCAATACGGTTCCCAAACTCGTAAAAGAGTGCTTGCAAAAAAATGAAATGGAAATGGATGATGTTGATATGTTTATTTTTCACCAAGCCAATAAATATATCCTGAATTTTTTAAGAAAGAAAATCAAAATTCCCCAAGCTAAGTTCTATGTAAATTTAGAAGATACAGGCAATACAGTTTCCTCAACCATTCCTCTGGCTCTTAAGCAATCTAAAGATGAAGCTTTAGTAAAAGATGGTAGCAAAGTAATGCTGGTTGGCTTTGGGGTTGGTTTGTCTTGGGCTGCTACAATTATTGAGTTATAGGAATTTCTTATGAATCCATTTAGTTTGGAAAACAAAGTTATTGTTATCACGGGAGCATCTTCCGGCATTGGCAGGCAATGTGCAATTTCTTGTTCCAACATGCGAGCAAAAGTTGTCTTGATTGCTAGAAACGAAGAACGCCTGAAAGATACCTTATCTTTTTTAGAGGGAGAAGATCATTTGTTTTATTCTTTAGATATATCGAAATTTTCTGAGATTGAATCAGTGATAAAAGATGTTGTAAATAAGTTGGGTAAAATCTCAGGTTTTATTCATTCTGCCGGAATTGAGCTGACCAAGCCGCTAAAAGTTATGAAACCGGAAGATTATCAAGAGCTGTTTGACCTGAATGTGATTTCTGGTTTTGAATTTGCCAGAGTAATTACGAAGAAAAAATTTGCAGATCATAATCTCAGTTTGGTTTTTATTTCTTCAATTATGAGTAAATTAGGTCAAGCTGGCAAAATTGGATATTGTTCTTCTAAATCAGCAGTTATTGGTGGTGTAAGGGCTATGTCCTTAGAGTTGGCAGTAAAACAGTTTCGTGTAAATGCAATTTCTCCTGCTGTTGTAAAAACAGAGATGAGTGAAAAGCTATATGAAAATTTATCAGAAAATGAACAAAATAAAATTACTACTATGCATCCTTTAGGCTTAGGTAACCCTGTAGATGTTGCAAATGCTTGTATCTATTTATTATCAGATGCCTCAAAATGGATAACCGGAACCAATATGATAGTTGATGGAGGCTATAGTGCAAGTTAGTAATAACAAGGAGTTAGTATGATTTGGCTAAAAAATACTGTTATTAATTTTCATGCTGTATATGATAAAGAGTGGATGGAAAAAATACTGATATTTCTAAAAAAAAATTATAACATAATTACTTTAGGAGATTTATATCAGTTTTATACTCAAGATACACCTCTGAAAAATTCATGTCATATCACCTTTGATGATGGAGATGCAAGTTTTTTTAATATAGTTTTCCCTCTTTTACAAAAACATAAAATCCCTGTATCTATTTATGTATCTCCCAAGATAATAAAGGAGCAGACTAACTTCTGGTTTCAAGAGATTAGGAACTATGATAAAAGAATCTTGAAGGATATTTATTGTGAATTGAAAGTCTGTTCACCTAATACTGCACAGAAACCCTTACATGCATTGTTGAAAAATTCAAATATTGATTTTATATGGCAGTGTATAAAATTATATAGAAAACGCACAAACACGGAAATTGTTCCTTGCATGAATATGGATACTTCGCAAGTACAAGAGTTGCAAAGTTCAGGATTAGTTGAAATTGGTGCTCATACAATGAATCATCCAATTTTAAGAAATGAAACCGATGAAAAATCATATAAAGAAATTTCAACATCAATTGATGAGCTTAGCAAAATATTAAACAAAAAAATTGAATATTTTGCCTATCCCAATGGTATCCCAGACATTGATTTTAATGCAAGAGAAATGAATACGTTAAAATCAGCAGGTATAAAAATGGCTTTTTCAACTGAAGCAAGGAGCTTTCAAGAAGGTGATAATTTATTCAAAATACCTCGTAATGGCATAAGTAAGGGTAGTATACCTTTTATTTTTATAAAGTTATTATTGGGGACTAAATACAAAAAAATAAAGAGAATTTTAAAAGGGAAACAGGAAAATGAATATAGAGCAAAATTTTAAATTTTATTATACAATAAAGATAACATGAAAATATCACTAAACTGCAAACTTGATTCTGCCGGTGCCTACGGTTTTATAAAGCCAATTGCTAATCTCGAAGAAATAAAACAGATAGATGTTTTCAGGGATTCTAATGCTTTGCCTTGCGAGAAGGTTATTTATCATAATTCTGTAAATAGCAAAAATGGTAATATTTCACAAATAAGTAAATTTTTTAAAATGCTCTTCGTTGTAAATAAAGAGCATAGATTAGCTATTGGGATCTATGAAATACCTCATGGATTATTGGCATATTTAATTGGGAAAATAAAAAAAATACCTGTAGTAATTTCTATTATCGGGAATCCGGCTAATAATAAATTGCGGAAGGGTTTTAGAAAGAAAATTACTTACTTTATGTATAAAAGAATTATGGCGATTACTGTAACGGGTAGTAAGTCTAAGCAGTTTCTAATTAAAAATGGGATAGATTCCAATAAAATATTCATATTACCTAATTCTATTGATGTTAACATGTTTCGACAAGACGATCTAGCAAAAAAGCAATTTGATATTATTAGTTTAGGACGTTTAAGTCCTGAGAAAGAACTATGTAATTTAGTCGAAATTGTACTAAAATTAAAACAGTTGAAGCCCAATATCAAAGTAGGAATTGCCGGCAAAGGACCAGAAAAAGAGAATATCCTGTCAGCTATAAAGAGATTTAATCTAGAAGAGAATATTTTTCTTCTGGGTTATGTAGATAATATTGTAGAATTTTATAATTCGGGTAAGATTTTTTTACTTACTTCCAGAACTGAAGGGCTGCCCAGGTCAGTTCTTGAGGCTATGTCTTGTGGCATACCTTGTGTTGCTTCTAATGTCGGTGATATGGAAGACATAATTGATGATGAGAAAAATGGCTTCATTGTTAATGATTACAGTGATCTTAAGGAATATGTGGACAAGATCCTACTACTTCTAGAGCAGAAAGAGAAATACACTAAAGTATCAAAAGCTGCCCAAATAGAAGTTAAGAATAGCTTTTCTTATGAAGCTGCAACAAAGGTGTGGAGAGAGATAATACAAAAAGTGGAGATTAATAAATGAAAAAAATATTAGTTACTGGTGCTGATGGTTTCATTGGTTCTCATCTAACAGAGGAATTAGTTAATTTAGGCTATGAAGTTCGGGCATTTGTCTATTACAACTCTTTTAATTCATGGGGTTGGTTAGATACCCTTGAAGATAAAATAAAGAGTAAACTTGAAATATTTACCGGTGATATCCGCGACCCCAATGGCGTCAGAGAAGCAATGCAGGATTGCGATACGGTTTTCCACCTCGCTGCTCTCATTGCTATACCGTTTAGCTATCATTCCCCTGATAGTTATGTGGACACAAATATTAAAGGTACTCTAAACATTCTGCAAGCTGCAAGACAATTAGGAACGAAAAAAGTTTTAGTAACATCTACATCGGAAGTTTATGGTACAGCCCAATTTGTTCCGATTACCGAGGAACACCCATTTCAAGGACAATCTCCTTATAGCGCTACCAAAATTGGAGCGGATAGACTCGCTGAATCATTTTACCGTTCTTTTGATTTACCTGTTACTATCGTAAGACCATTTAATACTTTTGGTCCCCGCCAATCTGCCAGGGCAGTGATTCCAACGATTATAACTCAACTCCAAAATGGATTTGATACAGTTAAACTTGGAGATTTGTCTCCAACTAGAGATTTTCTTTATGTAAAGGATACGGCAAATGGGTTCATAGAAGTAGCTGAATCAGATAAGACAATTGGAGAAGAAATAAATATTGCAACACAATCTGAAATATCTATTGAAAATTTAGCAAAGAAACTATGTGAGCAAATAAATCCCTATGCAAAAATCAGCTGTGAAGATCAGAGAATACGACCTGAAAAAAGCGAAGTAAATCGCTTATATGGCTCAAATCAAAAACTGAAAAATTTAACAAATTGGAAACAAAAATATTCCTTAGAGGAAGGTTTGAAAGAAACAATTGCCTGGTTTAGCAATAAAGAAAATCTAGCAAAATATAAGGCAGGTATTTATAATGTGTGAAGAGATAGTTGAGTTGATTAATTGTTTAGCTGTTGATTTGATAATGAGGCTTTTATGAGCTACAAATTTTCTTTTGAAAAATTAGAAGTATGGCAATTATCTAAAGATTTTGTTATAGAGATATATAAAATAACAAAAGTATTTCCAAGTAATGAAAAATATGGCTTAGTTTCACAAATCAATCGTGCTGCTGTTTCAGTTGCATCAAATCTTGCAGAGGGTACTTCTAGGAATTCACCAAAAGACCAAGCCCATTTTTCACAGTTAGCATATAGTTCAATGATGGAAGTAATTTGTCAGTTGATTATTGCACGAGATTTATCGATGATTAATAAAGAAAAATATCAGAATTTAAGAACAAAAGCTGAAGAGATATCAAACAAAATAAATTCTTTAAGGAATTACCAACTAAACAACTCAACAAATAAACTTTAAACAAAAAGTAGGTATTTATAATGTCTAAAAGAGCAATAATTCTTGCAGGAGGCAAGGGCACCAGGTTAAAACCTTATACCATTGCCCTTCCCAAGCCCCTTGTCCCGATCGGAGAAACTCCAATATTGGAGATAATAATAAAACAACTGGTTTCACATGGGTTTGATCATATAACGCTTACAATTAACCATATGGCTGAGATTATCCAAGCCTTCTTTGGAGATGGATCGAAATGGGGTATAAAAATAGATTACTCTCTTGAAGATAAACCATTATCTACAATGGGACCCTTGAAACTAATTGATAATCTACCTGATAATTTTCTCATTATGAATGGAGATGTATTAACGGATTTAAATTATTCAGGGTTAATGGATTATCATATAAAAAATAATAATCTTTTTACTGTTTCTTCTTTTGTAAGAAAACAAAAAACCGATTACGGAGTCTTGGAAGTAAATAAGGAAAACTATTTAATCGATTTTAAAGAAAAACCAATAACTGAATTTAATGTTAGTATGGGGATATATATAGCCAATAAAAAGATTTTAGATTTTATCCCCTATAATGAGTTTTATGGTTTTGATCAGCTAATGCTTGATTTAATTAAAGCTAAAAAATCTTCCCAAATTGTTAGACATGATGGCTATTGGTTGGATATTGGTAGACCTGATGATTATGAAAAAGCTTGTAAAGATATTGATAGGTTAAATTTAAAATGAGGATTGTATTAACAGGTAGTTCCGGCTTGCCCAGTGGAATAATTTTTAAATTCTTTAAAAATTCCCAACAAAGTTGGGATTCCACGGGCCGAGAGAAATTACAAATTTTAGAAAATCATTAAAGGACTAAACACATATGAAAATTTTAGTAACAGGATCTGCTGGCTTTATTGGTAGCAAGCTGGTTGCAGAGCTTGATAAGAAAAATCATACAATTATCAGAGTTGATCTTGATGAGGGCTATGATATTAGGAATTGGGAGACAGTAAAAAATATCCAAGATTTTAATGTGTTGATTCACTTGGCTGCGATATCTTATGTGCCATTATCGTATGAAATCCCACGAGAGATGTATGAAACAAACATAAATGGAACCTTAAGCATGCTTGAGCTTTGCAGATTAAACAATGCCAAGATGATTTTTGCAAGTTCTTACGTTTATGGTAATCCTCAATATTTGCCAATTGATGAAAAACATCCTACAGTTGCTTTTAATCCTTATTGCCAGTCCAAATTGATTGGAGAGCAATTGTGTAAAAGTTATCATCAGGACTTTGGTGTCCACGTTACAATTTTTAGACCTTTTAATATTTATGGAGCAGGGCAAAATTATAATTTTTTAATTCCTTTAATTAAGCGGCAAATTATGGAAAATGGAAAAGTTGTTTTGAAAGATCCTCATCCTAAACGTGACTTTGTGCATGTAGAAGATGTTGTTGAAGCTTATCAAAAAGCCATTGAATACAGAAATACAAACTTTGAAATATTAAATATCGGTTCAGGTAAAAGCTATTCTGTAGAAGAAATTGCAAAGTTAATGATCTCGATTTCGTCAAAAGATCTTGAGTTGGAATTTTCTAATGATATAAGAGAAAATGAAATATTGGATACAGTTGCTGATATTGGTAAAATAAAAAAAATACTAAACTGGGAGCCTAAGATATCTTTTCAAACAGGGATTGTAGAGATAATGGAGAATTGATATTCATGAGCCTTAAGAACATAATATCAGAACAAGCAATATTGCCATTAAGTGACTTGATAACAGGAAACTCAATAGCAAAGAACTTGAAGTTTTTAATGAAAAGCCAGTATTGGTCACGTCAACAAATTGATGATTATCAGAACCAAAAACTGCAACAAATCATTCAGCACGCTTATAGTTATGTTCCATATTATAGAGAATTGTTTGAAAAAAACAAATTGAAACCCGAGGATATAAAAACGAAAGACGATTTGTATAAAATCCCTATTACAGCAAAATCTGATTTAAAAAACAATAATGGCAAACATCTTGCCCCAAATATCTCAGTTAGGGAATTGCTATTTAGAAGCTCTAGCGGTTCTACAGGAGAACCATTTCAATTTTATACAACGAAAAACGCTGAATCATTTTTAAAAGCTGCAGCTATAAGAGGATGGTATTGGATGGGATATCGGCTTGGTGACAAATACGTCAAATTAAGTATGAATCCACGTACTTCTATTCAAAAAAAAATTCAAGATAAGATAAATAATTCATTATACTTAACCTCAACTCAGCTGTCCTCATCAGTCTTTGAAAAGATTAAAACACAAATACATAAATTTGATCCAACAATTATTCGCTGTTATCCTGTTCCGTTATTATTTTTAGCTAATCAAATTGTAGCTGATGATAACGAGTGTTTAAACAAATCTTTAAAAGCAATTAATACAACAGGAAGTACATTATCTGATGAAAACAGGAAGTTCATAGAAAATGTATTTAATGTCAGGATTTATGATTCATATAGCTGTGAGGGTGGAACGATATATTTTCAATGCTCAAATTCTCAGTTTTATCATCCAGCGGAAGAATATGGAATTTCTGAATTCATTGAAGATGATTTTTCCAAAGCAAACGATGATTCCCCCTTAAGGCATATTACAACTGACTTGCATAATTACGCTTCTCCATTCATACGATATGATACACAGGATTATATTATAGTGGAAGATAAGGAAAATTGCGGATGTGGAAGGAATTACATAAATATAAAAAAAATAATGGGTAGAGATAGCGATATTTTGATCACCCCTTCCGGTAAGTATTTGATAGTTGAAAATTTTGTTGCATATTTTGAATGGATTAATGAAGTAGATCAAATACAAGTGGTTCAGGATAAAAAAAATGAAATAGTCATCAATATGGTTGTAAATGATACTTTTTCTCAAGCAAAGTTAAAAGAGATTTTTAGTTATTGGAAAAGCTATATTGGTGATGACGTAATGTTAAGCCTTACAGTAGTAGATGAGATACAACTTACACCAACCGGAAAAAGAAGAACTGTTATCCGTAACCCGGAGATAAAATTATATGATTGATATCAAACTTGTTAAATATTTAATTAAAGGGCTTGTAACGTTTATACCCGGTGTCTTGTATTTTCATCAAAAAAGAAGAGAAAAAATGAGACATAGCTGCTCTCAGGCAGAATATTGTTATAACTTATGGCTTACAATCTATTTATTTCTTAAAGAGAACAATGTGTCTCCAAATTTTGATAAGATAGCAGAGCTGGGAACCGGCGGTTCACTTGGGGTTGGATTATGCTTTTTGTTAACAGGGGCAAAAGAATTTTGTGCTTTGGAAATTGAAGACGAATTCGATTTAAAAAAAAATTTACAGATTTTTGGTGAAATAGCTGAACTTATCAAAAATCATACGCCTGCTACGGACAAATACAAAAATTTAAATTATAGATTAAAAAATTATGATTTTCCTGATGAGTTGAAGAAATTAAATATTTGTAAACAGCAGAATATCAAGAACATAAGAAAGGCAATAAAATCCACAAATCACTCCGATAATCCAATTAAAATTATTCTTGATTGGCATAAAAAAGAAAATTTATCTTTTGATTTTATTTACTCTAGAGCTGTTATGGAACATGTTGAGAATCCTCTGGAAGTTCATCGCAATTTATATGACGCTTTGGTAGAAGGGGGATTTGTGTTACATGATATTGAACTTCACTCACATGGCTTAACAAAAGACATTCACGGTCATCTGAAGATAAACAATATTCTTTGGAAGTTGATTAAAGGAAGAAGAAAGTATTCATTAAATAGACTTACGATGGAAGGACATCTTGCTGCAATGAAAGAATGTGGTTTTGAAATTATAACACAATTACCGACATATCTTAATGACGTTTCGAAAAAAGCATTTGGAATTGTCATATTGGCTCAAAAATAAATTAAACTTTAAATTTTAAAATGGATTTTTTTTTAGACAAAGATTTTAAATGATTCAGGTTTATGAATACAGTTATCATTGATTACGGCATGAGTAACATCCGCTCTGTACATAACAAATTTAAAAGAATGGGTGTCTCCTGCTCAATTTCATCTGAAAAAGGAGACATTAAGAAGGCTCACAAATTAATTTTACCTGGAGTTGGTAATTTTAAAGATGCTATGCAAAATCTAAATGATCTGGATTTGATTGAAGTTCTTTATAATAAAGTAATACGAGAAAAAACTCCAATTTTAGGTATTTGTTTAGGTGCTCAATTGTTTTGTAATTTTAGTGAGGAAGGTAATATTAAAGGCTTAGGTTGGATTAATGCAAATGTTGTAAAATTCAAAATAAAAGATATACTAAGGTATAAAGTTCCACACATGGGTTGGAATAACATCCAGGTTATTAATAGTAATACACTGGATAGATCAATTTTAACTGAAGATCAATTCTATTTTATACATAGTTACCATATCAAAAGTAATAATAATAAAAATATTTGGATGACAGCAAAATACGAATCTGAGTTTGTATCTGCAATTAATAAAGAAAATATTTATGGTACTCAATTTCATCCGGAAAAAAGTCATGATGCAGGCTTTAAAATATTAAAAGCATTTGCAGGCCTATAAATGTACAGACCACGAATTATTCCAGTTCTTCTTTTAAAGGATAATGGACTTGTAAAATCGATCAAATTTAAAAAACATAGATATATTGGCGATCCCATAAATGCCGTAAAAATATTTAATGATAAAAAAGCTGATGAGCTTGTATTCTTAGACATTGATGCAAGCAAAGAGAGAAGATTAATAACATTAGATTTTGTTCACAAAGTTGGTGATGAAGCTAATATGCCATTTGCTGTAGGTGGTGGAATAAAGTCTTTGGAAGATATTAAAAATATCCTGAATCAAGGTGCTGAGAAAGTTGTTTTAAATACAATTGCTTTTAAGGATACAGATTTTATTAAAGAATCAGCTAACAAATTTGGTTCTTCCACAATTACAGTTTGCGTTGATGTAAAAAAAGATATATTCGGTAGATATTCATTAAGATATTACAATGCTAAGAAGAAATCAAATTATAACCTTATTGAATTCATAAAGTTAATTGAAAACAATGGTGCTGGTGAAATAATAATTCAGTCTGTTGATAGAGATGGAACCTACTTAGGTTATGATACTGATTTAATAAAATTGGTTTCTGAGAATGTATCTATTCCAGTAGTTGCATTGGGAGGGGCTTCAGAATATAATGACTTTAAATCAGCATTTAAGAACTCTTATGCCTCAGCTGTTGCAGCTGGGAGCATATTTGTTTATCATGGACCAAGAAGGGCGGTTCTAATTAATTATCCTGAAAAACAAAACTTGAAAGAGTTATTTGATGAAAATATTTATTGATATGGGGCATCCAGCTCACGTACATTATTTTAGAAACTTTATTAAGATAATGGAAGAAAGAGGGCATATTTTTTTTGTTACGGCTAGAAATAAGGAAGTTACACATGAATTACTAAAGGCATATAATATCAATTTTGTAAATCGTGGTAAAGGTCGCAATGGTATTTTTGGGAAAGCATTTTATATACTGGAAGGTGATTATCAAATTTTAAAACATGCTTTTAGATTTAAACCTGATATTTTTTTAAGTTTTGGTTCTGCATATGCGGCGCATGTTTCAAAATTAATGTTTAAACCACACATTGCCTATGATGATACTGAACATGCAAAATTTGAACATATGCTGTATGTGCCATTTACAGATGTTATTTTAACTCCATCTTGTTTTTCAAAAGATTTTAGGAAAAAACAAATTTTTTTCGATGGGTATATGGAGTTATGCTACTTACACCATAATTATTTTACTCCTTCAAAAAAGGTTATTGAAGATATTGGCATAAAAGAAACAGATAAATATGTAATATTAAGGTTTGTTTCATGGAATGCTAGCCACGATATAGGTCAAAAAGGAATTAAGAACGAAACTAAACTAAAAGTAATAAGATTGTTAGAACAAAAAAAATTTAAAGTATTTATATCATCTGAAAGCGTTCTTCCTATGGATTTAGAGAAATATAGACTAAAAATTGATCCAATGGATTTACATAAAATTCTTGCAAATGCAAGCCTATATATTGGAGAAGGCTCCACAACTGCTTCTGAATGTTCAGTTTTAGGTGTACCAAATATTTATGTTAATTCACTAACTGTTGGTTATTGCAAGGAACAACAAGAGAAATATTCCTTATGTATCCATTTAAAGAGTGACAATTACCTTATTTCATCAGTTTCTAATTTATTAGAAATGGAAAATATTTCTGAAGTGTGGTTAAATAGAAGAAAAAAAATGTTAGACGATAAAATTGATTCAACAGCTTTCATGGTTTGGTTCATAGAAAATTATCCTAATAGCTTTAAAATCATGAAAGAAAATCCAGAATATCAATATAATTTTAAATAGGAGAATGAGTGAATTTATTACCATATAAGTATAAAGCGGATAAGATATGTTCTAGATGTTTAATGGATGATACTGTTCCTGGAATCGAATTCGATGAGAAAGGAGAATGTACATTTTGTAAAATTCATGATGAACTTGAAGCTAAGTATCCCCTTAACGATAAAACACCTGAGAAATTAAAAGAGATAGTAGATACAATAAAAAAGGAAGGAAAAAATAAGGAATATGATTGTATTGTTGGTGTAAGCGGTGGTAGAGATAGTACATATACTTTGTATAATGCTGTGAAATTAGGTTTACGTCCTTTAGCAGTACATTTTGATAATGGCTGGAACTCTGAAATAGCAGTCCAAAATATTAAAAATGCTTGTGAAATATTAAAGGTCGATTTACATACTCATGTTGCAAACTGGGAAGAGTTTAAAGATCTACAAAGAGCGTTTCTATTAGCTTCTGTACCGGATGCTGAAGTACCAACTGATTGGGTTATTTTTTCAGTACTTTTTGCTGAAGCAGCAAAATTTAATGTAAAATACATAATTCATGGTCATTCATTTAGAACAGAGGGAACAACACCTTTAACATGGACATATATGGATGGAATGTATGTAAAAAATGTACATAGAATCTTTGGTGAAAAGAAGTTGAAGAGCTTCCCCAATATGAACATGATGAAATTTTTATACTATTCTTTTTTGAGGAGAATAAAACAGTTTCGCATATTATATTATATCCCTTACAATGAAAAAGAAGTTCTCAGAATTATAGAGAACAATTTGGGCTGGAAAAACTATGGTGATAAACACCATGAATCAAAATATACCGCTTTTTTTCAAGCATATATTCTAACAAGAAAATTTAATATTGATAAAAGAAAATTACATTATTCTGCTAAGATTAGAAATGGACAAATCACTAGAATAGAAGCTTTAAAAATAATAAAGAAGGACCCATATACAGGTGGGGTTGAAGCATTAGATTATTGTCTAAAAAAACTGGATTTCACCTACGAAGAATTTGAAGAAATGATGAAAGAAAAACCAAAATCATTTAAAAACTACAAATCTTACTATAGTTTTGTTCAAACAATGAAAAATCCTATTGAGTTTGGTAATAAGTTGGGAATCATTCCAGACACTGTTTTCAAAAAATATTTTAGCTTTAAAGAAATCTAATTTATGTTCCACAAGAAATCGGTTTTCATAGTATTTTTTGATTTACTTTTGATTCTATTCTCCTTCCTCTTCTTCATCTGGCTTAAGCCTGCAAGTATAAGAACCTACCTACCTAATTATTCATTACCTTTTGTTGCTTTTGCGATCATCTGGTTATTTGTCTCAATTATAACTGATAAATATAATATTAACAATAAGAAAAATCTTACTATTTTACTTTATTCAATAATTCGATCAAATTTTATTGTTATAACCATTGTCTTGCTTATCATGTTTGTATTTCATAGTTTCGAATTTTCACGCCTTATAGTATTTGGCACAATAGCACTATCTACAGTTTTGGAGATGTTTTTTGGAATTATAGTGTATATAATTATCAAACAAAAAAACGGGTTTGATAATCCTGTTAAGTTTTCATTTAAACCAAAGAATTTAGAAATAGAAGAGCCCACTTTTGAGATAATTGATATTTTTTCTAATCAACCAGAAAATATTAATGAATCTATTTATCATAATTTGAAAGATAGATATCTCAGGTCGAAATCGGAAATATTCAATTTTTTAGCAGATAATCTTCCCATAAAAAAACTGCGAAAAGACAAATCATTAGTTCTTGATACGAATACTTTTTTCAATTTTGAATATATCGATCCTGCATCTCAGCAGTTCTTTTTTAATTTGCATAAGGTAAATGATTACAGAAGGATAAACAGATATTTTATCCAGATAAATAGTAACTTAGTTACCGGTGGTTATTTTGTCGGTTGTGGTGAAACCATAAAAGAACGGCATAATTATTTTTATTCAACTTTTCCTAAACCAATAGCATTTCTTTTACATTTGTGTGATTCTTTTTGGAAACGGGTAATTCCGAAATTGCAGGGTTTCAAACA
>NPID01006204.1_pt1 | contig 31183 bp, 16 predicted proteins | sample 8637491 | NCBI WGS metagenome assembly NPID01 (sample SAMN07420843, study PRJNA396082) | bioreactor metagenome | isolation source: sample BA6 brine-fed electro-methanogenic bioreactor BA | place: Japan: Kochi | collected 2016-06-14 | reverse complement strand
AAAAAACCTAAAAATAGATGGTTCATAGTGTAGGGCAACATGCAAAATTATGTCCATTATGAAGGAGTTTGTTGAAAGCGACAGTCCTATCTGAAATTCCAAACATATACTTTAGAATTGGTATAATATAGTTTTTTTAAAATTCAATATTTCGGGAACGTATAAAATCTATGGAGGTTTTTAAAAATGCCTGTATCCAAAAATAATATAGGTAATGTTTTCATGAACGTTGTTTTTTTTCTAGTTCTACTTCTATTTTTCTTTTCATTATTTTTGACTTTTGGTTTTTTTGTTCTTGGAGAAGCTTCAAAATATACATTTAGCGTTATTGGNNNTTTATAGAAGTTATTATCGATTTTGGTCTTCCTTTACAGCTTTTTCATTATTGCTATCATTTATATATCTAAATAATATTTTAAATGGACAAAGAATGAAAACAATGTTATTACCATTTGTTTCTTCTGTATTGCTACCAATAGTTGCTTTGATTCCAGCAAAGAGTGCTTTTCAACCGACAGCTCATGCAATTCATTTTATTTTATCCATTGTTCACGCAATCTTAATTCTAATGGTTATAATGAGTTTCATAAGAAAAATAGAGATAAGTATACTTGTTCAAAGGATTGGTTATATCCTGGTTTTTATTTCTTTCTTTGGTTCACTTCTTATTCTAGCTATTACTGGAAGAAATGGTTACTTTCAATTATTCTATTATTTTTCAGTTTTTATTTTGATTTCATTTCTTATGTTTTATGTAAGAAAGAAACTGCAAATTTAAATATAAGAATTTACTTACAAAAACATTTAAGTTATTTATACACATACTAAAAACTAAACTCTGCTATGACTGATAGAGCGTTTAGTTTTTTTTATTATCAACTATTAAAAAATATTACTTATTATAAATAAGTAAAAAAATTACCTCTTTATTTATCATTTTTTTATGATAAGATATTTTTGTAATATAAAAAATGAGGAGAAGAAAATGAAACTAACAAAAGCAAAAGAAAATCCAATCTTAAAACCTAATCCTAAAAACCAATGGGAAAACTATTGTGTCTTAAATCCTGCAGTAATCTTTGATGATAAACTTAATAAGTTTGTGATGTTATATCGATCTGCTGGAGATGATTTAGAACATTACATCTATTTAGGTCTTGCATTATCAGATGATGGTGTTCACTTTACAAGAGTAAGTGATAAACCAAATCTATCACCAATCTTTGATGGTGAAGATGGTGGGGGAGTAGAAGATCCTCGCTTAGTTAAAATGGGAGAATGGTATTACCTAACCTATGCTTCAAGACCATATGCGCCTGGCAGGTATTGGTTAGAAGAACCAAAACCTTGGTTTAATCCACCAAAAGATGGAGCAACTTTTCTATCTTGGAATAATACTGTAACGTATCTAGCTATTACAAAAGACTTTAAAACGTATAAACGTTTAGGTAGAATTACCGATACTAGAGAAGACGACAGAGATGTTTATATCTTCCCAGAAAAGATAAATGGACAATATGTTAGAATTTCTAGACCAATGTTTGCTTGTGGTGAAGGGTATGATAATCCTAATCCTGCTATTTGGATATCTCATTCCAATGATTTAATGGAATGGCGAGATAGAAAACTATTAATGAAGGGTGAATACTGGTGGGAGAGCAAGAAAATCGGAGGCTCATGTCCACCAATCAAAACGGATAAGGGTTGGTTTATGATCGTTCATGGGGTATCGAAAGAAGATGATACCTACCGTGTAGGTGCTATCTTAATGGATCTAAATGATCCAGAAAAGATTATTGCTAGGACGAAAGAACCAATCATGGAACCTGAATTTGATTTTGAAACAAAAGGGTTGTATAACGGTTGTGTCTTTCCAACAGGAAATGTTGTAAAAGATAATATCCTTTACGTTTATTATGGTGCTGCAGATAAATTTGTCTGTGTAGCTACTTGTAACTTTACCGATTTAATTGAATCCATGCTCCAAGAATAGCCATAAAAGACTAAAACGAGAAATTTTCTCGTTTTTTTAAATCCGATATTGACAAGTTATGTAAACGGTATTATAATTAAGTAACCGGTAAAGTTACATAATTTAAAAGGAGTTAATATGAAAAAGTTTTTTTTATTTGTTACGGGGATTCTTTTTATTATGATTTTTGTTGCATGTGATAATGTTTCTACTACAACTAGTACGACTACTTTAAGTACTACTAGTACTACTACAGAAACTACTACACAATCAACAACCACTACTACAGAATCAACTACATCAACTACTACTGAGACAACTACTTTGTCTCAGTTATCTATGCCTACTAATATTCAAGTGATTGATAACACAATCACGTTTGATGTCGTTGCGAATGCAGAAAAGTATCGTATTCGCATTTTTGATAGTACCGATACGTTAGTTGGAGAGTATAATATTAGTAATGGTTTTGATTTATCATTATTACTTGCCTATGGAACTTATTCTTATCAGTTATGGGCGACTGCTAACAATTATCTTGCTTCAGAGAAAACCGAAAAAACAAATTTTGAAATTATGAATCCAAATCAAACTAATATCTTAGAAGGGTCAGAGATGAATAACTTAGAATATATCAGATGGTTAGGTAGAACATATTATGATGAAGTAGAAGAAGCAAAATACTTCTATTTCACAGCCAGCGGCTTTGAAATAGCTTTTTATGGAACGGAATTAAAAGTTACATTAAAAGCTAGTAATTATAATAACACAGGGAAACAACCTTATGTAGTAGCTCTTGTTGATGGGGAAGAAGATCCAACACAAGGAACTACATTTATTCTTAATCAAGAGGAAGCGGAATATACGATCGTTAGTGGTTTAGAGTATGGATACCATACTGTAAAACTCTTAAAGAGAAGTGAAGCGATTGATTCCGATACCGCAGTAAAAGCAATCAATACCGATGGATATTTTACCACACCACCTCAGGCGAAGTCTTTTAGTATTCAGTTTATTGCTGCTTCATCATCAACTGGATTCGGTAATTTAGGTACTGTAAATGAAAGTAAAACTAGTGCAAATTCTGATGGATTAAGAGCTTTTGCATATCTTACAACATTCTTGCTAGATTCAGAAATCTCCATCTTCTCAGCTAGTGGTTGGGGAGTAAGTAGAGGGTGGAATACCAGCGGTAATATTTCAGAAACCCAAAACATTCCAAATGCTTTTGAGTATACTGCAATCGATGCTTCTAATTATGTATTTACCGAAGGTGGAAAATGGGATATCAGCAATTTCGTCCCTGACGTTATTGTGGTTAACCTAGGTACCAACGACTTTAATGCTTCTAATTACAGAACAATGAGTACCTTAGATAAACTAGCATTAGAAGAACGATTTTATAATGATTACACAGACTTTTTAGTCTTGTTAAATAATATGTATCCTGATGCTTTTATCATTGTTGCTTATGGCTTAATGAATGAACAAACATTATTAGAAGATATCACCTTAGAAATTATCAATGGTGCGAATGCTACTATTGGAGAAACCAAAGTGTATGCTTTTGAAATGGAAGGGGCAGGAACCTTAGGGAACCCTTATGGATGTAGTTATCATCCTAACGTCCAAACTAGTATGAATGTAGCGGAAAGTTTAGCTGATTTTATAAGTTCAATAACCGGCAGAGCTGTCGTCAGAGAAATGATTGAATAAACTATGGAAAATAAAAGATTAAACTTAGCCGGGACTTATTTGTTACAATCTCCAGATTTGAATCTGGAGATTAAAGCAAACGTCCCAGGCTCTATCTATCATGATTTATTAAATGCAAACATTATTCCTGACCCCTTTGATCAGGATAATGAAGATCTAGTAAAAGAGTATATGAACTATGATTATAGCTATGAAAGAGACTTTTTTATTGATAGCGATTATTTTGATAACCGGACAAATTATCTAGTCTTTGAAGGTCTTGATACTGTAACAGAAGTGTACTTGAATGAAGCTTTAATCTTAGAAACAGATAATATGCACAGAATCTATCGAGTCGATGTGAAAGATTCATTAGTGCTTGGAAATAACCACCTAAAAATAGTCATTAAATCTGTTTTAAAGTATATTAACGATAAAGAAGAAAACTATCCCTATAAACTGTATCAAGCAGGAGATAGTATTAAAGGTTATATTCATTTAAGAAAAGCCAGCTATATGTTTGGTTGGGACTGGGGTCCACAATTACCTGATGGGGGGATATCAAGAGATATATACTTAGAATCAGTTAAAGGTGCTTATCTTGATAATGTCTTGATAACTCAAAATCACAGGAATGAATTAGTAAGTATCGATGTTTTAACCTCTGTTGTTAAAACGGAACATAACAGTTTTAACTTAAACATTACTGTTGTTGATAATCAAAATCAAGAGATTGCTAATGTGGATACAAATCAAACGAATGAAGTAATCACGATCGATATTCCAGACCCAAAACTATGGTATCCAACTGGTTATGGCAAGCAGGACTTATATAAACTGAACGTAAAACTGTACTATGAAGATAAGCTCCTAGAAGAAAAAACAATTCCTTTTGGTTTAAGAACAGTCGAGTTATTGCAAGAAGCAGATACCTTTGGTGAGAGTTTTACTTTTATCGTGAATGGTATTAAGGTTTTTGCTAAAGGAGCTAATTATATTCCGGAAGATAATCTCTTATCAAGAACGAACAAAGCAAAAACAGAGAAACTATTAAAGGCCGCACTTCTAGCCAATCATAATATGGTAAGAGTCTGGGGTGGAGGAATCTATCCACCAGATACCTTCTATGATTTATGTGATGAATTAGGGCTATTGGTTTGGCAAGACTTAATGTTTGCTTGTTCCATTTATCCGATGGACAACCTAAAGTTTAAAGAAACACTGAAACAAGAATTAATCGATAATTTAAAACGTATGAGAAATCATCCTTGTATTGTTCTAATCTGTGGTAATAACGAAAACGAAACTGCTATAGAGCATTGGAATGTCCCTAACAAGGAAATCTCTAAACAATTCTATATCGAACAATATATCGATTTAGTTCCTCAGGTTGTTAAGCAATATTATCCTAATATTCCTTACTGGCGAAGTTCTCCCGCTTCAAAAGACCTATTCATTGATACGAATTCTGATAACTATGGAGATATGCATTACTGGGGAGTATGGCATAACAATGAACCCTTTACCAATTACCGAAAATACTTTCCTAGATTTATGAGTGAGTTTGGCTTACAGTCTTTTCCAAGTATTGAAACAATCCATACTTTTGCAAGACCAAAAGACCAAAATATCTTTTCTTATATTATGGAAAAACATCAAAAGAATAAAACCGCTAATTCAAAAATCTTAGATTATATGGGAAAACTTTTTAAATATCCGAAAGATTTTGAATCCTTGCTTTATGTCTCTCAAGCAATTCAAGCAGAGGGTATACGCTATGGAGTGGAACATTGGCGCAGGAATTTTGGTCGATGCATGGGGATTTTATATTGGCAGTTAAATGATTGCTGGCCTGTAGCGTCTTGGTCTAGTATCGATTATTATCAGCGCTGGAAGATTTTACATTATGCTTCAAAGAAATTCTTTGCACCTGTTTTAGTTTCTATAGAAGAAACAAAAACAAATGCAAAGATTTACATAACCAATGATCATTTAGAATCTGTAACTGGTGAATTACGATATCAGTTTAGAGATTTTAATAATCAAGTTTATCTAGATGAAACTATCGAAGTGGAAATAAACCCTCAATCAGCTAATCTGATTAAAGAGTTAAACTTAGAAAGCTTTAAAAAACAGTTTAAAGAAGTTTTTCTTTATGTTGAGTTCATGAGTGAAGGACAACTTTTAAGTGAAAACACTTGTTTCTTCGCTCCTGATAAACATCTATTACTTGATATACCGACCTATAGTTGTGAGTTAAGTACTTTAGAAGATATCAGTTGTTTAACCTTAAAGACGGATACTTTAGCTAAGTTTGTGGAAATCAAGGTGAAAGAAGAAGATGTTATTTTCACTGACAATTATTTTCACTTAATTCCTGGAAAAGAAAAAACCATTTGTTTTAAATCGAATCAAACAATTGATAAGAACAAATTAGAAATTAGGTCTTTAGTCGATAGTTTCTAGAAAGATATTATGAAAGAGAGTGATAAGTATGAATAAAGTTAGTATGTCAGAAATCGCTAGTGAGTTAGGAATATCTAAAGTTAGCGTTTCTAAAGCTCTATCCGATAAAGATGGTGTAAGTGACGAACTACGAGAAAAGATTAAAATAAAAGCAAAAGAGATGGGTTATAGAATAAATAACTCCGCTCGAAGTCTTAAGACAGAACGTCAATATAATATTGGCATTTTAATCTCAGAAAAATTCGTAATGGATAATGAAGCTTATTACTTTTCTGTTTGTGGTGAAATTATCAAAAAACTAGATTCCTATGGTACTTCAGGTATTATGGAAATTATCAATGCAAAAACAGAATGTGATTTAACTCTACCAAGAGTTTATAATGAAAACAAGGTTGATGGAATCATTGTCTTAGGGCAATTAAGTTCTAGTTATCTTGAAGCCTTAGAACGAATTACGATTCCAATGATATATTTTGACTTTTATCTCCAAGATTCAAAGATTGATGCAGTGATTGCGGATAACTTCTATTTAGGTTATCAATTAACAGATTTGTTAATTGATAAGGGACATAGAAAGATTGCTTATGTTGGTTCTGTTGATGCAACATCAAGTATTCAAGATCGTTATCTTGGTTATTATAAAGCATTAATTGAAAATGATATTCCCTTACGAATGGATTATGTCATCGAGGATAGAGATAAGAGTGGTAAGTTTATCGAATTAGAAATTCCCAAAGACTTACCAACAGCTTTTGTTTGTAACTGTGACAGAGTAGCTTTTACTTTAATAAAAAAATTAAAATCATTGAAGATTGATGTACCAAAGATGTGTTCTGTTGTTGGTTTTGATAATAGTTTATTCTCTCATATTGCGGAACCAAAGATAACGACAGTGGATAATAATATTGAGAAGATGGTAGCTACTGCAGTGAAGATTATTAGTAAGAAGATTAATAACCCACAAAAGACCTATGACAGAATTTTAGTTCCAGGAACAATTATTGAGCGTGACTCGATCTCTTGTATTAAATAAAGGCGGCTATCATGAAAAAATTACTGACGATTATTGCTTGTATCATTTTAGGTTTTAGTATCATCGCTTGTGGAAATACTACTAGTAGTTCCACAAGTACCACAACTACCACAACTACAGAAACAATCAATAAAGAAATTACTGTTAGTGAAACGGTAATAGACCTACCTAAAGAAAGTGAATATAACGTAGAATATAGTTTGAACTTTGAATTAAACGCTTCTGAAGCTCTTGTGTTTAGTAGTAGTGATGATGAAGTAGCTTCTGTTAATATGCTCGGTAAGGTGAAAGCTCATAACTTTGGAACTTGTTTCATTACCATTCATTATAATGATGATGTAGAAGCAGTAGTTGAGATTCATGTTAATCAAGCGTATGAGATTGTTTTACCAACTAAAACAATCTATAAGCAGGATGAAACTATTAATTTAAACGGTGGGTTCATTAGATTGATTGATGAAGAAGACAATATCATTACAACTCTTGCTTTAGAACCAGAGATGATTGTTGACCAATTATTAGGTCAAACAGGATCTCTACTAATTGAAATAGATTACCAAGGTGTTATCTTTGGTTATGAAATCTTACGATTAAACGCGAAACAAGAGGATGTATTATTTGATGATTTTATTTACTTGAATCAAAGTGTGTATGTTGGTGAAAAAGTTGATTTTGCCTTAACTAAAGGAGAAACAACTGCATTATTAAATGCAGTAGATAATATCTATGATTATGAAGAGATAAACATTTATGGATTGTTTGTCACCCCTGATCAAGAGGTTGTAAAAATAAATGCTTTTTGGTACCAAGAATATGAAGAAAGATTAACTGAGATAACGATTAACCCTAATCTTAGGTTAGAGGGTAAGGTTAATGACTTAGATGATGATTTCGATGTCTTTGTCAATCTTGCTAAAGCTGGCAACCCGCATTTTCGGATGCGTTATCTTCCGAAAATAGCTGGTGAGTATGAAGTTACTCTAGTGGTTGAAGTCGATGGTGATATCATCCAAAGCTTTGTGAAGAGTTTTACAGTAGATGAAGGTAGAGATCAAGGATATAAAGGATATGTGAGAGTGGATCAAACGACAAAAAGACATTTTGTGTTTGATAATGGTGAATCCTATCTACCGGTTGGCCAAAACGTTGCTTGGTACACCTCAGTTGAAAGAAAGCACTATGATTATTTCACTTGGTTTTCTAAGATGGGTGCAGCAAAGATGAATTATGCCAGAGTATGGATGGCAGCTTGGGGATATTCTTTGTTTTGGGATGATGTCTATAATTATGATCAAAGACAGGATAATTTGTTCTCTTTAGATCAAACAATACAATATGCCGAAGACAATGATATTTACCTTCAATTATGTATCTTGCATCATGGAATGTTTTCAAGTGAAGTAAACCCGATGTGGCCTGATTCTAGTAATACGTGGTATGTCAATCGCTATGGAGCAAATCCCTATGGCTCACTCATCGATGATTCAGGATTATTCTTTACTGATGAAGAGATGAAAGTAAGTTTTAAAAATCAGTTAACATATATTATCGCTAGATATGGTTTTAGTGATCATATTATGAGTTTTGAGTTATTTAATGAAGTGGATTGGATTGAAACATATGAAGCTGGAACCGGTCTTTCTTGGCATCAAGAAATGGCAGATTTCATCAAAACCATTGATCCGAATCAACATTTAGTAACGACTTCTTTAAATAACCAAAGTTTCTTAGCTAATAATTATAAAGTCTTTAAATTAAGTAGTATTGATTTTGTAAATGTCCATCACTATGGTATTTACAACCATACTGATTTCCTACCAGACAAACAATATTTTTTACATAATGAGTTTGATAAACCGATTAATTATAATGAGATTGGCTACAGTGGTAATGGCGGAGAAGATCAATACACAAGAGATCCTGGTAATATCACCCTTCACCAAGGCTTATGGGCTGGTTTAATGGGTGGTGGTGCCGGAACAGGAATGCATTGGTGGTGGGAATCATGGGTAGAAACCTATGATAGCTACAGTGCCTATTTGGGAGTTGGAACATTTGCAGAAAAATTAAACTTAAGCGGTGAAGATCAGAAAATTGTGTATAGTGAAGATAATAATCTAAATAGTTTAAGTATTAATTCTTTAGCGACAGGTTATATGGGTTATCAGTATAACAATCGATTATATCTTTATTTGTTTGATAAATCCTTTACGCTGAATAATCAAAATGTTAGTTTAAAAACGAACAAAACATTAGAAGTACGTGATTTAGACTTAGGTCAATATAATTTAGAGTTTTATAATACCTATACAGGAGAGATTATCTACAGCAGTGAAATCATTATTACTAGCAATACCATTAGCATTACCATTCCAGATTTTAATCAAGATATCGCAATGATTATCTCAATCATTGAATAAATAAAGCAAAAGAAGAGAGGAAACACTATGAGTAAATATAAAATTTTTAGTGACCCAATTAAAAACATGCCTTGGGAAGATCGACCTGTTGGCAATACCGATCCAGTTTGGCGATCAGCACAAAATCCAATTGTTAAAAGAAACCCAGTTAAAGGTATTGCGAGAATTTTTAATTCTGCAGTAGTGCCTTGGGAAAACGATAGTTTTATCGGCGTTTTTAGAGCAGAAACCGTCCATACCTTACCACACTTAAGAGTGGGAAGAAGTCAAGATGGAATAAACTGGGAGTTTGAAGAAAAACAACTTGAAATGGTGGATGAAGCTGGAAACTCTTGGAATCCTTATTATGCTTATGACCCAAGAGTAGTTAAGATTGAAGAGGATTACTTTGTTATTTGGTGTACAGAAGCTCATGGCCCAGCTATTGGCTTAGCAAAAACCAGAGATTTTAAAACCTTTGTTCGATTAGAAAATCCATTTATCCCTTTTAATCGTAATGGCGTATTATTTCCGAGAAAAATCGATGGTAATTATCGAATCTTATCACGTGCTTCTGATAACGGACATACCCCTTTTGGCGATATTTTCTTATCAGAAAGTCCTGATTTAGTATTTTGGGGAAAACATCGCCATGTGATGGAACGAGGAGGAGCTGGTTGGTGGCAAGGTTTAAAAATCGGCTGTGGAGCCGCACCAATTGAAACCAGTGAAGGGTGGTTAATGCTGTATCACGGTGTTTGTAATACCTGCAATGGTTATGTCTATTCCATGGGTGCAGCAATCTTAGATTTAGAAGAACCTTCTAAGGTGAAATATCGTTGTAAGAACTATCTTTTAACTCCAGAAACGGAATATGAAGAACAAGGGTTTGTTCCTAATGTAGTGTTCCCTTGCGCAACCTTACAGGACCCAGAAACCAATCGCTTAGCGATTTATTACGGGGCTGCAGATTCCTATGTTGCTTTAGCTTATGCCAACATTGATGAGTTGATCGATTATATTAAAGCAAATAATGAAGTTGTTGGAAGTGACGGAAGTATTGGTCGATGAAGCGTTTTAAGAAATTAGTAATCGTTTTTTGCTTCATAGTCTTAAACACAAGTTTTCTAGCTTGTAATAATCAAACTACAGAAAGGACGACGTTACCAATGACTTCAGATAATTCTAGTGAGACAACTACAACCGAAACGACCAGTTCAACGACTTCTAATACAACAACTACAGAAACAACAACTACGGAAACAACAACTACTGAGAACATCAATGTGAGTTTTTCTGAAGTAAGAATGGTGAATGATCAAGCAATCCAAAATGAGTTATTAGAGTTTGATCTGATAGAAGATCTTGAAAATGGTTCACTTTCTACCCAATATAATCCTTACGACTATGAAGAGATAAAAGTAGTATTTGAGTTTACCACACCTGCTAATAAAACCATTCGACAAACAGCGTTTTGGTACCGTGGGTATGAAACCATAAATCTAATTGGTGAAGAGAGGAATGAAGAAGGTTTTTATACAGCAGGCCAAGAATACATTGATTGGGGTGATGATTCCACTAGTAGATACCGAGTGAGAATCAATCCTAATGAAGTTGGAACTTGGGATTACCAAATGCAATTGATTATTAATGGTTTGGTAGTCCAAACCTTAAATAATAGTTTTACCGTAATGAGTGGCGAAGAGTCTTTAGGTTATATCATGATAGATCAAACCAATAAGCGTAATTTCATCTACTCCAATGAAGATAAAACCTATATACCGATGGGAGCGAACTTTGCATGGTTTCGGTCAACACTTGGGACCTATGATTATCACAATTGGTTTAAGTACTTAAATCAAGAAAATGGTAATTTCGCAAGAATTTGGTTAAGTAATTGGAGTTTATCCATTCATAAGTTTTCTTATACAAATTTTGATTCCAGACAGAACATCTTAGCGAGAATTGATATGTTAATGGATTTTGCTAAAGAGTATGATGTATATATTATGTTAACCTTAATTAACCATGGACAGTTTTCCGCTAACACGAATCCCGAATGGGCAGAAAATCCTTATAATAAGGAAAACGGAGGAATGTTAGATTACCCTATTCAGTTTTTCTATAACGAAGAAGCAAAGGCACATTATAAGAACGAACTGATGTATATCATCAGTCGGTACGGATATAGTGAACATATCTTTGCTTGGGAGTTATTTAATGAAGTGGATTGGATTGATGGGTATTCTGGTCTAGTAGTTACAAGATGGCATGATGAGATGGCTCAGTTTATCAAGGAAAACGATCCATATAAACATCTTGTTAGTACGAGTTATAAATACACCTTTGGTACACCTGCCTTTTCCTATGAATCATTGGATTTCGCTAATTTTCATTCCTATGCTTATGGTGATAGTTTGTATTATGATAAATTAGTTGGAGAAATGTCTAGTCTTTGGGATCAGTATCAAAAACCAGTATTCTTTGGAGAAATCGGTATTGATTGGCAAAGTGGTAGTGGGACTTATAGCGCGGATTATACTGGTATAACCATTCATCAAGGTTTATGGGGAGGAATGTTATCTAGTGCTGGTGGTGCAAATCAATGGTGGTGGGACTCCTGGATTGAAAAGTATGATTTATGGGACCGTTTTACAGGGGCTTCAACCTATGCTTTAGAAATTGATGTAGCGAATAAGAACTATGATCTATTACAAGAAACTGAAGCAGTAAGTGTTACCGGTACAAATATTAAGGTTATCGGTTATCTCTTGGAAGATGCAATCTATGGTTATCTTTATAATAGCCGCTGGAATTACTGGAATAGAGAACCGAGCAGTGTTGCAAATGTAAGCGTTCATATTCCGCTAAGTAACGGGGAATATACCTTATATATTTATGACACCTATAGTGGACTTATTTTAGAAGAAAGAACAATTTTAGTTGAAAATGAAGAATTTAGTTTAAGTGATTTGACAATTACTACAGACTATGCATTTATTGTGAAATAGAAAAAGGAGAAGAAAATGAAAAAAATTATAGTATTAGCAGTGATCTGTTTGTTTAGCTTAGGGTTTGTTGCTTGTGGTGGTGAAACAACAACAGCAAGTAACACATCTTCAACAACAAGCAGTACAACTTCAACGACCTCAGGGGATCAAACTACAACAAGCGGAAGTAATACTACCCAAACAACAACAACTACAGATCCTGTCCCAACTTTTTGGGATCAAGACGCAAATGGTATCGAAGACTGGACGGAAGAAGAGATTACTTTATCGTATTCTACTTGGCAACATACTTCAGAAGATATCGTGACTATTGAATCGTTAATGTTAAATGCTTTTATGCAAAAGTATCCAAACATTACCGTTAATATTCAAATGATGGGGGCTTCTAGTGAGGAGTGGGACGCAAACTTTGTCGCAGCTTCGGAAGCGAATACCTTACCAGATGTTTTCTTAATCAACCGTTTAGCTTCCTTCTTACCATATAATATTTTAGCTGATATTACGGAGTTTTATGAAAATGATGCAGATACAGACTATATCTTTGAATCCGTTAAGAGTTTAGGGATTTATAATGATAAAAGATATGCTGTTCCAACCTTTATCTATCCAACTCTTTGGGTGGTTAACTTAGATATCTTAGAAGCTGCAGGTGTTGCTGCTCCAGGATATGATTGGACGTACCAACAGATGGAAGCAATTGCTCAAGCAACTACGAATGAAAACTATCATATTTTAGGTATGTATGGAACTAATTTTTATAATAGAGAATTACCTAAAGTCTTAAAAGTAGAAGCTGCTACCACACCGGAAGAATTAGCATATGCAAAGAAATGGCAGTCTTATTCCTTTGATGGAACCCAGTTTAATTTTGGTGACCCAGTTTTCTTATCCGCAATGAACAGAATGACAGATAATTTAAATGCTGGATTTATCTTTAATGAGTTAGGTCCTGAAACATTGGAAGAATGGTATTTAGATCCAAGTTTCGCTCCTACTTATAATGGTAAAGTTGCTTTATGGAGTGAAGCTTCATGGAGTGTTAAAAATCATTTCGAAGAAATGTTGTTTAACTGGGATGTTTATCCTGGCCCTAATGGTATTACTGGTGGTAATACCGATATCGCAGGGGTAAGTTCCACTTGTGAACATAAGGCTGCTGCTTATCAATTACTAAAATGGATGAGTTATAGTAAAGAAGGTCTATTAACGAGATATCAATTATTTGAAGACTATTCTGACCAAGTCTATATCAGTGCTAATAACTATGGGTATCCAGTTGTTGATTATGGCATTGATGGCCAAGGAATCAATCCGATTTGGGAAACAATTCCTTATGGCATTACTGCTCCTGGATTTGTTTCACCGGAGTTTATTGAATCCTTAAAGAACGGTGCATTTTGGGTTAATAAAGAAGTAGTAGGTTGGGATGAAGCGCATAGTGTTGCTTATCCATATCTCTACCAAACATCGATAGGACAGACTACGTATGCAGCGATTAAAGATACGTTACAGTTAGAAGCAAATCAAGCTATGGTTCAAGCGAAAGAAATCTTAGATGCTTTAATCGAGGATTTAAACTAAAAAATTAAGAAGGTAGGCATAAATGAAAAGGTTGATCATTATCGCGTTAAGCATAATAAGTTTCTTTTTTGGAGGAAGTTTTAAAATTTCCTCTGTTTATGCCTACCAAAGTTTTAACCAATCTAGTGAACTACAAGATGAGTTTGATATCAGTAGTTTTCGTAATAATACCTACTCCAGAAAGATTAACGAGTGGTTGGAAACCTATGATTATGCTAATCAAAGTGAAACGAGCTTTAGTTTAGCGCTCTTTGAAGAACTCAATGATGTGGATATCATGGATGATCTAACCTATGGTGGAAAAGTCGCAAGACTGGAACAAAATAGTGAATTGGTTTTTACAATAGATATTCAAGATTCCGCTCTTTATGAAATAGGTTTTGATTTTTACATGCCGGAAGAGTTCTTTACGATTCCAGCTATTCAACTAACCGTTAATGATGAAGTGCTATTTAACGAACTAAGTGAACTTCCACTTGATGTAATATGGGAGAGTGTACCACTAGCAGAAGAACAACGGTTCAATCGATATGGTAATGAGTTATTACCAAAATCAGCTGCTGTTTCGATGTGGTCAACATTCTATTTAAATGATTTTTACAACTTACATGCAGGAAACTACCAAATACTATTAGAAGCAGGGGTAAATACCTTTAAGATAAAAGCATTAAACCTACCTCTTACTATTGGTGATATTTACTTAAAGAGTAAAGGAATTTTAGGAAATTACGAAGATTATCAGAGTAGTTTACACTATGAATTCAACACCAATGATCAAATGGTGGTTATTCAAGGTGAAGACTTTTTGTATAAGAATGATTTAGAAATTAAATCGAGCTATTACAAAGAAAGTGCAATGACACCATACACGTATAAACATACTGTTTTAAACCAACTTGATGGGTCATCGATGTCTCGGGGAGGCACAAAGGTAACCTATGAATTTGTAGTAGAAGAAGCAGGATATTATAATATTGCTTTTAAAGCATTACATGATAAGAATTTAGGAGTGGCAGCGGGGAAAAATATTTATATTGATGGGGTAATGCCTTTCAGTCAATTAAGTAATTATTTATTTGAATCATCAAGAAAATGGAATTATGAGGTTCTTGGGGAAGAAGAACCCTATTGGTTCTATTTTACGGAAGGTGTTCATAGTTTAACAATTGAATCAACAGTGAATCAATATTTAGAATATATCGATGAACTTAATGTCATTATGGATGAGATATCATCGATAAGTTTAATGGTTAAAACCATTACCGGTGGGAATAACTCGGATACAGTTGATTGGGATATTTTAAAGTATATTCCTGATTTAGTACTTCGACTCAATTATTACGCCGATAGATTAGAAGCGATATTTGCAGAGATTGATGCTTTAGATACTGGGGTAAATAGTGCTGGTGAGGTATCAACATTAAATGTTGCGGCGAAGCAATTAAGAAGACTCGCAAAGAATCCAAATAAGATTGGCTCAAAGCTACCGGAGTTTTCGGAAGGTAGTGGTTCAGCTTATCAATTGATTGGTAATAGTATTACCTATCTAATGTCTCAACCTTTATCTATTGATGAGATTGTGCTTTTTCAAGGACAATCTTTACCAAAAGCAAATGGGTCATTCCTAAGAAAGATTTGGGATGGAATTAGAGGTTTTATCTATTCTTTCTTTGATACTCGATATAATGACTTTGATGTAGATAATGAGACGTTAGAGGTTTGGGTTGGTCAGTCTAGTTTGTATTTGGATATTATCCAAAGTATGATTGATCAAGGTTTTACAGCTGAAACTGGCGTGAAAGTCAAATGTTCGATCATGAATAATGTGCAAAAGATTGTGTTATCGAACGCAACCAATGATAATCCGGATTTAGTCTTATCCATTGATAACTGGAATCCTTATGCTTATGCTTTAAGAGGAATTTTAACAGATTTAAGTCAGTTTGACGATTTTGATGAGGTTTCTAGCAATTATTATGCGAATAACTTCACACCAGTAATTTTTGAAGATGGAGTATATGCCATCCCAGAAACACAAAGTGTGTTCTTATTATATTACCGTAAAGATATTTTAGAATATCTTGATTTAGATGTACCGGATACTTGGGAAGATGTGATTAACATGTTACCAATCTTACAAAGTCATCAGATGAACTTTTATCATCCTTTAGGTGGAGATTCTTCTTATAAAGGCTATGGTTTGGTTTCGCCAATAATTTACCAGTTTGGTGGAGAAATTTATAGTGAAGATGGAATCAGTTCGACTTTAAGAGAAGAAAACACAATCAATGCCATTAAGTTTATGACGGAGTTATTTACGATCTATGATTTACCTTTACAAGTTCCGAACTTTTTTGAGCATTTTAGAAGTGGTGATATGCCAATCGGGGTTTCAACAATTGATCTATACTTACAGATGAAATATGCAGCGCCAGAATTATCAGGTCAATGGGGGGTAAGTGTTATCCCTGGTAATGATTTTGATAATAATGGCGAAGTGGAAAGATGGTCACCATCCTATGGGAAAGCTTCGATCATGTTTTCTAATAGCGATATGCAAGAAGAGGCATGGGCTTTGATTAAATGGTGGAACTCAACCCAGGTACAAACCGAATATATGCAAAATATAAAAACAGGTTTAGGAGAAAAGTTTTTAGTTTTATCAGCGAATATGAATGCACTTAAGTCTTCTGTATGGGATGAAGGTGTTAAGACTGTAATCGCAGAACAAGCAAAATGGGCAAGAATACCAGCCGTTACACCTGGTTCTTATGTAGTGGAAAGGGAACTATCGAATATCTGGAATAAAGTTGTTATCGACCAAGATAACGTCCTTGTTGCGATTAATGAATCTGTTCCAAGAATCTTAAGAGAATTATCGAGAAAAGCGGATGAATTTGGTTATGTTTCGATCAATAATCCGAATGGCAAGATGTATCATGTCCCAATGAATTCGAATATAAGTCGTTGGATTCAGGAGGAATATGATGAAATCAGTTAAAAAGAAGAAGTTTAATGATAGTTATTTATTCATCATGCCATATTTTATTGTCTTTTTCACCTTTGTTATTGCGCTTATCGTCATTAGTGTGGTTTTATCCTTAACCTATTATGATACGATTAATTTTCCGACGTTTGTTGGGTTAAGAAACTATGTCAATCTCTTTACCCAAGATACGGATTTTATGCAATATGCTTTACCAACAACGATTAAATATGCTCTTATTATCGGACCTGGTGGTTATATTATCTCGTTCTTTATGGCTTGGCTTTTAGCTCAAGTTTCTCATAAGGTGAGAACGGTCCTTGCGATTGTTCTATATTCCCCATCACTTACAAGTGGCGTTTTAATGGCGGTTATTTGGAAGGTAGCTTTTTCTGGGGACACTAGAGGGTATTTAAATTACTTTTTATTAAATCTAGGGTTTATCAATGAACCAGTACAATGGCTTCAAAATACCCAGATGATTTTTGGAATTATGGTGTTTGTTGGGTTATGGTCTTCAATGTCTGTTGGTTTCTTAGCGATGTTATCAGGGATTTTAAATATCGATAAAGACCTTTATGAAGCAGCTTATGTTGATGGAATGAAGAGTCGTTGGCAGGAAATATTTTATATTACCATTCCTTCGATTAAGCCACAGATGTTATTTGGAGCAGTCATGGCAGTGGTTGGGACGTTTAATGCTGCGGGACTAGCCACGGCTTTAACCGGAGCTTATCCACCACCACAACTTGCAGGATGGTTGATTGTTGATCATATGAATGACTTTGGTTTTGGTCGTTATGAAATGGGTTATGCTTCCGCAATGTCTGTTGTGTTATTAGCCATCGTTATGATTTTCTATTATGTATCAGTCCGACTCTTTGGTGAGAGAAAGGCTGGTAAAAGATGAAAAAATCATTAGAATTAACCAAGACCGAGAAAATTAGAAGAAAACTTCTTAAAAAAGCCAAAAGAAACTATCGGAAATTTCAAGGGATCAAGATTAATCCGTCGTATTTTCATCATACTCAGATTAAGTTTATTCTCTTGATGTTACCAATGTTATTAATAACGTTATTACCGATTATCTATATCTTTTCTCATGCTTTTAAATCTTTGTCAGAACTGTATGCATATCCACCAAAGATTTTTGCGACAAGATTAACTATGGATAATTTCCGTAATCTTATTCTAGCTACTTCACAAACCGGAGTACCGTTTATCCGTTACGTCTTTAACTCGATATTTGCGAGTAGTTTAACGATTTTCTTTTCCATCCTCATTGGTTCATTAGCAGCTTACTCTTTTTCTTTCTTGAAATACAAGATGAAAAAAGCGTTGTTTGCTTTAAACCAATTAGCAATTATGATTGTACCAGTCGCAATAGCAGTTCCAAGATTCATTATGATGAATTCTTTAGGTTTAACCAATAATCTTTTATCACATATCATTCCCCTACTAGCGATGCCAGTAGGAGTGTTCTTGGTCAAACAGTTTATGGATCAAGTCCCAAGAGAATTATATGAATCCGCAAAGATTGATGGTGCTAGTAACTGGCAAATCTATGCAAAGATTGTGATTCCTTTAGTGAAACCAGCGCTTGTTACGGTAGCGATCTTAGCTTTCCAAGGCTCTTGGAATAATATTGAAACTTCAAGTCTTTATGTCGATGATGAAGCATTAAAGACCTTACCTTATTATTTTTCTACTCTAACCTTAGGTACTAGTGCTATAGCTGCACAAGGAATGAGTGCGGTAGCGAGTTTAATTATTTTTGTACCTAATATTGTCTTATTTATACTATTACAGAAAAATGTCATGAACACGATGGCTTATTCAGGGATAAAGTGATATGAAAACAAAAAAACTGATTCTTGTCTTTGTTTTACTGCTTAACTTCATCTTAATAGCACTTTTCAGTGGTATTAAAACAAACGCAGCTTCTGCGTATTATACCTATACCTTAGATCGGTTTGGTAATTTAGCAGAAACAAATGAAGCCTATGAAGCAGTAGATTTGATTAAAAGACTCAGTGATGGAACCACTCTTTCTTCAGCGAAAGATCTGTTTATTGATCAGGAAGACTATCTCTATATAGCAGATACTGGAAATAAACGAGTTGTAATTTTAGACCCTGATTATGAATTAGTCGCAAGTTTTGGAGAAGATAGATTAATCAAACCATTAGGGATTTATGTTCTAAATGACCTTATCTATATTGCTGATTACGGTATTGGACAAGTCAATACCGATATCGGAAGTATTTTTGTGTATCAATTTGATAAAACAAAAACAGAGATTTCTGAACAGATTACGCTAATTTCTGAGTTTTCTACCCCATCATCACCAATTTTAGAAGCAGAACAACTCATCTTTAGACCAACGAAAATCGCTGTTGATAACAACCAAACGATGTATATCGTCAATGAAGGAACAACCTCAGGGGTATTAATGGTTAATAAAGACAATCGATTTATCGATTATTTTGCTTCCAACTCCTTGGAATTAAGTTTCTTGGAAAGAATGGAAAGAATTATCTATCAAAATAATGAAAACGTTACGATGACGAAGAATATTCCTACACCTATTTTTAATATTACCTTAGATCATAGAGGGTATTACTATACTGTAACGCAAAATAATCAAGAAAACGCTTCTGGTAATAATCTTAAAAAGCTTAATATCGGGGGAATCAACTTCTATGAAGATAATATGTATGTCTATAATGATATTGTTGATGCTTGGCCTGGTTTTCAAGAAAACGTCTATGCAGTTAGTTCGAATGGGTTTATCTTTGAATATGATAATCAAGGGAACCTCTTGTTTTCTTGGGGTGGAAAAGGAATTGGTCAGGATAAACTAGGGTTATTTATGTCCGCTTCTAGTATCGCTATAGATTCCAATAACAATATCTATGTAATCGATGATAATAGTTCGAGAAACTCGATTCAAATCTTTAGAGAAACTCCATTTGCTACGAAAGTTCATGAAGCATTGGATCTTTATAACAATGCCAAATATGTGGAAAGCATCGCTGTTTGGGAAGAAGTGTTACGGTATAACTCCATGCTTGATATCGCTTATCGGGGAATTGGTCTAGGTTATATGATGAATCAAGAGTATGAACTGGCTTTAGAACAATTCTTAATAGCGAGAGATCAAGAACAATACTCGGAAGCTTATTGGGAAATTAGAAATTTAAGTCTAATCGAAAAAATGGATGATATTATATATATTTTCTTAGGTTTAGGGTTATTCGTTATTGTTTTAAAGCAAGTGAAGAAACGCACTGATTACTTTGCCTTTGTTGGTGATTTTAAAGCAAAGCTTAAAAAACACCAACCAGTCAATGAACTACTCTATATGTTCCATTTTCTCAAGAATCCCGCAGATGCTTGCTATGGAGTAAAACAAGAGAAAAAAGCAACGATGCTATCAGCTATGATTATTCTTGTTCTTTTGTTTGTAATTTATATCTTAGGGTTAGTCTTTACTGGCTTTATCTTTAACGATGTGATTTTAGCCGAAACCATACTCTTAAAAGAGGCTTTTAAAATCGTAATTCCGATTATCGTTTTTATCATTTCCAATTATTTAATGTCTTCATTAATGGAAGGCGAAGGAACATTTAAGGCTGTTTTTATCAATTCTATTGGGGCTTTAATGCCGGTTTTAGTAATCTACCCGTTCTTAATAATAATTTCGAATTTTCTTACTCTTAATGAAGCGTTTCTTTATCAATTCGGAATTTTTGGAATGACATTATGGTCTGTTATTTTAGTGTATTTTAATGTGAAAGAAACCCATAATTATTCTGTTGGACAAACATTTGTTAATTTGTTTTTATCACTGGTTTTTATGGTTGTGATTATTATAATTCTGTTAATTGTTTATTTGATGGTTACTCAAGTTAGTAACTTTGTAACTGATGTCATCAAGGAGGTGATTTTACGTGAATAAACGTGTACTAATCATCTCATTATTGCTCGTTTTTATGGGAGCAATTACCTTTAATTTGTTCGTTATAGCGAAAAATAATCAGACTTCTGGTTTAGATGTTGGTGATTATTCCTATAATATCTCACCTACTTCTAATTTCTTCGGTCAAAAAGAAGATCAAACTAAAGTAGAACTTCCTGATGATTATGAAATGGAACTCATGATCAAAGGTTTTAAGTTTGTAAGTGAAACTGACAGGTTAGAGCTCTATGTTAAAGAAAGTTATTTTAATCTAGCCGTGTATGATAAACAAAGTGGATACCTTTGGTATTCGGTGAATCCAAACTATTTAAGATATATGTTAAGTGGTACTTCAAGATTCTTTGTGGAATCCGGAGTGATTATTGAGTATTACAATATGGATAATATTTCCATTGATGATTCGAAGTCTTATCTATCTGGACCGAAGTATAATGTCAATAAGGTTTATGATTATACGGATAATGGTCTAGTAGCTCATATTGAATTTGCGGACTTGGGGATACGTTTTGATGTTGAAGTAAGTATTCAGGGAGATTCGTTAAAAGTCCATCTACCAATAGCGAGTTTAACCGAAGAAGATGTTGAAAAAACAATGCTAAACCTAGATGGAACAACCTATCAAAAAGTTACCCAGTACCGGTTAAAATCTGTGTATTTATTCCCGTATTTTGGTTCTAATAACTATGAAATCAATGGGTATTCTGTAATTCCTGATGGTTCAGGTGCTTTGGTACGATATAACGAAGAACGATCAAATACTGCCTATATCAAACGGATCTATGGAGTTGATGAAGGGGTTTCAAGATACAGAGATGAAACAAGTTCTTATTATATCAGAGATGAATTCTCTGCTTCATTACCTATTTTTGGAGTCAATCACGGATATGAACAAGCTGCTTTTCTAGCAGTTGTTAGTGAGGGGGATGGGTATAGTGAGATTCATTCCTATCCTTATGGTTATAATTCTTATCCATTTAATACCACTTTTGCGAAGTTTATCGTTCGAGAACGTTATACGATTCAAACCTCATCCAATACCGCAGATAGTTTCCAAATGATTAATCCTGACCCTTATCCTACAGATTTTACCGTAGATTATTACTTCTTAGCGAATCAAGAAAGTTCGTATAGTGGTATGGCCGCTAAGTATCGAGAAGTCTTGGGTCTTAACCAAGAAGCGAAAGATTTTAAAACTTCACTAACCGTAATTGGGATGGATTATAAGAACGGGTTATTTGGTAAAGATTTTATTGAAATGACGAATTATCAAGATTTAATCGCTATTGTCAATGAGTTAGATCTTTTAGGTCTTGATTTAGAAATCATCTATCAAGCTTGGAATCAAGGTGGTTATTATGATAATACCCAAGCGAAACCACAGGTTGCCCGTTTACTTGGCGGAAAAGATGATTATACTGTACTAAAAGAAACCTTAGAGATGAAGGGGATAGATCTCTACTATTTAACCAATCCATTAATCTCTTATGATCAAAGTTTAGGAAAACAAATTATTAGAAAAACAACACTTTCTGTTTTTCAAACTAATGAAGGTAGAACCTCGTTATTTAGAAGCAGTTATTATACAAATCCCGATAATATTGCGGATTCCATTCTAAAATATAATAAGAATTATCAAGATCTAGGAATAACTGCACTAGCTCTAGCGAGTGTTGGTGATACTTTATTTACCTACAGGTATAATTCTATCAATTATTACCGTCAGGATATGATAGCTATGCTCCGTAATGAGTTAATGGATTTAAACGCTTATCAGTTAGCTCTTTATCAACCAAATGCTTATTTGTATGAGTATTTAGATCGTTATCTTTCTGCACCAGTGGAATCGAATAAATATGCTTATGTTACAGATTCCATTCCTTTTATTCAATTGGTTTTAGCTGGTTCTGTTCATCTTTCGTCTACTTATATTAATTATGTTAGTGATTATGATTTAATGGCTTTAAGGTTAATCGAATATGGAACAGCACCTGCATTTTTAATCACCAAAGAATCCACACATAATTTAAGATATACGAACTCCGAATATATTTATACCTCTGAGTATGAGTTGTGGAAAGAAACTATTCAAACAATTAGTGAAAAAACACAAAACGCCTTAACACCAGTTGTTGGTTTAAAGATGCTTAGTCATAAATATATTGATGCTGGTGTGGCAGAAGTAGTGTATGAAGATGGGTCAATAATATATGTAAATTACAATACTGAGGATTATACTATCGGTGGTCTAACGATAAACGCTAATGATTATTTGGTGGTGAGACCATGAAAAGAGTCGTAGAAGGTTTAAAACAAGGATTTGTTTATCTTAAAAAAGGATGGGAATATTTCTTTAGATATACCGGTTTAAAATGGCTTAAACATCAATTTATGCATTTACCAAACCGGATAAAACGAATGATTTATGCTTTTCTGTTTATATCACCTTGGTTTATTGGTTTAATCTATATCAGTATCCCGATTCTCTTAAAATCAGTACGAATGGCTTTGAGTGATAAATACTATTTTGTAACTGGAGTAGGTTGGCAAATTACTGGTAAATGGCATGAGTTTACTCAGTTTAAAAGAATTATAGCTGATGAACCCTATCATGTATCACAAATTATTTCAACGTTTAAAGATATTGCAATTGTGGTTCCTTTGGTGGTTATCTTTGCGCTCATTCTCGCAATGATGTTAAATCAGAAGTTAAAAGGAATTGGTATCTTTAGAACGATCTTCTTTATTCCAGTTATTCTACTATCTGGAAATATGTTGATGAACTTTGAGAGAAATTCATTGCTTACTGTACCAGCTATAGCTAATGGTACTATTAGTGCTTTTATGACGGATTATTTCCCTCAAGTCTTTAATGAAGTAATCATCAATGCTTTCGGTAAGATTGTCTTAATTCTTTGGTTATCGGGGGTTCAGATATTAATCTTCTTAGCTGGTTTACAAAAAATGGATAAATCAATGTATGAAGCCGCAAGAATTGATGGAGCATCCATCTGGGAGTTGTTTTGGAAAATAACTTTACCAGCATTAATACCATTGATCTATATCAATATTATTTATACAACAATTATTTATGCGAATTTATCGAATAATGCCATTGTCCAGATCATTAATGTGCATTCCGATGAATCACAGATGTTAGGGGGAACCTTAACAGATGAGATTAATTATGGCCGGGCTTACTCAGCGGCATTATCATGGATTCTATTTATGATTGAGTTAGTGATTATTGGTTTCTATAGTGTAGTGATTCGCTTAAGTTCCAAAAAATATGATTAAGGAGGAGGGATTATGACTAGTTCAAAAAGATTTTCAGTAAAGAAAATTCTCTTTGGTCGCAATGAACAAAATGGTTTAGTTTTTAAACTAGTAATGTACATCCTCTTAATTGGGGTAAGTTTTATCTTCCTTTATCCATTGCTCGCAATGCTGGCGAAATCTTTAATGACAATAGAGGATTTAATCAATACTACCGTATCTTGGATACCGAGAAAAGTAACGTTAAACAATTATCGTAATGCCTTTCAATGGATGCAGTTTGGTGGGGCTTTAGTGGATTCTTTAAAAGTTTCACTCTATCCAACGATTGCGACAATTGTTTCTTCAAGTTTAATCGGGTATGGCTTTGGCAGGTTTAAGTTTCCATTTAAAAAGACGCTGTTAACGATTATGATTGCGATGTTCTTAATTCCATCCGTTCTAACTTATATTCCTACAACAGTCCTTTACAAAGATTTAACCATTTTAGGAGTTCAGTTAAACCTTATGGATTCGATTAAGGCTTTTTGGGTTCCAGCTCTTTTTGGGAATGGCATTAGACAAACCATCTTTATCTTAATCTTTTATCAGTTTTTTAGAATTATACCTGAGGAGTTGTTTGAAGCGGCGGAAGTTGATGGTTCCAGTACATTAAGGACATTTATTACGATTGCAATACCTTTAGTTGGACCAGCATTTTTAATCTGTGGGTTATACTCTTTTGTCTGGTATTGGAATGAAACTTCACTAGCAAGATTGTATTTTGGTTCAGAACTGACAACATTACCAATGAGTTTAGATGCTTTTATTGCGACGTATAGTTCCATGTATGCTCAAGGGAATGTCACGATGGATTCAGTTAGTAGTGTTTATAATTTAGGTGTGCAATACGCAATGACATTAATTTCCATTATTCCGTTACTAATAATTTATTTATTTGCTCAAAAATGGTTTATCGAAGGGGTTGACCGTTCTGGTATAGCCGGAACTTAAAATAAAAATAAAAAGAAAGTAGATTTAAAAATAGGAGGAAATTATGAAGAAATTTGTTTTATTGATGATGAGTTTTTTAGCAGTTTTTGTCTTTGTAAGTTGTAATAATACAACTACTACAGAAACAACAACAACTTCGTCACAAACAACTCAGTCTAGTACGACTACAACAACGACGACGACGACAACGACGACAACTGAGAGTTCGACAACGACTACGACTACTGAAGTTGTAAGTGACAATGATCCAGTTATTTCTGGAGCAACTGACATTGAAATTGAAAAAAACTCAACCTTTGTGCCACTTGCAGGTGTTACTGCATGGGATGAAGAAGATGGAGATCTTACTGCTTCAATTACTTATAGCGGTAATGTTAATCCAATGGCAGTAGGGGTATATCAAGCAACGTATACAGTAGTGGATAGTGATGGGAACATTACTTCTGTGACTAGAACTGTAACAGTTGTCTATACCGATACACAAGGGCCTTTATTAGTAGGTGTTGGTAATATCACAGTGTATGTGGGTGAAGAATTTGATCCGCTAGCTGGTGTTAGTGCAAATGATACTATTGATGGGGCAGTAGATGTAACCTATACTGGAGAACTGAATCTATGGGTTGAGGGAGACTATGTCTTAACCTATTCTGCAAGTGATGACTCTGGTAATGTAACGACAAAGACAAGAACTGTTACTGTTAGCTACGGAGATTTTGTCTTTGGTGCTGGTACTGTTTATGAGATGGCTGACTTAAGCTTGACTGGAAACGTGTACTCAACACCAGTATTTAGCGGTGGTGTGATCAATGATACGATTGCTGATTTTACGTATGTAATGGTCACAATTAACGCTAGTGCTGATGCAGCAGGTGGTTTGGTATTAGATCTTGATGGTGCAAGAGGTTCAGAAACAGAGATTACAGTAGGTACAACGTTAGAAGAAACTGTAGTAATCTATGTAATTGAAGCTGCTTTAACAGATGTAACCTTTGATCTTGATACTTCAGGAACAACGATGACTGCTTTAACGGTAGAAGTTGCTTTTGCGGAAGTTAGAGATATGGTTGCTCCTGTATTAAATGTACCAAGTGATGAAATTGCTTATGCAGTAAACTACACTCAAACAGAACTTGAAGCAGTATTATTAGATCAAGTAACTGCAGTGGATGATATTGATGGCAATATCACGAGTGCTATTACGATCGATTATGGTACGCTAGACTTAACAACAGTAGGTGAATACGATGTTGTGTATTCTGTTACTGATGAGGGTGGTAATACAACTACTTACACTAGAAAAGTTATTATTGGTAATCTAATTGATTCTGGATTCATCACAGATCCAACTTTCCAAAACAATGGTGATGGACAATGGAATGAAAAGAGCAATAATGGTGAAGCTAGTATTACTTATGATGCAACAGAAGGAACCATGACAGTTACGGTAACGAAGTTAGGGGATTGGTTATCTGCAGCTGGAGCTTATATTAAAGATGATTCTAATGGTTTAGAAGCAGACCAATGGTATATGTTTACCTTTACAGTAAAAACAACAATAGATAGAACTATGGGCTTTAGAATGGGTCTTGCGACGAATGAAGCAAATGGTTGGGTTGATGATTTTGATGGACGAAGTGGTCATAGATTTGCAATTAATGGCGAATATCAAACCTTTAATTTCTTCTTCAAATTAGATTCTATTGTTTCAACAGGTGGTTATGAAGAATTTTTAATCGAATTGAATCTTGGAAATGTCGATTACTCTAATATTGGTAAAGATGGAGTTACTACTTTTAAAGATATTTATATGTATAAAGTAGCTACTACATTTGATCCTCCAACATATGTAACAAATCAAGGTGCTGATTTACCAGTGAAGTTTACTGTTGGTGATTCAGAACCAGTTTGGGGAGATTACGTTACTTTTTATGATATGAGTCAAAACGTATTAACACCAACAATTGATGCAACTGCAGTAGATATGAATGCTGCTGGAACGTATGATGTAGTATTCACAGTTACAGATTCTCATGATTTAACAGCAACTTATACTTTACAAATTGAAGTGTTAACTGCTGAAAATGCGGATACAGTTGGGCCAGTGGTAACTGTAAAATCTGGTATACCAACAACAATCGACCAATTTACAAACCTTTCAGTATCGTTACATTTATTAGTAGATGCAGTAGATGCTGTTGATGGTGTAATACCGGTTTTACCAGAAATGGTAGATGATGGTGGTTTGGACTTTAACACAGCTGGTGTTTACACAGTTACTTTTGAAGTGTATGACTTATCAGGAAATGTTACGACCTTTACAGTTGATGTAACTGTAACGGATAAAGAAGCACCAGTTATCAATGTAAGTGATGCAACAATTAACTTAGGTGATGCATTTGATCCACTTCATAATGTTACCGTTACGGATAATGTTGATGGTGTTATTGATAATGCTAATCTAGTTATTACTGGTTTAGATGCATTCTTAGATGGTGGATTTGCAGTTACAGCTGGTACATTCACAGTTACTTATGAATGTACGGATGCTTCAGGTAATGTGGCTAGTAAAACAGTTGAAGTTACCGTATCTAATTTGGAATGGGATGAATCATCAAGAACACCTCTAGGTGATCCAGATGAAGGTCCTACTCATTCAACAGTTACTTATGACGCTGGTGAAGAAGCTTATTTAATTACAAATATTGATGTTAATGTTGATCCTTGGGATCATGCAAGATGGGTATATTACTTTAATGACACAGAACTAGAATTCGGAAAAACATATAAGTTTGAACTTACAGTGAAGGCTGATACAGCTACGGATCTATACTTTAGAGTTGGTTCAACATTATGGGTTGATCCATGGATTGATAATTTTGAAGGTGGTCTTAGAACAGTTTCAATAACTACTGAGTATGTAACATATCAAGTTATCTTTACCGTGGATAAAGCAATGCCTAACGGTAGTGCTAAGTTCCAATTTATGTATGGTTATCTTTCAAGTGACGCAACAAATACAATTTATGTTAAGAGTTTTGACCTTGTAAAGGTTCAAGAACCAGAATATGATTTGGTTGCTAATCTCCAGACTCCTGATGAAGTAGCGAATAGTACTGGTGCAATTGATTTTGCTGAAGAAGCTTATAAGATCAGTAATATGGTTCAACTTACATATGATTGGGATCCAGGAAGAATCGTGTACTATCTTGATGCAGATTTGTTTGAATTTGGTCAAACGTACAGAATCGTCTTTACTGTAAAAGCTGATACAGCTACAGAACTTCGCTTACGCATTGGTTCAACATTATGGGTAGATCCATGGATTGATAACTTTACTGGTGGATTAAAGACCTTAAATATTACCGATGAATATACAACGTATGAATTTATCTTCACAGCTGATAAAGCGATTCCTAATGGCAGTGCGAAATTCCAGTTTATGTATGGTTATCTTGCAACAGATGCAGGGAATGCAATTTATATTAAAGATTTTATGTTAGAAGCACTAGTTCCAACTGGTGTTGCAGATGAAATCCTCATCGATGATTTTACATACGTGGATGAAGATGCATTTGAAGCAGAATGGACCTATCGTTCAAGTGGTGCAAATACAAGTCCATCACCAGATATGACTTTAGATGCTGAAAATGATTTGATGACATTTACTTTACCAGCTAGCGCTAATGAAGGTTGGATCTTAGCTAGAAAATATGATAGTTTAACTAGTTTAGGTGTTACCGATGATTATCCAATCCTGGCAATGTATGTAACAAATAATACCAATGTAACAAGTGCTGGTCTTTGGTTATACTGGTCAGGAAGTCAAAATGCTTATACCGTAACGTTACCAGCAATTGGTGAAAGCGGATGGGTCTTTGTTGATGTCTATAATGCTTCTGGAAAACTTCCATCAGAAATCACTGATTTTGGATTAGGATTTAATAACTGGTCAAGTTCACCAATCACAGGTAGCTTCTCAATCTCTTATGTTACTTGTGTAAAAGATTCTGCAGAATTACATAAAATTATCGCTCCGGTATATGTAGTAGAAGAACCTAATACTGTAGTAGTTGATGATTTTACCTATGTGGATGAAGATGCATTTGAAGCAGAATGGACAGAAAGAGCAAATGGTGTGAATACTTCACCATCTGATATCATTAATGTGGACTTAGATCATGATGCATTCGTCTTTGATTTTCCAGCTACAGCTACCAATGGTTGGTTGATTGCTAGAAGATATGAAAGTTTAACAAACTTAGGCGGAACGAATGATCATAAAGTCTTAGCGTTCTATATGACAAACAATACAAATGTAACAAGCGCAAGTATCTGGTTATATTGGTCAGGAAATCAAAATGCCTTTACCATTACTTTACCAGCGATTGGCGAAAGTGGTTGGGTTATCATACCTCTTTCTGTCAGTGGTAAAACAACCTCAGAAATTATTGACTTTGGTTTAGGTTTCAATAACTGGTCAGCGAATCAAGTAACTGGCAGCTTTATGATTTATGAAATGGTCTTAGTTGAAGACCAAATGGATTTACTAGATATCGAAATTGAAGTACCATTTAGTTTTTCTGTTGTTGATGATTTTACTTACGCTGATGAAACTGCTTTTGAAGCAGAATGGACAGAAAGATCAGGTGGAACTAATATTAATCCTTCCTCTTTAATGAACCTAGATGATTATAAAGATGCTTTGGTCTTAACTTTACCAGCTAGTGCTCAAGAAGGTTGGAATCTAGTTAGAAAATACGATGCTTTATCTAGTTTTGGTGCTTTACAAAACGAACATTATTTAAGTTTTTATGTTTTAAATAATACCAATGTTACGGAAGCAAAAGTCTGGTTATACTGGGATGGGAATCAAAATGCTTATACCGTAACGTTACCAGCAATTGGTGAGTATGGTTGGGTTACTATTGATGTTTATGTATCTGGTCACTTAGTATCACAAATAACAGATTTTTCTTTCGGGTTTAATAACTGGTCAAGCAGTCAAATTACTGGTAGTATTTCAATCTTTACGATTGTTGCTAGTAATGATCCTGCAAGACTAGGAGAAGTTCCTTTAGAAATCGCTATGTATTCAGAAAGTCTTGATGATTTTACATATGCTGATGAAGCTGCATTTGAAGCAGAATGGACATATCGCTCAAGTGGAACGAACCATGCAACACATGATAATTTGACTTTAAACCCTGAAAAAGATTCCTTTACATTTACATTACCAACTACTGCAAATGAAGGCTGGGTACTAGCTAGAAAATTTGATTCTTTATCAAGTTTAGGTGGAACAGATCAAACACCAATCCTTGCATTCTATTTAACTAATAATACAAATGTTACAAGTGCAGGTATTTGGTTATACTGGTCTGGAAGTCAAAATGTGTATATAGTTAATTTGCCAGCAATTGGTGAAACTGGATGGGTCTTTGTAGATGTCAGAAATTCTGGTCACAGTGTTTCAGAAATAACAGACTTTGGATTAGGTTTCAATAATTGGTCAAGTAGTCCTATTACTGGCAGTTATACAGTGTATGAAGTAGTACTAGTAGAAGTAGCTAGTCAATTAGCAGATTTTGCTGTAGTTATTCCTGCAATTGAAGTTTTAGTTGATGATTTTACTTATGCAGATGAAGCAGCTTTTGAAGCAGAGTATACAGAAAGAACAAATGGTGTAAACACTTCACCATCTGACCTTATTACTTTAGATACAGTGAACGAAGCGTTTACCTTCACTTTACCAGCTACAGCGCCAAATGGCTGGAACTTAGTAAGAAAATACG
>NPID01001771.1_pt3 | contig 31208 bp, 31 predicted proteins | sample 8637491 | NCBI WGS metagenome assembly NPID01 (sample SAMN07420843, study PRJNA396082) | bioreactor metagenome | isolation source: sample BA6 brine-fed electro-methanogenic bioreactor BA | place: Japan: Kochi | collected 2016-06-14 | reverse complement strand
AGCATCATCCAGATATCCTGCATGGCCGGAGCCATGCGGGCATCATCCAGGTCGACCAGATGCGGCGCGTCATCCCGCCACAGAATGTTGCCCGTGTGACAATCCCCGTGCACCCGGATGAAACGGACCTCCCCCAATTGCTTCATGAGTTCGTCGATGGCCTGTAGCAGATCGGCGGTCAGCGCGTTATAGTTGGCCTTATATTCGGCGGGGATGAACCGTTCGCTGATCAGCGCCACGCTTTCGTAACCAAAACTGCGGGTGTCGAGCCGAGGCCGATGAGCAAAGGGCCGTATCGCCCCGATGCTGTGGATCCTTCCCAACAGGCGGCCCATGATCAAAAGATTGTCCAGATCGTCGAACTCGGGGGCGTGCCCCCCTTTTCTCGGGTAGAGGGCAAAGCGGAAGTCGCCGTAACGAAACAGGCTTTCGCCTTGCCGATTGGCCAGCGGGGCGACGACCGGGAGCTCGTGCTCGGCCAATTCTACCGAAAATCGATGTTCTTCGATGATCTGTTCGTCGGCCCAGCGGTCGGGGCGATAGAATTTAACGATCAGCGGTTCGGAATCTTCGATCCCGACCTGATAAACCCGGTTTTCGTAACTGTTCAGAGCCAGGGTGCGACAATCGCAGACATACCCCAGGCTTTCGACGGCATCCATGATGAAGCTTGGGGTGAGGGACTGAAAGGGGTGCTGGGCATCGTTCATTCGGGAAGAATCTTTCGAAAAATGGGTTGATGTGGTTGGGCAGCAACAGCCTGGCCCCACAATAACACCAATACCGGCTTAGGGTCCAAACTTGCTTGCCGCAATCATGAAAACGGGGCTGTCCGCAGTCTGAACAGCCCCGCCAGGGATTCCCTCTTCCTGTCCCTTGACGAAAGTGCGCTTACCACCGGTGTCGCCGGTCAAAACGGCGATCATGCCGGTCGAAGTGCCGATCATGCCGGAAATGCTTATAGTGCCCCTTGAAATGGGGCCCACCATCGCGGTCGAAGTACCGGTAGTGCTTGCCGTAGTGCCCGTAGTCTCCGCGAAAATGGCGAAAATGCTTGCCATAATGACCATAATGCCGGCCGGACCAACTGCGATGCGTACCGAAATAGCCATGATGCCCCCCTCGATACCCTACCGAAACGTGGAGCACGGTCGAGGTGTCGCCATGGTATCCGGGGTAGCCGATGGTTATCGCCTGAGGACTGCTGTAGCTGATGCCGAAGGTGAAATCCTCGGCCTCGGCCCCGGCCCCACTGGCCGTGAGGAGCAGGGCGGCGAATGAAACGATAAAGAAGGCCTTGCAGAAATGTCCCGGCGAGATTTTCGGATAAGAAGTCTGCGTCGTCATACCTCTACTCCTTTCCAGCCCGCGCCTTTATAACTGCCTCCATTGCTCTGGAGTTCATAATTTAATTATACGAGGGGTCCGACTGCCGGGAGTGTTAAGAGTCGGTCATTTCAGGTAAAGTTTTGTCAATTCGGGACAGACGCTTAACATTTCTTTACAAATTCTGTCGAGGGACCGCCGGCGGGGTTTTGGGTTTGACAGCGACCAGGGTCTGACTGTATACAAGACGACCAGCCTGTCTTTAATCCGCTGATTCCGGGCTGGACGCTATCCGGCGGCCCAGAGATCACCTCCCCCGTCGTAAAGCCATGCCGCCTCTCTCAACGAACCCGCGGTTCGCAACAAATATTCAACCAGAAAGAGAGCGTTAGACTGATGAACCTGAAACCCGAAGTCGTTGCCCAGCTCGAGCGTGTGCTCAGCTCCGTCGAACAGTTGCTCCCCAAAGCCACCAAACCGATCGACTGGTCCACCTGCCACGCCGCCAACTGGCGCCGCCATTCCTTTTCCGGCTTTCTCGAGCCGGTCAAGGTGACCGACGCCACCACCCTCGATGAACTGCTCGGGGTCGAAGAGCAAAAGGCGATCATGATCAGCAACACCCGCCAGTTCCTGAAAGGACTGCCCGCCAATAACGCCCTGCTCTGGGGTTCGCGCGGGACCGGCAAGTCGTCCATGGTCAAGGCGCTGCTTAACCGGTTCGCCCCCGAGGGACTGCGCGTCATCCAGGTCGAAAAGGAAGACCTTATCTACCTTTCCGAAATCTTCACCGCCGTCGAAGACCAGCCCTACCGCTTCATCTTGCTGTGCGACGACCTCACCTTCGAGGTCGGTGAACTCAGCTACAAGATGCTCAAGAGCGCCCTGGACGGGTCGGTCTACTCGGCCCCGGAAAACGTGCTGATCTACGTCACCTCAAACCGCCGGCACCTGCTTCCCGAATATGAAACCGACAATCTCGGCGGCAAATACGTCAAGGGCGAGCTGCAACAGAGCGAGGCGATGGAAGAGAAGGTGTCGCTCTCCGACCGGTTCGGCCTCTGGATTCCTTTCCACGTCTTTACCCAGGACCGCTACCTCGATGCCGTGCGGCTGTGCGTCGAACGACAGGCCCGGCAGCGCAAGGTGGAGATTCCCTGGACCAAGGACCTGGAGCTGGACGCCATCCAATGGTCCCACGACAAGAGCAAACGCTGCGGCCGCACCGCTTTCCAGTTCTCCAAGAACTGGGTCGGACGCTACCTGCTCAAATAATCGCGGCGCGGCGGTCAAGCCCAAGAGCGAATCGGCACCCATCCCTCCTCACTTCGGACCGGCGAGCGCTACCGGGACGTCGGTGTGCATCGTGGAGGGAATGGAACAACTCCATGAGCCCGAGAATGGCTCCGGCATAATCGTCCAGATAAGCCGCAATGCTGGCTACCCGCGCCGCTTGAAGAGATCATTGAACCGGTCAGGATCAGAGACGCTCCAATCACGGCGGACAAGGCGGGAAAGAGCCGGCCGCGCCAGTTCCTGGCCTTTAGCGGTGCAACAAGGGCCCACAGCACAAGACCCGCTGCCCCGTTCGGGGGGAACCAGATTCTGGGCAAAGAATATCGCCCGCCATCAAAGCCGTGGCTGCCCCCAACCGCTGCCTGGCGCTGGTCCCCGTCGCACGGATGACGGTGCGGATCTTAAGCGGGATGGCCGGAAGAACGCAGGGGGTTAAATTCAGCAGGACACCCGCCATCAGGGCGAGCAGCCCTTGCCCCAAAAAAGGGATCATCGCTTCGAGCCTCCGGTTCTCTGGTAAATCTCAACAAGCCCTCAGTCAAAGTCTACCTTTTTGGTCATATTTCAGCAAACAATTACGCTTCGAAGCGCCTGCCGTGGAAAGCGTCAGCATCAAACATCGTAGGGGGACGGATTCAGAGGGCTTCCTTGAGAAGCCCTTCAGCCAGAAGTCTCTCGTTCCGGATTCGGGCCTCGTCCCAACCCAGTTCCCGGGCCATCCCCTCCAGCACCCTCGGCATGGCCCGCCAGGCGGCGTCCCGGTCCAGAAGCGCCAGCGATATGCGGCGGGCCAGAACATCCATGGCCCGCTCGGCAAACTCATTGCGCGCTCCGTAGATCGCCTCCGCTTCGAGGTAGGGATGGCCTTGGACCAGGCGGGCGGCGCCGGTTTCCCGGGCCATCCGGGCCACCAGGTAGGCACGATCTCCGTAGGCGTGGTTCAGATGCCGGGCCACATCGGCTGGAAGGCCGTATTCCCCGCTGAGGCGGACACTTCCGTCAGGATCGTAATCGTCCCCGCCCACCAGCATCACCTTTTCGGTCTGACATCCCCGCTGCGGATTCAGGTTGAAGATCTCCACCGCCCTGTCAACGGCATCTTCGGCCATTTGCCGATAGGTCGTCCATTTCCCCCCGGCAACGGTCAGCAGCCCCGAACGGCTCAGGTCGAGCACGTGATCGCGGGCCAGCCGCGAGGTATCGACGGCATGGGGGTCGTAAACCAGGGGACGCAGCCCCGACCAGGCGGCCTTGATGTCCCGCCGGGTCACCTGAAGGTCAAAATATCGGCCGAGGTGCCGCAGCAGATAATCGATCTCCTCCTCATGGGGCCTGGGATGCTCAGTGACTTCGGCGGGCTCATCGGTGGTGCCGACCAGAGCGTGCCCTTCCCAGGGGAGCACGAACAGGACTCGTCCGTCTTCGGTTGCGGGGATCAGCAGGCCCGTGTCCGGTGGAGCAAAGTGCCCATCGAGGACGATATGGATGCCGGAACTGACCTTGAGGATGGGTTCGGCGGCGGGTTCATCCATCCACCTCACCCGGTCGGCAAAGGGGCCGGTGGCATTGATGACGCTTCGGGCGCCGAGCTGCCAGGTTTCCCCAGAGATCCTATCTTTGATTACCGCCCCGGTAAGTCGCCCGCTCTTTTTGATCAGAGCGCTGGCCTCGACATGGTTGGCCACCACCGCCCCATGCTCCCTTGCGGTCAGCGCCAGGGTCAGCGCCGTTCTGGCATCGAGAAACTGTCCATCGTAGTAGAGCACTCCGGCCTTGAGTCCTTCGACTCTGAGCATGGGAAACCGCCTGAGCGCCTTGCGCCGGCTCAGAAGCCGGCTGTGGCCGATGCCCAGCCGACCGGCGAGAAGGTCGTAGAGTTTAAGTCCGGCAAAGACGTAGGGGACTTCCAGCCAGTTGTAGAGAGGGGTCACCAGGGGAAGACGGTTGCTCAGGTGCGGCGCGTTTTTCAAGAGCAATCCCCGCTCCTTGAGTCCGGACCTTACCAGGTGAAATTGAACCCGGTCCAATTGTTTTACCGCCAGTTCCAGATACCGAACCCCGCCATGGACCAGTTTCGTGCTGCGGCTGCTGGTCCCTTCGGCGAAATCATTCTTTTCCACCAGAGCCACCTTCAGTCCCCGGCTGGCCGCATCAAGAGCCACGCCGCAGCCGGTTGCGCCGCCGCCGATCACCAGCAGATCGAAAACCGGAGTCTGCTTCAGCTTTTCCAGAGCTTCTTTTCTCATCATGGCCGAATAGTAGCAGGGCCCCAGCACCGAAGAATGCTGAGGCCCTTGGATAAAGTGGCGCGCCGCGGAGGATTCGAACCCCCGACCCNNGCTCTATCCAGCTGAGCTAGCGGCGCGAACCGGCGATTTTCGCGTTATCTTGTCTTGCTCTAGAGACAATTAGCTTTCAGGGCTTTGGTCGAAATTATTCCTGTCCATAATCGACGAAACCCAGGGCAGCATATTTTCACAGTGGATATTCACCGACGGGGTCACGCAGCGTGGATTATCCAGAGTGCCGAGCGGAATCATGTATTTCCCGGGGAATCCCTTGTGCAGATTGTAGACAGGGGTTCCGCATTTGCCGCAGAAATGCTTGCTGGCATTTTCCGTAATCCGGTAGGCCGTCAGTTCGTTTCTGCCCGCAGTGAACTCCAGGTCTGCCTCATCGACAATGGCGATGGATGAAAAAGCCCCGCCGCTGATTTTCTTGCAGATACTGCAGTGGCAATTGGCGGCGAACTCAATCGGTTTATGGACCGCAAACTTCACCTTGCCGCACCTGCACGAGCCGGTTACTGGGTCTGCCATAGGTCATTCTCCTCGATCCGGGACGAAATCCGGTCGTATCTTTGTAAGCGGTTGCATCGAGAGCGCGATGGCGGATCGGCAATAGGGCCAGCACATCGTCGCGGAAAAAGTTTAACAGGAACGGATTAAAGAGCAATCCAGCGACGAGGCATTCTGCCGGACCGGTGCATTGCCCGACACGCTCTTTCACGGACCTTTTCGATCACGCGCCCCGTCAAGGGTCACTTCACCATCGGCAACCCGGCGCGGCGCCATGCGGACATGTGCCCCTCGAGCAGCTCGACGTTGCGGTAGCCGACCAGTCCGAGCAGCGACTTGGCCAACTGCGCCCGGGGGCCATGTTCGCAGGTCACCACGACCAGGGCCTGCCGGTCCGACGGAAACTTGGATTTGTTAAACGGTACGGTCAGAAAAGGGACATGGACCGCGCCGGGGATGTGCCCGGATTTGAACTCAAAACCGCTTCGCACATCGAGAACGCAGGGCGCCTGTTTATTCTTTATCTTTTTGGCCAGATCCTTCGGCTGCATCGGTATCTCCCAGAGAACAGGTCACTTCCCTTTTTTCGACCCGCGTCTTCCCTGGGGCGGTTTTTTGCCGCCCGGTTTGAAGCGCCGGGCCTCCCCGGCTCTGCCGCCAGGTCGCCGCCGGGTCGGCTGGCCCGGTCGCGCTCCGCCTCCGCCGGTATCCACGCTGAGCTGTAACTGCTGACCGCAGACCCAGACCGTCTTCAGGTGGCGGAAGATTTCCGGCGGCAGGTCTTCGGGCAGATCGACCAGGCTGAACTCATTGAAAAGTTTGATCGCGCCGATATCGCGGCTGCTGATATTTGCCTCGTTGCTGATGGCCCCGACGATATGCCGCGGTTCGACGCCGTGATTGCGGCCGACTTCGATACGGTAGCGCTGCAGGCCCGCCTGCCCTGCGCCGGATCGAGGTGCTGGAGCAACCTGGGGAACAAGAGGAGCATCGGCGGGTACTTCTTCAGGCTGCAGGGGCCGCTCCTTCTGTACCAGATAAGCGAGAGTGGCCGCTATCCGGCGCAAGCCGACATCGTACTCATCCTGGTAGCTATCGATCAGTTCCTCGAAAAACTCCAGATCCTGGGATTCCATCGCCTCGGCAATCTGTTCCTTGAACAGGCCGATACGCCGATCGGCAATATCCTTACGGCTCGGCAGGGTCATCGCCGTGATCGGCTGGCGGGTGGCCTGCTCGATGGCCGAAAGCATCCGCCGCTCGCGCGGTGCAACGAACAGGATCGCCTTCCCCTCGCGGCCGGCCCGGCCGGTGCGGCCGATGCGATGGATGTAGGCCTCCGTGTCATAGGGGATGTCATAATTGACCACATGGCTGATCCGCTTTACGTCGAGCCCGCGAGCGGCCACATCGGTGGCGACGACAATATCGAGGGTGCCGTTCTTGAGCCGCTCGATGGTCTTCTCCCGCAACGCCTGAGTCATGTCGCCATTGAGCGCAGCGCTGGAAAAACCGCGCGCCTCGAGCTTCTCCGAAAGCTCCACGGTCGCGATTTTGGTGCGGACGAAGATGATCATCGCATCAATTTCTTCGGCCTCCAGAATACGGGTCAGGGCATCAAGCTTGTGAAGCCCCTTGACCTGCCAGAAGCGTTGCGAAATCGTCTCCACGGTGGAGGTCTTGGTCTTGATACGGATTTCGACCGGATCCTTCAGGTGGCGGCGGGCAACCTGCAGCACTTCTTTGGGCATGGTCGCAGAGAACAGGGCCGTCTGGCGCTCGGGCGGGGCATGCCCGAGAATCTGCTCCACCTCGTCGATGAACCCCATCTTGAGCATCTCGTCCGCCTCGTCCACCACCACGCAAGAGAGCCGGTCCAGCTTCAACGTGCCCCGGCGCAGGTGATCCTGGATGCGCCCCGGGGTCCCGACCACCGCCTGAACGCCGCGTTGCAGCTGCCGCAGCTGCTGGGCCATGTTCTGGCCGCCGTAGACCGGCAGGACATGGAAACCGGGCAGGTGCCGGGCATAGGTCTGCATCGCCTCGGCGACCTGAAGGGCCAGTTCGCGGGTCGGGGTCAGAACCAGGATCTGGGGAACCTTCAGCGCCGGATCGAGTCGACTGAGCAGCGGCAGTGAAAAGGCGGCGGTTTTGCCCGTTCCGGTCTGGGCCTGGCCGAGCAGGTCACGCCCAGCGAGCAGGGGCGGAATGCTCTGGACCTGAATCGGCGAGGGGGTCTCATAACCGACTTCGTCGATGACCCTGAAGACGGCAGGGGAAAGGGCAAGCTGGGCAAAGCTGGGAACGGTTTCTTCGGTCATGAAAAGCCTGTTCGCTAAGGGCTCGGAAGGATTCACGGATGTTGGATCGAGATAGGCAAGGAAACGACGACCTATGCTCTCCCGGAGAAGAGAATGGGTCCGGAAAAGCTAAGTTTACCCCAGATGCAGGTGAAGCGCTAATGTTTCTTTTGCCCACCCCGCAGACTGGCACCAGGGTCGCCAGGATTCAAAAGTACTCCTGCAGCCCTTCGGTAATACGCTCGAAACCGGCGAGCTCCGCCAGATCGCCCCCCTCGACTGTGGCGTTCAGCGGGAATTCACGACCCAGAAATGCCTTGCCGAAGAGCGCGATGGCCTTGCCCGCCAGTTCGAAGTCACGCCCGACTTTGGCCCGTTCGATGACGATCTGCTTGCTTTTGCTGAGCTTAACGGCAACAAAGGGGTTGCGGTAGCTCACCGCGGCCATCTGTCTGGTCGCCGCGTACTCGACCAGCAGCCGCAACCCGGCAAAGTCAACCAACGGCCAGAGCGCGGGGCTGAAGACCAAACGTTCGCGGTTGGAGCTCAGCCCCCAGAGATCAGCGCTGCCCCCCTTGGCTTGGAAGGACTCCGCTTGGCGGGTAATCGCTTCGGAACTTCCGAGAAGGGTCAACGTGCGTAGATAGCCGTTGTCGGTGAGCCCTTCGTACCCCTTGATCAGGAACCGGGCATTGCGTTGGCGGGCCGCCAGGTTCTGATAGCGATTCTTGTAGACGAAGGAGCAGTAGTTCACGGGGAGGCCGATTCGGCGTTCATGGGCATAGTGCAGCAGCTCGAGGGCCGCAAGCTCCGATTCAAGGACGGTCACCTTTTCGCCGTGGAGATAGGTGTAGTTGCGCGGCGTAAGCCGCTCGAAGTTGTACGGGGTCAGACGCAACTGGTGCAGGTTGAGGTAATCGACGCCGGCCTCCCGCATCTCGACCATCTTTTCCTTGAGTAGTTCTACGTCCTCGGGGATGGCGGGGATCTCGACGGTAACGGTCGGGATCACCCCCGGTGCCAGACGCAGCTTGTCGAGGTGATAGTCGGTGGCGCCGACATCGAAGCGGATCTCGTCAAGCCCGGCATCGCGCAGCCGCTGCAGGATCTCGCCATCGACCAGGGTGCCGTTGGTGTACATCCAGAGGTGCACGGCGGCACCGAAGCGTTTCTTGACCGCAGCGACAAAGTCCAGGGTCCGCTGGCGAGTCAACAAGGGCTCGCCGCCGCTGATACTGGCGCCGGTGAAACCGAAGCGCTCCAGATAGGCGACATAATCGGCCGGGGTACGAAATTCCACCGTATTGGTGGTCGGCTGGCCGATCTCCTCCTGGGAGGTGGGACAGTAGAAACAGCAGCAGTTGCAGCGGCCGCTGATAAAAAGGCAAGACCAGCGCCCTTCGCCGCAGAGCCGGCAACCGGGCGAGAGGTCGGTGCAGTCGAGCTTGGTGCCGCCGAACCCGGGGAGCGCTCGCCCTTCCAGGTCGCGAAGGATTTCACTGCGCCGCGCCGCGGCCCGTTCGCCCTCGATGGGGGAAGGAAATTTAAGGGCCGCATAACGATCCCCGTACTCCTGCAGGTTTCCGGCGATCAATCGACTGCGCACATCCGTTGCCAGGGTCATGGTCGTCCGACCTCCTTACGACGAAAAGCACCCCCTTCCGGCAGGGCCTGGAAGGGGGTGACTGAGGCGCGAACTATAATCGATTTTCTGCTGCGGAAAAAGGATTTTTTAAAACCGCGAAGAAATAATTTTTCTTTCTGGATTTCAATCCCTTGCCGGGGCGATCAGTTCATGGCTGAAGCGATATGATTCTGCCCGGTTGCAGCTTGAACAACCCCGCTCAAAATCTCACCAATGCCCCGGCGTAAGGCCCCGAGAACTGGACATCGAGAAACACATCCGATTCATCGACCTGCAGGTCGAAATACCGGTAGCCGCCGAAGATACCGACCAGGGGAATAGGGGAAAATTCGACTTGGGCATCGGCGTCGAGAAAGCTGTTGTCGCTGTACTCGACGTAGCCCACCCGGGCAGTGGCTCCAAGAAAGTCGGCGAAAGCAACCCGGGCCCTGAGGCCGATGGTCGGGATGGGGGCGGTGATACTGGCACTTTCCTGGACTCCGGTGGTCGGTTCGACCATGGAAAGCTCGGCGTCGGCCACCTTGACCGACAATTCGGGGCCGAGCTGCAGCCTGACCGGAAGGTCGTCGAAATTGAGCAGGTAGTAGGTGAGACCCAGGTCGTAAAGGTCGATCTTCACATCGCTGTCAACCTCGGCTCCAACCGGGAAATTCACGCCATTGAAATCGATTGCCGTGGTCAGGGTTCCATTGCCGTTGTATTCGATGGGCAGGTAGCCGGCGGAAAGACGGAAACTACCAAGCTGCAACGCGCCTTCGAGGACAACATCCTCGCTGTCGTCAAAGCCGAGATCACCCTCCATGTCGATTCGGGTCCCGACCCCGCCCTTGCTGCCGGCGAACTCTCCTTCCGGGCTCAGGACCAGGTATCCGGCCTTGAGGGAGAAGATCTCGTCGGCCATGGCCGGACCGGCCAGCAACGCCAGGCAAGCCAGAAAAGAAACCATCCCAAAAACAACTCGCATAAAAATACCTCCTGTAAATGATTGAGTGCAGTCAGTTAATGCAAACTCTGCACCATCGGGAGGCTGTTCTTCAGGGAAGTTCGCGGAAGGGGCTGTCTGACCAAGGTTGAGTTATCGGCCGGGATCTGAGGTCCGGGCCATGAACATCCGACGCGGCGATGGGATCCGGCTCACTTGCGCACCAGGAGGCAGCAGAACTCGGTCAGACGGGTTATCCCTCTCATCTGCAACCCCTTATGGGTTTCGAGGGCATCCTCGGCGACCAGCAGCGAAACTGCGAAATTCTCACCGAACAGGGCCTCGATCTCTTCCAGTGGAACCGAAAAAGGCGGCCCGGAGGTTTCGCACTGGTCGTACTTGTAGCTGATCATAAGAGCCCGACTCCCTACAGGCAACAGCGAGGCGAGATGGGCTGCATAGCGGCGACGCAGGTCGGCGGGCAGGGCCACCAGAGAGCCGCGATCGTAAACGCTGCGAGCTCCGCCCAGATCATCCGGCGAGAGATTGAAAAGGTCGCCCAGTAAAATGTCGATTCCCTCACAGCGGTACCGCTGAAAGGCTCCGGCCGCTTGCCTGGTTGCCTCAAGATCGTTTTCGGCAAAAAATTCCTCTACCGCCAGAGGGCTGAGTTCCACCCCGACCACTTCCGCGCCTTGCCCTCGAAGCCACAGCATATCCAGGCTTTTGCCGCAAAGGGGGACAAAAATCGTCGCTCCCGGCGGCGCCTGTAGCTGAGGGAAAAACCGCATCAGGTAGTCGTGGGGCCGATCCATGTGAAAACCGATATCGTTTATTTCCCAACGTCTTTTCCAGAAGGTCGTATCCATTGCCGCTCTCCCATGTCGATAAAACGGGGCAAAAATCCTTCCCTTGCCCCCGATCCAAACCGAAGAAAACGAATTCTCATCCAACAACTTTCCCTTGAATATATTCATTTATCGAAATAATATAAATAAAAATTTTCGGAGGAATCCCATGCCCATCTTCGAGTTTTTCTGCAGTGACTGCCGGATCCGCTTCGAACGGATCACCAGGGCCGACCATCAGGAAGCGCCCTGCCCCACCTGCGGCAAGCCATCACCGAAACAGGTCTCCGCGCCATCCATCGGCACTTCGTCCTCGTCGACCGGTCCGATGGCACCCCCCTCCTGTTCCAGCGGCGGCTTCACCTGAGGCTGATTCCGCCGTCGGCGGTCTGCCGGCACCAGCAAAAAGAGGCCCCATACCATCCGGGGCCTCTTTTGTTTCACTAAAACCTGATTCCTCGGGGACCCGCCTCAACCCGTGATAAAGGCGTGGGCCGCCTGCATCACCCTCCTCAGCGCTTCCTGGCTGCCGGCCTCGCCATAAACCCTGACAACCGCCTCGGTGCCCGACTTGCGGAAAAGAATCCACGAACCGTCCTGGAGGACGAATTTGTACCCATCGATGGTGATTTGCCTGGAAACCTTTCTACCGGCAAACTCGCCGGGCGGATCAGCCAGTCTGCTGGCATAGGCGTCTTCGAGCTCGGGAGAAAGACGGATATTGACGCGGCAGGTGTGGAACTCTCCCACCCGGCTGTAGAGATCGGCGAGCAGTTCCTGCAGCGTCTTGCCCTCCACGGCAACCATTTCGGCCACCAGCAGGCAGGCGAGAATACCGTCCTTGTCAGGCACATGGCCGCGCACCGTGAGCCCGGCGCTTTCTTCGCCGCCGATCAGAATCCGCTCGTCGCGGATAAATTCGCCGATGTACTTGAAGCCGACGGGCGTTTCCAGCACTTCGAGCCCATGATGGCGCCCGACGGCGTCGATGAAGTGGCTGGTTGCCACCGACCGGGCGAGAGCGCCGGTTTTACCTTTTTTGCGCACCAGATAATCGGCCAGCAAGGCCAGAATGTAATTGGGCTCGATGAACGACCCGTCGGCGTCGAGAATGCCGTAGCGGTCGGCGTCGCCGTCGGTGGCAAGGCCGATGCGGATCTTGTCGTCGCCTTTGACCAGGTCGATGAAATCGCCGATATTTTCTGCGGCCGGCTCGGGTGGCTGTCCGCCGAAATACGGATCGAGCTGGCAGTTGATGGTCACAACCTGCGCCCCCGCCTCGTTCAAAATGGCATCAAGATAACCGCGCCCGCTGCCATAGAGGGGATTGACCGCGACGGTCATGCCCGACCGGGCTATCGCATCGAAATCGACCAGTTTGCGCAGGGCCGCGAAATAGGGTTCACGGGGATCGATGTCCTCCACCATGCCCGATTCGTAAGCGCGGTCCATGGGCATTTCCTTGTAACAGATCTCGCCGAGCATGGCGTTGGCCCGCTGTTCGATGTCCCTGGTCGTCTCCGGCAGGGCCGGCCCGCCCCAGGCCGTAGAGAACTTGAGTCCGTTGTAATCGTGGGGGTTGTGGCTGGCGGTGAAATTGAGGCCGCCGGAAGCCTGGCGCCGCAGGATCTCGAAGGCGATCACCGGCGTCGGGGTGTCACGGTCGCAAAGAAAGGACTTGATGCCCGAGGCGGCGAGAATCCGGACCGTTTCCCGGGCGAAGTAGCGCCCCATGAAACGCGCGTCGTAACCGATAACCAGTCCTTTATCGAACTGCCGCGCCTCGCGAAGATGATCGGCAATGGCCTGGGTCACTACCCGCACGTTGTCCATGGTAAAGTCTTCACAAAAAATCCCCCGCCAGCCCGATGTGCCGAATTTGATAGGGTGCATACGGTTTGCTCCTGATGAAAATTGAATCGTCATCGCCGATATCAGTCCCAAAGGGTCTGTCCCCCCGGTGACCGAAATAGAGTCCGAAATAAAAGAGGCAAATGGTGCATCCGCCAGCAAGCAGAGTCATCAGGACGCTTTCTCCTCATCCCAAAGTTGCGGAGCGCGATAGTCGGCAATCTCCGCAACGTAGGGGCAGTCGGCGGGCAGTATCCCCTGCCGGGCGACCTGGGGAGTGATTGGGGCGCATCCCGGCCGAGCCTTGTGTCGCTCGGGATAGACGGTACAGAGGCGGGTTTCGGGGTCGAGCTTTTCGCAAGGAACATTGGTGTAAAAAATCTCCCCCTGATAATCGAGTTTTTCGTAGCAGCAGCGCCCGCAGCGGCGGCAGCGATTTTCCCAGTTTTCTGGCAGCGGCAAAACCGACTCTCCTTTTTTTGATTTCTCTAAGGTAACCGAAGCCCAGGTGCCCGGTCAACAGCAACCATCGATCTGCAAACAATTTGTGATTGACTGACCGCTTAAAACCGGTTATAAGTATGGATTCTGGGCACAAACGAAAATAGCAAACGCAAGGAGGCATCAGCCATGCAGTGTCAAACTGTCCTTCCCGGTACCGAGTGTACCTTTTGGTCTAAAAAAGGTTGTATCTTTGAAGGAAATTCCTGCCAGAACGTCGTCGAGGCCTGTCAGGGGTGCGAGCGCATCGTCGAAGGCACCATCGGACCGGTCTGCAAGGTAGCGCCGGCCCCCAGGCAGAAATGGACCGCCGGCCTGTGCAATTTCGCCACCCACCAGAAGGTTGAGATCGCCAATATCGAGCAGAAGATCAACCCCCTCAAAGCTTCCAAGAAAGCTGCGGCCAAGAAGAAGTAACCGGCCCATTCGAAACCAGTCACCTCTCAAAAGGCAGGCGCATCGCGCCTGCCTTTTTTTGTTGTGCGTTGAAAAGGCCGCTAGCCAAAAAACAGAAACAGCATGGGAAGCAAGAAAGCGGTCACCAGGCCGTTAAGGCCGATAGCCAACCCGGCGACGGCTCCGCCCAATCGATCCACTTCGAGCATACGGGCGGTGCCGATTCCATGGGAAGCGGTGCCGACGGCCAGGCCCATCGCCGCAGTGTCCTTTACCCCGATCCAGCGGCAGAATTCCGGTCCGCAGATGGCTCCCAGGCAGCCGGTCAAAACAACCAGGGCGGCGGTCAGCGGAGCGATGCCGCCGATTTTTTCGACGATGCTGATGGCAATGGGCGTGGTGACCGATTTAGGGGCCAGCGACAGCACCACCGGACGGCTTCCGCCCAGCAGCCAGGCCAGCCCCGATGCCGAAACGATCGATGAGGCCGCCCCGGCCAGAACCCCGATCAGGATGGGGCCCTTGCGGGCGAGAATCTCCCTGCGCCGGGTGTAGAGGGGCACGGCCAGCGCCACCACCGACGGACCGAGCAGAAACAGGACATAGTTGCCGCCTGCGGCATAGGCCTCGTAGGGGATTCGGCAGACCAGCAGAAACAGAATGATGAAGACGATGGAAACGGCAACCGGATTGAAGAAAATGCTGCCGGTGCGCAGATACAGTTTCTGGGCCAGGGCATAAACCAGCAGGGTCAGCCCGACCCCGAACAGTGGAGTGCTAAGAAGCTCATTCAGCATCGCCCCCCCCTTTTCGATCGAGCCAGGAGGCCGTCCACCCGGTTACGGCCATGACCACGAAGGTGCTCAGAAACGTCGCCGTGACAATCGGCAGCCACTCCTTGCCGATCAGGTCGAAATAGGCCATCACACCGACTCCGGCAGGAACGAAAAACAGCGCCAGATGAGAGAGCAGCAGGTCGGCGGCCTCCCGAACCCATTCGACCCTCACCACGCCCCCCACCAGGGCCAGCAACAGCAACCCCATGCCGAGCACGTTGCCGGGAATGGGGATATCCAGACCCCGCGAAATGACTTCACCGAAAAACTGCATGCCCAGCAAGACCGCCAATCCGCGTACCATAAGCCCTCTGTTGCAGACGATTAGCCCAATTCAGCCTTCAGTCCTTCCACGACGGCAGCCACTTCGTCCCGAATCTCCTTGGCTCCGGCGGATCGCTCAAGAACCAGGAATTCCTGGAAGTGCTGCAGAGCCTCCTCGGAACGATCCTGGTCCAGGCAGATGTTACCCAGAGTCAGATAGGCAAAGGCGAAGCCAGGATCTAACCGGAGGGCTTGCCGGCACTCCTTTTCCGCTGCCTCCAGATCGCCGGTATCGTAATACATTTCGGTGAGATTGTAGTGCCCTTGGGGATCTTCCGGGTCCAGCTCGATGACCTTCCGGTAATAGTCCAGGGCCTTGTCGTTCAGCCCCTGAGCAAAGCAGGCGTCCCCCAGTGAATTGAGGGCGAAAACCGAATCGGGTTCCAGCTGCAGGGCCTTGTGGTAGCACTCCAGGGCCTTCTCCACCTGCTCCTGGCTGAAATGAACCAGTCCCATGCTGACCCAGGCCTCGGCCTGATCGGAATCCTGGTCGAGAATATCCTGATAGGCCTGCAGGGCCGTTTCCGGCTGCTGTGCTTCAAAGTAGACATCGCCCAGGGTAAACAAGATGTCGACGTTTTCGGGATCAAGCTTCCGGGCCTCTTCGAGAGACCTCAAGGCCTCCCGAAGCTGACCTTCCTCGGCCAGAGCTTCGCCAAGCAGATAATGAACCTCTGCCGACCGGGGAGCCGTCTGTACCACCTTGCGAAATGTTTTAATGGCCCGGCTGTAATCACCGGTGTCCATTGCCTCTCTGCCCTCAATAAGGAGCTGCTCCAGTTCCTGCATAAGACAATCCTCCTGCAATGGCGATCAATAGCCAAGGTCTTCGTTGATCAGACAGATTCTTAAGTCGGTTGACCGGGGCTGCCGTTCGATGATGGTGGTTATCCGACAGATCCGCTGGCTTGAATTGCAGTCGTTGCAGACCCCGGTTTTGGCGCAGGGCGTATCGAATCCGAGACGACGGGCATTCGGCGGGCAGGCCACTTCCCTTACCCTTTTCAGAGCGCTTTCCAGATCTGCGGTCAGCTTGTTGACTCCGGCAACCACAACGACTTTCCGGGGCCCGAAAGCCATGGAACCGACCCGGTTGCCGGTTGCATCGATATTGACCAGATGTCCCTTGAGGGTCAGGGCGTTGGTGCTGGTGAAAAACAGATCGCAATTCAGCTGTTGCTGCATGATTCGCCGGCGCTCTTCACCACTGAGGCCGGCCTGGCCATGAACCAGCACGGTCTTGCCGGCCACCCTGAGCCGCGATGTCAGGCCCAGTTCGGCCAGCGTCATGGACCCCCCGAAACCGACGGTCTCAGCCTCCGCCGCCTCGGTCAGCAGGAATTCCAGAGCTTCATCCCGCTGATCGAAAACCTGAGCGGGAAAACCGTTTTTACGAAGGGCTTCCGCTGCAATATCGAGCTGCTGCCGTCGATGCCATTGAAGATGCTGATCCATGTCTATTGTTTCCTTCCAAAGAGTAACAGATTCGCCCCCGACTCAATCGGCCAGGGTTTCCATGGCTTCTAAAAAGCCCCAGGGCGAAACCGGAATCTTACAGACCCGGACACCCAATTCATTTTCCAGGTCGGCCAGGGAAAGGTCATCCAGAAAAACATCCGCCCCTTCCTTGAGTACCACATCAGGGACCAGCAACAGGTCGCCGAGAGGTTTACCCCGTAACTGGGCGACCACATCGCGGCCGGTGAGGAGTCCGGTGACGGTAACAAAACCGCCGAAAAACTCGTTTTTGATTTCATGTAAATGGATTTGGGTTCCCGATTGGGCCGAAAAATCTTGAAGAAACCGCTCCAACTCGGCAAAAAAAGACTCGCCGGTGAAGGTCGAAATCACCGGCAGAGTGAGCGGGCCGACTTCTTCCAGCACCTGGCGGGCCTCGCCCCTGAACAGGGGGATCAGACCAACCCCGTTTTCGAGCTGGGCAAGGTCTTCGTAGGCGGCCAATGGCGGAAACTCAAGCTGAGCCTTGAGATACAGCTCGTCGGCGGCAAACACGAAGCGGGAACCGCACTCGGCCATGAACCGCTGCTGAAAACCGTGGATGACAGCCAAGGTGGAGGCGGCCTCGCCCGAAGTGGGAGGGCGCAATGCGGGCAACCGCTCCCGATAGCCGGTCAGGCCGACAGGCACGACGGCCAGGCTGAGCACCCCGGGATGAAGGGAAAAAAGGTCCCTGATGGTGCGCTCAAGCTCATCGCCATCATTGAATCCCGGGCAGAGCACGATCTGGGTATGCACTTCGATTCCGGCCTCGGTCAGCCTTCTGAGCAGATCGAGAATGGGCAGGCCGGGGCGACCGATAAGCCTGGTACGCATCTGCTCGTCGGTGGCATGCACCGACACATACAGGGGGGAAAGCCTCTGCCGAATGATCCGCTCGACATCGGTTTCGCCGATGTTGGTCAGGGTGACGTAAGAGCCGTAAAGGAAGGAAAAACGATAGTCCTCGTCTTTCACATAGAGCGTCGAGCGCATCCCCCGGGGCAGTTGATGCACGAAACAGAAGATACAGTTGTTGCCGCACTGGGTCGGCTCGGGATGGGCAAAATTAAGCCCCAGGGTATCAAAACCATCTTTTTCGAACTCCAGATCCCAGAGTTCACCATCCTTTTTTTGAACTTCGAGAAGAATCTCCTCGCTCTGGACATATACGTGGTAATCAAGCAGATCACGCACGATCTGCCCGTTGATGGACAGGATGCTGTCGCCCGCTTCAAGCTCCAGTTCCTCGCCGATGCTTCCCCGATCGACGCTTAAAATTTCAAGCACTTGGTGTTTCTCCTTGCAGCGATTGAACCCACGGTAAGGGATTCCGATATACAAGCTTCCGGAGGTTCAGCCGGAAAAACTAAAGGGAGATCGCTGAATGCTGCGCTCCCCCCTACGATGCATGGGAGTTCAATCCCCGGTGAACCACGTAGAGAAAACCGGAAATGGCCGTCGCCAGGCCGGTGGCCCCATACAGCAGCGTCAGCCGGTCCGGGTGCATACCGCCCACCGCATAAAGCAGAGCGATACCGACACTGACCATCTGCATAAAAGTCGCCAGCTTGCCCCAGCGACTCGGGGTCGTTGAGATCTGTCGACCCAGGAAACCAAGCCATGCCAGTCCGATCAGGATAAAAAAATCCCTGGCAACCACCAGAACGGCCAGCCACGCCGGGAGCATCCCCTTGGCGGCCAGGGCAATGAAAGCGACATTCAGCAGCAGCTTATCAGCGACCGGGTCGAGACGGGCTCCCAGGGGAGTTTCCTGCTTCAGTCGCCGGGCCAGGTACCCATCGAGAAAGTCGGTGATCCCCGCCCAGACAAAAATTCCCAGGGCGGCGGCGATCTTCTCGTAGATGACCGCGACAAGAAATCCGGGAACCAGAATAAGTCGCAACAATGTCAGGGCATTGGGAAGATTCATCCAATCAGCTCGGCGACCGAGGCTTCCGGAGATGGCAGAACTTTGGAGTTTTAGTACGCAGGCAACCCGAGACTCCCTCATCGGGAAATCAGGCAACCTCGGAAACAAATCACCCTAAAAGACAAAAGGTCCCCACTGGAGGGCGTACAACCTTCCTGGCAGGGACCTGATTGCTTCGGTAAGAATTGGTTTCGCCGGGAGTTTAGTCTTTCCCGCCATGGAGGCGGAACGAGCCATCCGAGGAAGTGATCGATGAGATGGCGTGTTTATAAAGGAGGATGTCTCCGTTGCTCTCAACAAGCACGCAAAAACTGTCGAAGGACTTGATATAACCTTCGAGCTTTTCCCCCGACATCATCACAATGGTGACCCGCACTCGCTCCTTACGCGCCTGATTGAGGTACTGGTCCTGAATGTTAAAAGGTGTCTTGGCCATGTCCACTCCTTTTACTCAGCATAAAAATAGGCAATCAACTGTTGGATTCTAGCAGACTCTCGCAGGGAATCAACCCAAATTGTTGATTTCTCTTTGCGGAACCAGGTGAGTTGGCGTTTGGCGTAACGGCGGGTCTCCTGCTTGATCAGGGCCGAGGCATCTTCCAGGGTCAGCTCCCCCCGCAGGTGTCGGACCGATTCACGGTAACCGATGGTCTGCAGGGCCTTAAGGTCCGGAGAATAACCGCCGGCCAGAAGCGCCTGAACCTCATCGAGCAGACCGGCCTGCATCATGTTGTCGACTCGCTGCTCGATGCGCCGGTAAAGTTCTTCGCGGTCGGGCGCGACGCCGATGCGAAGCACCCGGAACAACCGCTCGCCGAAGCCATGTTCCTGCTGCAGGTCGGAAAGCCGCCGGCCGCACAGAGTGAACACCTCGATGCCGCGAACGATACGCACCCGATCGCCTGGATGAAGCCGCTCCGCCAGTGGTGGGTCAACTTCCTGCAGGCGCCGGTACAGGGTCCCAGCCCCGTGTTCGGATTCCAGGTAATGAAGCCGACGCCGCAAAGCAGGGTCGGCGGGGGGCGCATCGATAAGGCCTTCGGTCAGAGCCCGGATATAGAGACCGGTCCCCCCGACCACCAGGGGAATCCGGCCGCGGGAAGAAATCGTCGTGACCAGGGAGCGACCTGCCTCGGCGAACTCGGCCGCGGAAAAGGTCTGATCCGGTTCGATCACATCTATCAGATGGTGGTGCACCCGCTGCTGTTCCTCGTTGGAAGCCTTGGCGGTACCGATATCCATTCCCCGGTAGACTTGACGGGAATCGGCAGAAATAACCTCGACAGAGAAGGCTTCGGCCATTTTTAGCGCCAAGGCGGTCTTCCCCGAGGCGGTAGGTCCACAGACGACCACCAGGGGAATGAGGTTTTTACTAGGATCCGCAACGGTCATCAGGCTCTCTTGAACATGCGTTCGATTTCCGAAAGGGCAAGCCGCTTCATCACCGGGCGCCCATGGGGACAATGGGCTTTGAAATCTACCTTATCCAGTTCTGCCATAAGTGCATGGATCTGCTCCATGGAAAGAGTTTGATTGGCCCTGATCACACTGTGGCAGGCCATCAGAATGAGAACATCCTCCAGGGCCTCTTCGGCCAGTCCGCTTTTGCCCACGGTGGCCATCTCGCCGGCGACGTCACGGATAAGCTGCTCGGCCTTGGCATCGCCAAGAATCTGGGGAATGGCCTTCAAGGCAAACGTCTTCCCCCCAAAGGGCTCGATTTCAAAGCCCAGTTGCGCGAGTTCTTCATGGTATTCCTCGAGCAAGGCCGCCTCCTTGAAATCAAGTTCCAGGACCGCCGGAAACATCAATGCCTGCCGCTCGATGCGGCCTCGCCGGTACTCGCTCCGGAGCTTTTCGAATCCGATCCTTTCATGGGCCGCATGCTGGTCGATGAGAATCAGGTCGGCGCCATCCTGGCAGACGATGTAGCTGCGAGTATATTGACCAATAATTTCCAGTGAGGAAAAAAAGCCCCCCTCCTGCGGTTCACCGGCCGGTTTTGGCATCCAAAAGGGGCCGGGAGCGACCTTGGGCCGGGGAGAAAATCCGGCCAACGTTTCCCCGGCGCTGGAACGCGCGTATCCCTGAAGAGCTTCCTGCACACCCCGCCTGGCAATCGTCGCGGCATGTTCAACTCGTTGGCCAAAGGGGATTGTCGAAGGTGGCGCCGAAGATGGCGGACCCACAGGGCCCTCTTCGGGCGTCAGGATGTCCCCACCGGACGGCGGCCCTGAGGTCGGAAGCCAATTCGAAGGGCGCAAGGTGTCCCTGACCGATGCGGCAATGAAATCGTGAACCTGTCTCTGATCCCGAAAGCGCACTTCATGCTTGGTGGGATGGACGTTGACGTCCACCATCGCCGGGTCGATGGCCAGAAACAGAACGGCAACCGGATACCTTCCTTTAACAAGCAGATTCCGGTAACCGTCCATCAGGGCGTGCTGCACCACCCGGTCCCGGATGAACCGACCGTTTATGAAGGTATAGATCGAGCCGGTGCCGGAACGATTGGCCGAAGGCTCAGAAACGAACCCGGACAGCGCCATCTCCTCAGGACCGTCCTTCTCCACGGCCAGCAGGTCTTTCAAAACCGGACGACCCAGCAGAGAGGCGATGCGATCGATCAGCGATGCTTGCCGATAAACATCGAGAATCGAACGGCCATTATGAACCAGCCGGAATTGCACCTCGGGATGGGCCAGCGCCAATTTGGTGACCACGTCACCGATGTGGCCCATTTCGGTTTCGTCGCGACGGAGAAATTTCCGCCGAGCCGGGGTATTGAAAAACAGGTCCCGGACTTCGATGGAGGTCCCGCTGGGAATCCCGACCGCCCCTGCCCGCTTGACCGTTCCGCCTTCGGCATAGATTTCCCAGCCTTCATCGCTCTGCTCGGAGCGGGTCCGCAACGTCAGCCGGGAAACCGAGGCGATAGACGGCAAGGCCTCGCCGCGAAAGCCGAGGGTGCCAAGTCTGAACAGGTCGGCTTCAGAATGAATCTTACTGGTGGCATGGCGCTCAAGGCTGAGAAAGGCATCGTCCCGGTTCATCCCGGTTCCGTCATCGATGATGCGCAAAAGGCGCTTGCCGCCTCGCTCGACCTCGATGCGGATTTCAGTGGCGCCGGCATCAAGGGAGTTTTCCAACAGTTCTTTGACGACGGAAGCCGGCCGCTCGACGACCTCCCCGGCGGCGATCTGGTTGCATAAGGTTTCAGGCAGTATCCGAATGTTCTGTCCCATCTTGGCTCCGTGGGGTGACAATCGCGGTGGGGAAAAAACAAACGGCCGGATTCCCGGCCGCCTTATGTTCTTAATTGCGGTTCGAACGGTGCTTCAAATTTTTTGTTCAAGCCGGTCGAGCATATTTTCAATTTCGTCCAACTCGTCGATCTGATCAGGTGAGGCGATTTCGCTCATTGCGCTCATCGGCTCTCGCGATAACCCAAGGTCGCCCGCAACGCTGTGGACAATATTCAGATCGACCTCCTCGTGCTTGCGGAGGTAGGCCTCGAAAAGACAGTTGTCGCAAATGGTGTTGATCAGCCGCGGCACACCACCGGCCAGATGATGGATGGCCGGAACGGACTCGGGGTTGAAGAGCATCCGCCGGGCTCCGGCAACCTGCAGGCGATGTTTTATGTAGGATTCGGTGGTTTCGACCGTCAGGGAGCAGAGCTGGTATTTGACCGCGACCCGTTGCGCCAGGGGCTCATCCAACCGAAGACAGTCCTCTACCTCGGGAAGCCCGAAAAAGAGGATGTTGAGGAGCTTTTTGCCGGGGATTTCCAGATTGAGAAGACCGCGGAATTCCTCCATCAGTTCCCGGGTCTGAAGCATTTGGGCCTCATCGATCAGCACCACGGCCTTGCGCCCTGATTGCTCGATCTGCAGCAGGCGGTCGTAAAGCTGCTTCAACAGGGTTAGCCGGTCTGAAGCCGGCGATTCGACGCCAAGCTGCATGGCAATCCGGGTCAGAATCCATTCGGGAGTGATGCCGGAATGAACCATCACCAGCAAGGAAGACTCGTAATGTTCCTCGGAGAGTTTGTCGAGCAGGCGCCGGGCAAGAGTGGTCTTGCCGGTCCCTACGCCCCCCACCAGAACGGCAAGGCCCTTGTTCGAATCGACGGCATACATCAATCGAATCAGGGCCTGGTCGTGCTGCCTGGTATTGAAGTAAAAGCGGGCATCCGGCGCGTTGGAGAACGGTTCTCGATCAAGCCCGAAGTGATTCGTGTAACTCATCCATCCTCCACGGTCTCCCGATCATCCTTAAACGTAAGAGACACGGTTCTTATTGCCCTTGGCCTTGTCATCATCCGACGAACGGTCTTCCTCAAGACCAAGCTGTTTGCGCAAAGCATGAACTCGATCGCCAACGTCGCGGAAAAACATGTCGTTATCCGCCACCAGCTGGAAGCTGTCGAGGGCTTCGAGAAGGCGACCTGAGGCCTCGTAAAGCTGCCCCAGTTCAAAATGAAGACTGATCTTTTCCCCAACGCTGAGATCGGGACTGCTTAGCCCCTGTTTGAAAGCCTCTTCGGCTTCGCCCGTTGCCCCTTTGTCCAGCAGGCAGACCCCTTTGAGAGTCAGGCAGTCCACCCGCCGTTCAGGGTGGCCGAGGGCCTGATCAAATTCGGTAATGGCATCGTCAAGAAGCCCCATCTCCCGGTAGGCAATGCCGAGATTGTAATGCGATTCGGCATCATCCACGTCGATCTGGCTCTGGACCCCTTTCTTGAATTCGTTGAATGCACTGTCCAGGCCGAAACGGTCCATTCTTGAGCCGGCGGCCTCCGACCGGGGCGTTGCTTCCTGGGCGATCTCGGCGGCGAGATCGACGTAGTCTTCTGAAGCTGCCGCAGCGATGACTTCCTTACGACGGGTTTCCACCTCGACCAGCTTCTCGCGAACCCGCCGATTCTCCGGCTCGGCCTCCAGGATCCCCTGGCATATTCTGTCGGCTTCATCGAGCAGTCCTTGCTGCAGATAGAATTCGGCCTCTTCGAGGTTGGCCTCAACATCAATCTCGGTTGGGAGACCAGGGACATCGGCAAGATCCTCTTCAAAGTCGACATCGAGAAGTTCCTCGTCAAAATTCAGCTCGAGACACTCCTCCCCGGCATTCTGCCTCGCTGCGATTTCAGGCTCCGGGGCCAGGGAGGAAGATTCAGAACCATCCCGGCTGAGTTCGGCCGGCGCTGTTCCGGGCTCAGGGCCAGTTGGATCAAATTGCTCTAGATCGTCTTCCAGCTCGAGCTCCAGTTCGAGCTCGAGTTCTTCGGATATTTCCAGCGAAGCCCCGGCAGACGTTTCCTCTTCCAGAAACTCCAGGGGAATTTCTTCGAGCGCATCAAGCGAATCACCGACACCGGCATCTTCGATATCGGCCAACGCTTCCTCACCAGCGACGGACTCCTGACCCGCGTCCGGCAATTCCTCGAACTCATCAAGGTCATCGACCGCATCATCGAGAATTGAATCGTCGAGGGTCTCTTCGGATGAGGAAATTGCACCAGCTAGATGCGCAAAAGGGACCTCTCTGCCGCTCGTGGATAGGATATCGAAGAGCTTGTTCCCCTCGCCGGTAATTTCATAAATGGAATGAAGGTTCTGAAGAACCAGTTCGTTGCCGGGGAGAGCCTCCTTGAGCGTTTCGAAAAAATCTTTCAGTTCGGCAACCCGCCCCTCGTCAAAAAAAGCCTCTTTCCACTCATCGAGTTCCTCCAGGGCCGTTTCGGCCGCACCATCTTTGAAACAGGCCTTTATGTAGCCCTGCCGCAGGTCGAGATCTGCCGGCGACTTTTCGAGCAGGCGCTGGTAGATCAGGCGCTCGTTCGCGAAATCTCCTAGTTTGCGGTAGCCCTCGACAAGGCTGCTAAGAATCGAGGGGTTGTCCACATCGGCACTGAGTTGCTCCTGTAATATTTCGATTCCGCGCTGGGTGTCACCCTTGGCAAGCAGTGCCTGCCCCAGACCGATCTGCATCTCCGGATCTTGGGGAAACATGGGGAGGAAAATATCGTAGAGCTTGAAAACCTTGGCAAAGTCCTTTTTTTGCATCAGGACATTGCGCACCTCAAGAACTTCGGCTCGGGCCTTGTCGGGAAGCTTGGCCTGGGCATAGGTTTCCGCGATTTTCACTCGAATATTGAGGTTTTCGGGGTCGATGTCTTTCATCTTCTGAAGGACATTGATCGCCTCGGGAATCATCTGCTGCTTTTCGTAAAACGACACCAGCGTCCGGTACTCGGCCAGGGCATTGCCGTTGAGTCCCTGCTTTTCATTGAGTTCGGCCAGTCGGTGGTAGATGTTGACCAGCGACGGATCGAGTTTCTGCATCTGTTTGTAGACGGCAATGGCCTTAAGATAAAAACCGTTTTCGGAGTAATACTTGGCAACGGTTTCGTACTCGGCGAGAGCCTTTTCCTGGTTGCGGGCGCGGCTGTGCAATTCAGCCAGTTTCTGCCTGCTTCTTACATCCCTGGGATCGATTTCGACGATCTTTTGATAATCCTTGATCGCACGAGGGACCTGTCCCTTCTGGAGACTCTTTTGCGCTGCCGCTAACAGTTTTTCCTTATTGGCCAATATACTCACCTAAACCGCATTTTCAGTGGATTTTATCCTGTGAATCTAAACCATGACCGAAGGCACTGTCAAGGTTAAAGAAACTCGTAAAAACCAACGGAAATGCGTTAAAAATGGGCTTTTAGATCATCGCCGGAAACCACCGATTGGCGATCAGAGCCGTTTCAATTTTGCCACCTCTTCAGGCAGAAGAAAACGGAATCGGCCGGGTTCCAGACCGTCGAGATCCAGGAATCCAATTCTAATTCGCCTGAGGCGACTTACCGGGTGTCCAACCGCCTCACACATTCGTCGGATCTGGCGATTACGCCCCTCACGAATAGAAATCTCAAACCATGAATGATTGCCTGCCATGCGTATCTTCTCGATACGTGCCGGAGCGGTCATACCATCCTCAAGCCGGACCCCCTGTTCAAGAGACCGCTTGGCGTTTTGGGATAAAGCCCCCCGTACTCGCACCAGATAGGTCTTTTCCACCTGGTGCCGCGGATGAGTGAGACGATTGGCCAGAGCGCCGTCGTTGGTCATCAACAGTAGCCCGTCGGTATTGATATCGAGCCTGCCCACGGGAAAGAGGCGAGCCGGCACCTCCCTTACCAGGTCGACGACGGTCGGTCGCCCCTGGGGATCGCGGGCTGTGGTTATATAACCGACAGGCTTGTTGAGCAACAGGTAGATTTTTTTTTCGTCGGCCTGCAGCAAACGGCCATCGATCTCTATTTTATCAACCGCAGGGTCGGCACTTTCTCCCAGTGAGGCCTGACGATCATTGACGATGACTCGGCCATCGACAATCCAGCGTTCGGCCTGACGGCGAGAGGCCAATCCGGCATCGGCAATCACTTTTTGCAGTCGTTGTTTCATTATTTCCAAATGCCCCAGGCAACCATTGATAAACCGTCAATCTCCCGGCCGTTTCGGTTCTTCCGGTGAAGATGCCTCTGAATGACCAGCGGACGAAGCGGCCGATTCGATCTGGGACTCCGCGACACTCAACTCATTGAATTCCTTAAGCGTTGGCAGTCCGCCAAGATCGCGCAAGCCGAAAAGCTCCAAAAACTCCCGGGTAGTTCCGTAGATCATAGGGCGCCCGGGAACATCCTTTTTTCCTAAAATACGGACCAGGTGCCGGTCGAGCAGGGTTTTAAGGACACCGCCGGCATCGACCCCACGCAGGTACTCGATTTCAGCCCGGGAAATCGGTTGCCGGTAGGCGACTATGGCGAGGGTTTCCAGGGCGGCACGGGAAAAGCGGAAAGGCTTGGCCCTGGTCATTCGTCGCACCCATTCCATGTGTTCAGGCCGGGTTCGGAACTGGTAGCCCCCGGCCACTTCAACCAGCATGAAGCCACGGTTGCCTTCGCGATATTCTTTCATCAGTCCCGCGAGGATGCGGGCCACGGTTTCCCTGTCGGCATCCAGGGCCTCGGCGATTCGCTCCGGCATCAGCGGGAACTCCGAAGCGAAAAGCAGCGCCTCAACGATGCCTCTCAGCTCAGCCGTATCCAAGAGCCTCCTCGTTCAGGTCCAGAAATGAGGCATCATCCACAGCCACGGCGGGAAACAGCATGATCGGACCGATGCGGGCAGTCTGCATAATTATAACCAGTCGCAACTTCACCAGTTCGAGCATGGCCAGAAAGGTGACGACCACTTCATTTCGGCCAGGACTTTGGGGAAACAGGTCTGAAAACCGGAGTTGTTTTCTTTCCCCGAGAAGATCCAGGATCCCATTGATCCTCTCGGTAACCGAAAGCTGCTCGAGATACACCTCGTGAAAGGATGGTTCGGGGCTTTGCTGCATCAGGGCTCGAATGGCCTCCACGAGTTCATACAGACCGACAGCATGGAACTCTCCAGCTTCAGGCTCTTCGAGTTCGGGGGCCGGCCACGTGCGGGCAAAAACCTCCCGGCCGAGCATCGGCGTTGTCTCCAGATCGGCAGCGGCTTCTTTGTATTTCTGGTATTCGAGTAACCGCCTGACCAGTTCGGCCCGAGGGTCCGCCTCATCCTCATCCGCCTCGGGCTCCTCCGAGGGGGGCAGAAGCAGGCGGGATTTTATGTGGACCAGAGTCGCGGCCATCACCAAAAATTCACCGGCCACATCGAGGTCAAGGCTCCTCATGGCATCAAGCATGGCCTGGTACTGCACGGTAATTTCTGCCACGGGGATGTCATGGATATCCATCTCGTTCTTCTTGATCAGATGGAGAAGAAGATCGAGCGGACCCTCGAAGTTTTCAATCCGGATATTGTAGGGCATGGCTAACGGCCGAAGAGGAAATGGATAGCCCTTTCCACCAGGAAAATCTGGGAGCCGGCCAGGATTCCGACCAGGTTGGAGATCATCGGAGAGAGGACAAGACGCCAGAGGTCTGTGAAAAAGACTAGAAAAATGATGATGACAAAGCCAAAAGGTTCCAGGCGGCTTAAAGCATTTGCCTGCCTGGGGGGCAGCAGGCCAGTCATCACTCGACCTCCGTCCAGGGGCGGGATCGGCATCAGATTGAAAACCCCCAGGATGATGTTGATATACAGACTGAACCCGGCCATCAACCCAAGAGGCTCCAGCGCCATGGCGAGGACGGTGCCCTCGAGGGAGGAACTTTGGGCAAGAAAGGCAATTCCCCTGAGAACCAGCGCCGAAAGAATGGCCAGGGAAAAGTTGGTGGAGGGTCCTGCCAGAGCGACCCAGATCATGTCCTGCCTGGGGTTGCGCAGATTGTTGTAATTGACCGGCACCGGCCTTGCCCAACCGAACCCGAAAAAAAGCAGCGCAAGTGTACCGATCGGATCCAGATGCTTGACGGGGTTGAGCGTTAACCTGCCGAGCAGGCGCGCGGTGGGGTCGCCCAATTTTTCGGCCACATAACCGTGAGCCACTTCATGCAGGGTCACTGCCAGAAGCGCCGGGACCAGCATGATTGAGATTTTCGCCAGAATACTTTCCATAAAAACTTTATTGCCTGTCAGGGAGAAAGGGCCCTATCCCTTGTACCAGATGGCACCGTGCCAAGTCAATGTAACCTGGCAGAGGCCTATTGGCTGCTTGCCGGGTATGGAGAAGGGGGGGGGGGCAGAAACTGTCCATCACCTTATCCGTCCCCGTTGGCCGGCTCTTTGAAGCGTTTTTTTACCAGCGCGATTTCGTCTTCCCGGGTCGACACTTTGCCGGCGAGGCGAGCATCGAGCAAAGCCTTGAGTATTTTCTTGTAGCGCGGTCCAGGCGAAATGCCGAGATCTTTTAAATCGTGGCCACTGAGAATGGGGGCAACCGTGCGCAGATGGGTGAAAAAACGGGAGATCTGCCGTCGCACTTCCTCCTTTGCGGCCAGCGCCATCATGTAGAGCAGCACCTCTGGAGACAGGGGGCTTAACCAGTGATACAGTTCACTCGGGCTGGTTGTTGCCCGCCGTGAACAACGCCGCTCAAGGGTCTGTAGCTTGCGGCGGGCTTCATTGCGCTGCTCGGCAAGAATAACCTCGTACCGTGCAGGAATCCCAAGGCGTTCGCAAATCCCGGCAATCGCATCCTGATCGAGGTCGGCGGTCAGACATAAAAAGTAGACCAGCCAGCGTCGACAGGGCTCATCGGTATAAAGCAATTCATACCAGTTGAGGGCCCGATCTGCCTCTTCGAATCGTTGCCGGCCCAAAGGACCAAGACGAAGTGCCGGGTGGATGTATTTGAGCAGCCCGAGCTCCTCCATCCTGACCACGGCCGGCAAAGGGTAGGCTTCCTTGAGGATGATCTTCAACTCGTTGAACACCCTGGTCCCGCCGACCTTGTCGACAAACCCCATCCGAACGGCACTGTTCAGCAGGTGCACCGTGTGAACCCCCATGTGGAATCCGAGTCGCTGCTCAAAGCGGATGGCTCGAAACACCCGCGTCGGGTCCTCGACGAAGCTGAGATTGTGCAAAACCCGGATGGCCTTCTCTTGCAGGTCGCGCTGGGCCCCGAAAAAATCGAGCAACTCTCCGTAGCTGGCCTGATTCAAGGCAATCGCCAGGGTATTGACGGTGAAGTCCCGCCGGTAGAGATCAAGCTTGATCGAGGCATGCTCCACCGTCGGCAGAGCTCCTGGCTCCAGGTAATACTCCATCCGGGTCGAAGCCACATCCACCTTGAAGCCGTCGGGAAAAATGATGACGGCCGTCCCGAATTTTTTGTGGGTTCGGATCCGGCACTCGTGGCGACGGGCGAATTCGGCGGCAAAGACGATCCCGTCCCCCTCCACCACGACATCCACATCCAGATTGGGCTGATGCAGCAAGAGATCACGAACAAACCCGCCTACGGCAAAAACGGGAATCTTCAGCAGATCGCCGACGGTTCCCATCTCCTGAAGAATTTCAAAAACCTTGCGGGGCAGTTGCTCCCGGATCAGGCGGATGATATGCCGTTTTTTCAGGGTAGAGCCTCCCTCCTCAACCCCGGTCACAACTTCTCGCCGGCGGGCCGAACGCACACCGGAAGCAAGGTGACGAAGCAGGTCGGTCCGGGTCACGATCCCTACCGTCTGACCGCCATCGACCACCGGCACGAAGCGCTGATTGCGCTCCACGATCAGCTCTTGGAGGCTTTCCACGGGAGCCTCCGAAGTGACGGTGGCGAACTCGGAACTCATGTACTCACTGGCCTGAACATCGGAAAGCCCATGATGGGCGGCCTTTTCGGCGACCTGACGGGAAATGATGCCGATCACGCGATCGTTCTCCATGACCGGCAGAGCATTAATGTTATACCGGGTCAGCAGTTGGCGAACTTCGCGGATGGTGGCGGCCGGGGCAACCCCCTTGACCGGGAAGGACATGATGTGTCGAGCCTGCCAGCGGGGATTGACATGCCGCCGAAGGATTTCCGGCAGCCGGTCGAGCACCTGAACCAGGGTCAGATCCCGAACCGTTCCGGAGGCGGCGAAGCTGTGCCCGCCGCCGCCAAGCTCGCCCAGTATTTCGCCCATCGGCACCTCGGGCAGGCGCGAGCGAGCGACCATGAAAATCCGGTCCCCCATCCTCACCACCACCACCAAGGCGTTGAGATTTTCCATATCCTTCAGCTTGTGGGCCAGAACCGCCAAGTCACCGACGAAGTGGTCCACGGAAGCATGGGCGATGGAAATATCGACACCGTTTACATTCAGGATGGTGCGGGATTTGATCAGATCATTGAGCAGGGACACCTGTTCGGCGGTCATCTCCTGAGTCAGGAAATCGGCGACGACATTCAGATTGGCTCCGTGGCTCAACAGAAACGCGGCGGCCTGATAATCCCTGGGGGTCGTGGAGGTAAACTGCAGGCTGCCGGTATCCTCATAAAGCCCCAGCATCATCATGGTGGCCTCATCGGGGTCCGGCTCGATGCCGCGCTCCATGAAAATATGGCTGAGCACGGTGACTGTGGCGCCCACCGGTTCGATGACCGCCCGCTCAGGATGAAAATCGGACTGACCCAACGGATGATGGTCGTAAACGTGAACCTCGACCCCCTGACGTCTGGCAACTTCACCGAAAGGACCGATCCGGTCCGGCTGACCGACATCTACCAGAATCAGCCGGGTGATGGCATGCAGATCGATATCCCGAATCCGCTTGAAGCCATGGGCGTAAATGGCGCTTTTGAGAAAAAACTCCCGCAGGCTGCGTTCCTGAGCACCGGCAAAAACCATTTCGGCGCCAGGATAGAGTTTTTTGGCTCCGATCATCGCCCCCAGGCAATCAAAGTCGGCGTTTACGTGGGTGGTGATGACTTCCATACCGGTCCAATCCGAGATATGGGGGCTCAGAGTTGCAAGCTGCCGATAAGGTCGGAGATGTCGCGGATCCCCTCTTCGATGCAGAATGCCTCGATCCCTTCGATAATGGTCTGCATGGCTCCCGGGTCGACGAAATTGGCGGTTCCCACCTGTACTGCCTTGGCCCCGACAATAAGAAATTCGAGGGCATCGGCAGGCCGGACAATTCCTCCGACCCCGATCACGGGAATCTTGACGGTCTGCACCACCTGATGCACCATGCGCACCGCTACCGGGCGAATGGCCGGCCCCGACAGTCCGCCGGTACGATTGGCGAGTCGCGGGCGCCGGGTTTTGATGTCCACGGCCATCCCGGTTAGGGTGTTGATGCAGCTGATGGC